>FUWD013020623.1_pt1 | contig 30182 bp, 26 predicted proteins | sample 1063281 | NCBI WGS metagenome assembly FUWD01 (sample SAMEA79048168, study PRJEB19326) | metagenome | biome: marine | reverse complement strand
GGTCTCGGAAGCACGGAGCTTCGAACGCCAGTTGATGATCGTATGCTGCGCGAAACCGGTCTGCGGATCGACCTCTTCCTTGTAGGTGACGCCCTTCTCGATGTCGATGAAGCGGACGGAACCATGCATTTCAGCGATGATCTGCGTGCTGTTCGGCTCGCTGCTGAAGAGCACCTGGTCCTTGCCCACGATCTGGCCCTGCACGACGTGGATGTGCGCAGCGTGAGGAACGACGTAGCGTTTCAGCACCTTGCCCGAATCGGGGTCGATGATGTTGAGCTTGCCGTTCTTCTGGATCACGATCTGGCGGGTCTCCTCGACGCCGTCCTCGGTGATGATGCTGTGCTCGACGCTCTTGACCTCCTCGAGCTCGACCTGGCCCTTGCAGAATGCCTTGGTCTCGGTTTCGGAGATGCCACCCTGTGCCGCACCGCCCTGGTGGAAGGTACGAAGGGTAAGCTGCGTGCCCGGCTCACCGATCGACTGCGCGGCGATAACGCCGACAGCCTCGCCAATCTCGACCAGCTTGTGGACCGAGAGGTTGGTGCCGTAGCACTTGGAGCAGATGCCCTGCTTGGATTCGCAGGTGAGCACCGAACGGATCTCTGCCTCCTCGACCCCAAGGTTGTCCTGGATCAGGTCGGCAAGTTCGTCGGTGATGACTTCGCCAGCCTTGACCACTACGTCGTCGTTTCGCTGGTCGACGATGTCGCGGGCGGCGACGCGACCCTTGATCTTCTCGCGGAACTTGATCTGGCCGCTGGTCTCCTCCTCGATATTTCGCTCGACATGCAGGCCACGGGTGGTGCCGCAGTCGTCGATGGTGACGATCACGTCCTGCGCGACGTCGTGCAGACGCCTGGTCAGATAGCCGGCATCAGCCGTCTTCAGCGAGGTATCGGACAGACCCTTTCGGGCACCGTGCGTGGAGATGAAATACTCGAGCACCGTCAGCCCCTCCTTGAGGTTCGAGATGATCGGGTTTTCGATGATCTCGCCCGGCTGGCCGGACATGGACTTCTGGGGACGGGCGATCAGACCCCTCATGCCGGTGAGCTGTCGCACCTGCTCGCGGGAGCCACGGGCGCCCGAATCAAGCATCATGTAGAGCGGGTTGAAACCTGCCCTGTCGTTCATCAGCTTGTCATAGGACTCATTGGCAACCAGGTTGGAGGTCTTCTGCCAGACGTCGACGATCTGGTTGTATCGTTCGTTGTCGGTCAGCGTACCGCGGTTGTACTCCTTCATGACCTTGGTGCTCTCTTTCTGGGCCTCCTTGATATACCTGGCTTTCGTCTCCGGCACGATCGCATCCGACAGGCCGATGGAGAGGCCGCCCCTCATGGCGTAGCTGTAGCCGACCTCCTTGATGTTGTCAAGGAACCTTGCGGTCTCGACGTTGCCAACCTGGCTCGAGAGGTCCGAAATGAGCTCCTTGGCCACCTTCTTGTTGATGAGCTTGTTGATGAAGCCCATCTCCTTCGGGACGTGCTGGTTGAAAATCACCCTGCCGACTGTCGTCACCAGCATTTTCTTCTGCTCGATCTGTGACTTGAGCCAGGCGCGCTTCTCCTCCTGCTTTTCGGGAACCACGTTGAGGGCGAACAGCGGGTTGAACTTCTGGTCTATCTTGCCCTCGTACCTGATGAAGATGTGGGCATGCAGGCCGACACGCTCTTCGTTGTAGGCGATGAGCACCTCTTCCATGGAATAGAAGATCTGCCCTTCGCCAGGCTCGCCCATGCGCGACTTTGTCAGGTAGTACATGCCCAGCACCATGTCCTGCGAAGGAACGGTAACCGGTTTTCCCGACTGCGGAAGGATGAGGTTGTGCGATGAAAGCATCAGGAGCGACGCTTCAAGCTGTGCAGCCTGGGACAGCGGTACGTGCACAGCCATCTGGTCACCATCGAAGTCGGCGTTGAACGCCGTACAGACGAGGGGATGGATCTGGATCGCCTTGCCCTCGATCAGGACGGGCTGGAAAGCCTGGATACCGAGACGGTGCAGGGTCGGGGCGCGGTTCAGGAGGACCGGGCGGCCATCGATCACCTTCTCAAGGACGTCCCAGACGATAGGGTCCTTCTTGTCGATGAGTTTCTTGGCCGATTTGACCGACTTGGCAATGCCACGCTCGACGAGGCGTCGGATGACAAAGGGCTGGAACAGCTCGATGGCCATGCTCTTCGGCAGGCCGCACTGGTGGAGCTTGAGTTCCGGGCCGACCACGATGACCGAACGGCCCGAGTAGTCGACGCGCTTGCCGAGCAGGTTCTGGCGGAAGCGCCCCTGCTTGCCCTTGAGGGCATCGGAAAGGGACTTCAGCGGCCTGTTGGACTCGCCGGTCTTGACCGCGTTGGCCTTGCGGGAGTTGTCGAACAGGGCGTCAACGGCCTCCTGCAGCATGCGCTTCTCGTTCCGGAGAATAACCTCGGGGGCGCGGATATCTATCAGTTTCTTGAGCCTGTTGTTGCGAATGATAACGCGACGGTACAGGTCGTTCAGATCGGAGGTGGCGAAACGGCCGCCCTCAAGCGGAACCAGCGGGCGAAGCTCCGGCGGGATGACAGGAACGACCTCCATGACCATGTACTCGGGCTTGTTGCCTTCGTAGATGTACGGTTCAGGCGATTCATCCTCGTGGAACAGGCCGGTCGATTTCTTCCTGGTCCGTTTCTGGGGCTCGTAGCTCTTCCTGAAGGATTCAACCACCTTCAGGCGCTTCAGCGCATCAGCTTTCTTCTGTTCGGAACCGCTCTCCCTGAGGATCGTGCGGAGGTTAACGGCAATCTCGTCGAGGTTAAGCCCTTTCAGGAGCATGTGGATCGCCTCGCCGCCCATCTTGGCGACAAACTTGGCATGATCGGAGTCGTCGAGATCCTGATTTTCTTCGTATTCAGTGATAATCTGGAAATACTGCTCTTCGGTCAGGCGGTCGAACTTCTTGATGCCCTGCTTCTCGCCGGGCTCACCAGGGTTGATGACCACGTAGACTTCGTAGTAGATAATGCGCTCGAGTTCCTTGGTGGAAAGGTCGAGCAACGCACCGATCTTGCTCGGAACCGAACGGAAAAACCAGGTGTGCACGACCGGCACGGCCAGCGAAATGTGGCCCATGCGCTCGCGGCGGACGCTCTTGGTGGTCACCTCGACGCCGCAGCGGTCACAGATGATGCCCTTGTAGCGTACCCTCTTGTATTTGCCGCAGTAGCACTCCCAGTCCTTGGTCGGGCCGAATATCTTCTCGCACATCAGTCCGTCCCGTTCCGGCTTGAAGGTACGGTAGTTGATGGTCTCCGGCTTCAGCACTTCGCCACGCGAATGGGCGAGGATGCTCTCCGGAGAAGCAATGCTGAACTTGATCTTTGAAAAATCACCCTTGAGCGGTGATGATCCCTGTGAAAAAATCATGGTCGTAATATCAGTTTATACAGCCTTGAAAAAGCCTGAATAATATGGTCACTGCAAAACTCCCTGTGGACATTATCCCGGTCCCCGTCCCGACTTGCCGGGACGGGGACATGGTAATGAAAACGGATAATGTCCGCAGTCCCGACAAGTCGGGACCGCTGAAGAAAGTCATGGCACCTTGTCGTCGATACGGATCTCGAGACCGAGGCCCTGCAGTTCCCTGACAAGCACGTTGAACGATTCCGGCGTGCCCGGCTCGGGCAGGTTCTGGCCCTTGACGATGGCTTCATAGGTCTTGTTCCTGCCGATCACATCGTCAGACTTGACGGTGAGCATCTCTCGCAGGATATTGGCCGCGCCGTAGGCCTCGAGGGCCCAGACCTCCATTTCACCGAACCTCTGGCCACCGAACTGCGCCTTACCGCCCAGCGGCTGCTGGGTGATGAGTGAATATGGGCCGATAGAGCGGGCATGGATCTTGTCGTCGACCAGGTGGCTCAGTTTCAGCATGTAGATGTAACCGACCGTAACCTCGTCGTGGAACTGCTCGCCGGTGCGCCCGTCGAACAACATCACCTTGCCGTGGCCGGGAAGCCCTGCCTTCTCAAGGTAGTGCTGCACTTCAGGATAGGTGGCACCGTTGAAAATCGGGGTCTTGAACTTGACACCCAGCTTCTTGCCTGCCCAGCCGAGCGAGGTTTCGTACAGCTGGCCGATGTTCATACGGCTCGGCACACCCAGCGGGTTGAGCACGATGTCGACCGGGGTACCGTCGGCCATGAATGGCATGTCCTCGATCGGGAGGATCTTGCCGACGACGCCTTTGTTACCGTGGCGGCCGGCCATCTTGTCACCGACCTGGATCTTGCGCTTCTGCGCGATATAGACCTTCGCCAGCTCCTCGATGCCCGGAGGCAGCTCGTCGCCGACATTGATCTTGTACTTCTCGTTTTCACGCTCGTCTGCCAGGTCCTTCAGCTTGAGGCGATATTCACGGATCAGGCGGACGACGTTCTCGTTGGTCTTGGCGCCGGTAACGATGCCTTTGGTGACATCGATCGACTCCAGGAACGGCAGGCTGTTGAACTTCGCCAGCAGCGCGTCGTCGACGATGCTGCCTTCTGCAACGAGCAGTTTGCCTTTGTCGCTGGTAATGGCGACGCTCTTCTTGCCGTCGAGATGCTGCTTCATCCATTTTGCGAAGCGCTTGCGGAGGTCAGCCTCCTTGCCTTCGAACTGTTTGTCAATCGCTTCGAGGCGATCCTTGATGTCCAGGCCGATCTTCTTTTTGCGGCTGAAGAGCTTGGTCTTGATGACAATACCCTTCATGCCGGCAGGCACATGCATCGAGGCGTCCTTCACGTCGCTGGACTTGTCACCGAAAATGGCACGAAGCAGCTTCTCTTCCGGAGTCGGATCGCTCTCGCCCTTCGGGGTGATCTTGCCGACCAGGATGTCTCGCTCCTTGACTTCAGCGCCAATGCGCACGATGCCGTTCTCGTCAAGGTTGCGCAGGGCATCCTCGCTGACGTTGTAGATGTCGCGGGTGAACTGCTCCTCGCCCCGCTTCGTGTCACGCACGTTCGATTCGAACTCGTGCACATGGATTGAGGTGAAGACGTCGTCATAGACAACCCGCTCGCTGAGCACGATTGCGTCTTCAAAGTTGTAACCGCGCCAGGGCATGAAAGCGACCAGCACGTTCTTGCCAAGGGCAAGTTCACCATTGTCGGTCGACGAACTGTCGGCAAGGACGTCGCCCTTGTCGACACGCTGCTCGTTGCGAACCAGCGGACGCTGCGAGATGCAGGTGTCCTGGTTTGAGCGCTTGAACTTGATCAGCTTGTAGGTCTTGACCCCTTCATCGGGATCGAGCAGCGACACGGTGTTGGTCTCCGGGTCGAGGTCGTAACGGACCTCGATCCGGTCAGCGGTCACGCACTGGACGATTCCGGGACCTTCGGCAAGGATTACCGCACGCGAGTCGCGGGCGACCATCGCCTCCATGCCGGTACCAACGACCGGAGCATCGGAGATAAGGAGCGGCACGGCCTGGCGCTGCATGTTCGCGCCCATGAGTGCGCGGTTGCCATCGTCGTGCTCGAGGAACGGGATCAGCGCAGCGGCTGCACTGACGATCTGCACCGGGGAGACGTCCATATAGTCGACATCCTCGGCAGGCACGAGCGGGTAATCGCCCTTGGTCCTTGCCTGCACCGATTCCACGGCGATGCGGTTCTTGCTGTCAAGCGGAATGCTGACAGGCACCGTGATCTTGTTCTCTTCGTCCTCTGCGGAAAGCATTACCACCCTGTCGGTCACCTGCCCTTTTTCGACCACACGGTACGGGGTCTGGATGAACCCCTTGTCGTTGATTTCGGCGAAAACCGAGAGGGACGAGATAAGGCCGATGTTGGGTCCTTCCGGGGTCTCGATCGGACAGAGGCGCCCGTAGTGGGTGTAGTGAACGTCGCGAACCTCGAAACCTGCACGCTCGCGGGTAAGGCCGCCAGGGCCCAGGGCGGAAACCCTGCGCTTGTTGGTCATTTCAGCCAGCGGGTTGGTCTGGTCCATGAACTGCGAGAGCTGGCTCGTGGCGAAGAAGCTCGAGACCACGCTGGAAACGGTCCTCGCGTTGATCAGGTCTGCCGGGGCGATCTTGTCGGTATCACGGGAGTTGAGTTTCTCGCGGACATTCTTGCCCATCCTGGCAAGGCCGATCACGAACTGCGCGGCAAGCTGTTCGCCGACCGAGCGGACACGGCGGTTGGCCAGATGGTCGACGTCGTCGACTTCTGCCATGCCGTTGACCAGCTTGATGAGGTAGTTGATGACCGCGATGATGTCATAGTGCGTCAGCACGAGGATATCGTCGCCGATCGGCTCCTCGGAGTACGTGCGGATGGTCTGCAGGATGCGCTCGTAGATGGCATCGGATAGCTCTTTCAGCTCGGTCTTTCCCGGCAGGTAGCCGTTGAATTCGGCAAGCTCGTTCTGCAGCTTCTTCTGGATGCGGTAGCGGCCCACGTCGCCGAGGTCGTACTTCTTCTGGTTGAAGAAGGTGCGCTCCAGGAAGCTGCGCGCGGCGTCGATATCCGGAGCCTCGTTGGCACGGAGTTCTTCGTAGACGATCTCGAGAGCCTCCTCTTCGGTGGCGGAGCTGTCGTTCAGGATGGTGTTGATGATGATCGACTTGTCAATCCCCTTCTCGGGGTTGGTGGTCTTCATCACCTTGATCTTCTTGTAGCCTGCGGCGACAATCTGCTCGAGGATATCCTCGGTGATGGCTGTCCTTGCACTGACGACCTCACCGGTCTGCATGTCTATGATATCGGAAGCGAGGTACTGGCCGATGAGTTGCTCACGCTTCGAACCTTTGCTGGAGACCTCGACCTCTTCGACCATGTCGAACAGGCCAAGGATATCCTCGTCCTTGGCGAAGCCGATGGCACGAAGCAGCGCGGTGACCAGAAAGTTCTTCTTCTGGTCGATATAGACGTAGATCTGGTTGTTGATGTCGGTCTGGAATTCAATCCATGAACCGCGGGTCGGCACGATCTTGGCCGAGAACATCTTCTTGCCGTTCGGGTGTACGGCTTCGCTGAACACCACGCCGGGAGACCGGTGCAGCTGGGCGACAACGACACGCTCGGCGCCGTTGACGATGAAGGTGCCGCGCTCGGTCATGTACGGAATCCTGCCGAGGTAGACCTCCTGCTGGATGGTCTCCTTCCAGTCCGGCTCGTCAGCTTCATCCTTGTAGGAGAGCTTGAGCTTGATTTTGAGCGATACATCGTAGGTCAGCCCCCTTTCGATGCACTCCTCGACAGTGTATTTCGGCTTGTCGAAGCTATAGGAGATATACTCCAGAAGGTAAAGTCCCCTTGTATCGGTGATGGGGAACGCACCCCGAAGCACCTTCTCGAGACCCTGGTCCCTGCGCTTGGCGAGCGGGACGCTGTCCTGGATGAAGTTATGGAACGAATCTAGCTGGACCTTGAGAAGATCAGGGGGGTTTATGATACTCTGGATCTTGGAAAAGTCAATACAGGGTGTTGGTGTTGCATCAGCCACTTTCACGTGCACCTCGCTTTTAGTCTATTGCAGGGAGTACTTAACAGTTTACGTCTTTACAAGGATCCGTAAATACCCTTAGCTGGAGCGGATTCCGAACATCCGGCGCCTTACCGTGCCCGGATAAATTCAGCATTTATTTCTACAAACGGACAAAGCTCCGTCCCGGATCGACACGGAGCTTGTCTGCTATTCTGCCTTGGGAAAGATCACTGCAGCTCGACTTCTGCGCCGGCTTCTTTCAGTTCCTTAACGATCTTTTCAGCCTCGTCCTTGGAAACGGCTTCCTTAACGGTCTTCGGAGCACCGTCGACCAGGTCCTTGGCTTCCTTCAGGCCCAGGCCGGTGATGGCGCGGACAACCTTGATGACGTTGATCTTGTTGGCACCGCCGCTCTTCAGGATGACGTCGAACTCGGTCTTCTCTTCGACTGCGGCTGCTTCTGCAGGAGCTGCAGCGGCGACACCGGCGACGACGGCAGGAGCAGCGCTCACGCCGAACTTCTCTTCAAGGGCTTTAACCAGCTCGGAAGCTTCGGTAAGGGTAAGCTTGCCAATCTCTTCTACAAGGGTTGCAATGGATGACATGTTTCTCTCTCTCTGTTTGATTTAAAGTATAGAAGCTTTGAGTGCGTAAATTCTTATTTGTCCTGCTTGCCGACCTGGTCGATCACGGAGACGAGATCCCTCATCACTGCGTTCATGACCATCGGTGCGGAAGCGACGACCTGGTTGATCAGGCCGGCTACGCGCCCGATATTCTCGGTCTTGCTGAGCATCTCGGAAAGCAGTACCAGCGAGTCGGCGCCGTAAACGGCACCATCGATGGTGGCCATCTTGAATTTCAGCTGCTCGTTGTCCTTGCTGAACTTCCTGATGATCTTGGCCGGTGCGACCGGATCGTCATAGCCGAAAGCCACTGCAGTGGTATTCTTCAGGCCGGAAGCAATCCTGTCGGCTTCGGCGACGTTCCTGAGGGCTTTCCTGATCAGGGTGTTCTTGACCACCCTGTACTCTATGCCGGCCTTCCTGAACTCATTACGGAGATTGGCCATCTTCTTGACGTCAAGGCCCTGGAACTCGGTAAAATAGATCCCCTGGGAACGCTCGATCTTTGCTGCGATCTCCTGGGCGATCTCCTCTTTTCTATCACGCTTCATCATATCGAACTCGATCCGTTTATGTTAGGCAACAAATTTTTCCTTCTTCACTTTCACGCCCGGGGACATGGTGCTCGAAACCGTGATGCCCTGGACATACTGCCCCTTGGCCGCTGACGGCTTCAGACGGACGACCTCCCTGATGAAGCTGGTGATGTTGCCGACCAGCTTGTCGTTGTCGAACGAGATCTTGCCGACCGGCGCATGGACATTTCCTGCCTTGTCGACACGGAACTCGATCTTGCCGGCCTTGACCTCCCTGACCGCCTTGGCGACGTCCATGGTGACCGTACCCGACTTCGGATTCGGCATCAGGCCGCGTGGGCCGAGGATCTTGGCGACCTTGCCAAGCTGTCCCATAACGTCCGGAGTAGCGACGATCACGTCGACGCCGGTCCAGCCGCCCTGGATCTTCTCGATGTACTCCTCGAAACCGATAAAGTCGGCGCCGGCCTCGCGGGCCTCCTCGACTTTGGTTTCCTTGCAGATGACCAGCACGGAGACGGTCTTGCCTGTGCCATGCGGCAGCATGACCGTGCCGCGTACGACCTGGTCTGCGTGGCGCGGATCGACACCCAGCTTCATGGCGATATCGACGGTGGCGTCGAACTTCGCGGTGGTGATCTCCTTGACTTTCCCGACGGCTTCCGCAAGCTCGTACTCAAGCATGCGATCTACCTTGGCGCAAGCGCTCTTGTAATTCTTTCCTGCCATTGACATGTTGTGTTAGTGGTTATCATAGCGGCTTGTCAGGCCTCCCACGATAGAAATAAAATCCCTGAGGTCAGTCCTCGACGACGATACCCATGCTTCGTGCAGTACCGCGAACCATCTCCATCGCGCCATCAATGTCGACCGAGTTCAGATCGGGCTTCTTCAGCTCGGCGATCTTGCGGACCTGCTCGGAAGTGACGGTACCGACCTTGGTCTTGTTCGGCTCACCGGAACCTTTCGGCAGGCCTGCCTCCTTGAGGAGGAGCACAGCAGCCGGAGGGGTCTTGGTGACGAAGGTGAACGACTTGTCGGAATAGACGGTGATCACGACCGGCGTGATCATTCCAGCCTCGGACTGGGTCTTGGCGTTGAACTGCTTGCAGAACTCCATGATGTTGACACCCTTCTGACCGAGTGCCGGACCGACCGGAGGAGCCGGATTTGCGCCTCCTGCAGGAATCTGCAGCTTGATGAACCCAACAACCTTTTTTGCCATAATACTCTCTCTCTATTCAGCAGCTTGAAGAAAACTTGATCTCTTATTGTGAAACTGATTTGACCTGTGAGAAGTCCAGCTCGGTAGGCGTGCTCCGTCCGAAGAAATTGATCATGACCTTGACCTTCATCCGCTCGGTGCATACGTCATGGACAATACCGGTCAGCGAACTGAACGGGCCGTCGATGACCTTGACGGAATCGCCGACGATGAACGGGGCTTCAACCACGGAGCGGTGCTCTACAGCACCTTCGGGAAGAAGGATCTTCTCGACTTCATCGGGCCGCAGCGGGGTCGGATTGTCGTCGACACCGAGGAAGCCCATGACCGAAGGGATGTCCAGGATGAGATTCCTGGTCTGCTTGTCAAGGACAGCCTCGATCAGCACATACCCGGGGAAGGCGTTTTTGGTGAGACTGCGCTTCTTGCCGTTCTTCACCTCGACGAAACGCTCGTAAGGAACGTACACCTGCTTGATCTTCTCGGCGAGGCCATGGCGCTCGACCTCCATCTCGATCCCCTCCTTGACCTTGCGCTCGTGACCCGAATAGATCCTGAGTGCATACCAGAGTGCCCGTGGGGGGTGCTGCTCCTCGATCACCTTTTTTTTGACGCTCATCAAGTACCTCGAATCCTTAGTCTTACAATATCTTGTCCATCACCGCATTAATCACCCAGTCGACCGCAAACGTAAAAAGGGCAAGCATGCCCGAGACCGTCAATACGACGACCGTCATATCCTTGACCTCTTCCCTGGTCGGCCAGGACACTTTACGCATCTCACCGACAACGTCACGATAGTACTTTTCAGCTATGTCCAGGTATTTCTTCATGATTGACCGAAGGCGAATATATCGTGAACAGCAACGGGATGCGGATTTCGAGCACGTCAGGAGGGAATCGAACCCCCAACCTGCGGTTTTGGAGACCGCTGCTCTACCAATTGAGCTACTGACGTATATCCACTACTCCGTAAACCTGAGCTGATGATCGGACTTGAACCGATGACCTCTTCCTTACCAAGGAAGTGCTCTACCAACTGAGCTACATCAGCGTACACCAGGCGACTGGTGTGGGCAGGGGAGGATTCGAACCTCCGAAGACATATGTCGACAGATTTACAGTCTGCTGCGTTTGACCGCTTCGCTACCTGCCCATGTACTGTACTGCGAGCTGGTGATGGGACTCGAACCCGCAACCTGCTGATTACAAATCAGCTGCTCTACCAATTGAGCTACACCAGCAGCTCATAAAAATACAGGGCTGGTAATATAATTCACACCCCGAAAAATCCAAAGAAAAAATACATGGATTTTCAGGTTGCAATCATTTGTCCATGGCACCGGCAAAAATGCCTGCGAGCCTGACCACCAGCCTCCTCGGCATGAACCGCTGGGTAAAGACCATGATACGGTCGAACAGCGTCGGCACGACTACGGTCGCGCCGGAATCGAGCCCTCGCCGGACCGCCCGGACGACCACGTCCGGCCGGGATACGGGCACCACGATCCGCTTCCGGTCATGGCCCGCCCGCTCGTAGAAGCCGTCGGTGTCGATAAATCCCGGGCAGATGGCGAACACCCGCACCCCGGAGCCACGCAGCTCCCCGGCGATGGCTTCGGTAAGCGTCACGACGAATGACTTGGTCGCAGAGTAGAAGCCCATGCCCGGCACGCCCTGGAATGCGGCAAGCGAGGCGATATTGATGACGGCACCCCGACGGCGCCCGATCATCCCCGGAAGAAACAGACGCGTCAGTTCAGCCAGGGCAACCATGTTGACCATGGCCATCTGGCTCAGCTCCTGCGATGGCATCCGGGAGAACTCCCCGGCCACGGAAAACCCGGCACAGTTGACCACGCACCCGACCTCGATCCCTTCACCCCGGCAGAAGTCGAACACCTGCCCCGGCGCCTCCTGCAACCCGAGGTCGGCGCTGTAAAACCCGGACGTCGATACCGTGCCTGGCTGCAAGCCCCGCTGCAAGTTCTTCGAGCCGCCCGGTCGACCGGGCGACCAGCACGAGGTTTTCGCCCCGTGACGCAAAATCCTTCGCAATGGCACTGCCGATTCCCATCGATGCCCCGGTGACCAGCGTATGGCCTTTCGCTGCGCGGCTCATGACGGGTCGATCCATTTGCCTTGCTCGCGGATAAGGCCGATCAGCCGTTCGAGGGCCTCGGCTTCGAGCATGTTCTCCTCGACGCAGTCGCGTCCGACGTAGAGGCTGACCCGTCCCTTCCCTGAGCCGACATACCCGAAATCGGCATCTGCCATCTCACCGGGCCCGTTGACGATGCAGCCCATGATGCCGATCTTGAGCCCCTTGAGGTGGGAGACCCGCTCCTTGATCAGGGCGGTGGTCCTTTCAAGCTCGAAATAGGTACGGCCACAGCCCGGACAGGAGATGAACTCGGTCTTGGACATGCGGACCCTGGCCGCCTGCAGGATATTGAAGGCAAGGCCGATTTCGTCACCGCATTTCAACCCGCTTTCGACGGCAAGGAGGTCGCCGATGCCGTCACAGAAAAGCGTCCCCGACTGCACGGCGCTCTCGATCAGCACGCTGGCCCGGTCGCCCCCACGGTCGCGGTGGCGCACCACCACCGGCATGTCCAGCCCGGCCTTCGCAAGCTCGAGGACAAGCTTTCGTGTAGCGAAAAGCCCTTGGGGTGACACGACCGAGAGCAGCACCTTCGACAGCCCCTTCTTCCGGAGCCTCGACGCAATACGGATCAGCACCTCGGCCGGCACTGCGACGGAGGAGCTCCCATGGATGAAGCTGAACTCCATGGCCGCACCTCCCTCCTGCAGTTCGTCGATGAAACCGGTACCGAGGCTTTCCCCCTCGACGATATCGAGCCGGGCCCTCGGGACGAGGGCAAGCAGGCGCGGAAAGAGCTGCGTGTCTGCCGTCGAGGCAACAATCCTGTCGCGCAGTCCGCCAAGGGAGTCGAGCAGCTCCTCAAGCGCATCGAGGTCCTCGATGCAACCGACGCCGACGTTGACGAACTCGGAACGGATGGAATCCTCCGGCAGATCAGGCGAGAGGCGCTCGAGAAGTTCGGCGCGGAGCGCATCCGGATCTGCGATCGAGCTCCGGGCAGAGGTCTCCACCCTCGGCATTGCCTCTCCGCCAAGCGGTTCGGCACCGGCGTCAACCTGGCAGGAAGGACGACGCGACCAGGCGAACGGCTCGAACGGCAGGTCTGCATGGCCGGCTACAGGCATGCCTTGCCCGACAACCCGGTTCACCTTGAGGTACGCCTTCTCACCCTTGACCTCAAGCTGTTCGTTGTACTTCCGGACGATGGCGAATCCGACAGGGACCTCGTTGACCGGATCCTCGGTGAGCGAAACCCTGATGGTGTCACCAAGCCCATCTTCGAGCAGGGCGCCGATACCCATCGCCGACTTGATGCGCCCCTCGTCGCCGTCACCCGCCTCGGTCACGCCGAGATGCAGCGGATAGGCATGGCGCAGTTCGGCGTCGGCTTTGGCGACCAGCATCCGGTAGGCATGGATCATCACCCTGACGTTCGAGGACTTCATCGAAAAGAGCAGGTCGAAATAGCCTTCCTCCTCGCAGATCCTCGCGAACTCCAGCGCCGCCTCGACCATCCCCTCCGGCGAGTTACCGTAACGGCTGACGATCCGGTCCGACAGCGAGCCGTGGTTGGTGCCGATGCGCATCGACACGCCCAGTTCCCTGGCCTTGCGGACCAGCGGTGTGAACTCCTCCCTGACCTTGTCGAGCTCTGCCCGGTACTGCGCCTCCGTGTAGTCCCCGCTTGAGAACTTGGTGCCGGTCGCATAGTTGCCCGGGTTAACGCGGATGTTCTCCACGAACTCTACCGCCTTCATCGCGGCCGTTGCGGAAAAATGGATGTCGGCGACCAGCGGGGTGCTGATGCCGTCCCGCCGGAGCTGGTCACGTATGTTCCCGAGATTTGCAGCGTCCTTCCCGGTCGGCACGGTCAGGCGGATGATCTCGCATCCCGCTTCGTGCAGGCGCCTGCACTGCGCAACCGTGGCCGCGGTATCCATGGTATGGGTATTGGTCATGGACTCGACCCTGATGGGCTGGTAGCCTCCAAGGGCGATACCTCCAAAGCCGACCTCATGGGTGAAGCGGCGGCGATAGCTGTACAATGGCACCGGATAGTCGATGGCATGACCTGCCGTGCGGATCTCTGCGGTCATGGGATGTCGGATTTAGGTTCAAAAGGATCGGCAACGCTCACACTATGGCTCTCAAGGTAGCCATTGCCCGGAACAAAAAAAGCCGGCACCGGAGCGACGCTGAAAAACGATTTATATCGCCGGAGGGTTATAAAACTCACCCTTCCCCCGATTCAAATCATACAGGCAGCCCCGGCGACTACGCACCCTCCCCCGCTGAGACCAGCCCCCGCTTTAATGACTAAAACGGAGAGAACCATGAAAACCATGTACCGGCTGCTTCTGGCAGGAGCGATGATGCTTCCCGGCGTCGATCACGCGACAGCCCAGGAAACGAATGTGCGGATCATGATCAAGGACAACAAGACCGTCGGCGCCTACCTGGCCGATCAGGACGGCAGAACCATGTACTGGAAAAAAAGGACTCACCGGGCAAAAGCAGCTGCACCGGTCCCTGCCTGCAGACCTGGCCGGCCGTCAGCCTCCCCTCGGGCATGAACCTCCCGACGAAGCTCAAGGCATCCGATTTCAGCACCATCACGAGGGAAGACGGCAGCATACAGACAACCTTCAGGAGCTATCCGCTCTACTATTACCGCATGGACAGGGAGCCGGGAGACACGAAGGGGCAGGGAATCAATAATGAATGGTACGTGGTGAACCCCGACTATTTCCCGCCCAGGGAACCGGTCAACCCGTTCGGACAGTAAATAAACGGGCATAAACACCAGAGGGGCGAAAACTTCGCCCCCCCCTGGTGCCGCGATCTCATTCGCGGATGATGAAGACCGTCTCGCCGGGTTTTCGGAAGTTGTACTTCTCCCGCGCGATTTTCTCGATGCTATCGGGGCTGGACGACTGAAGAATGATCGCCCGGTCTTCCTCGATCTTCTTCTGCTCCTCAGCCTGGCGATCCCGAAGCTCGCCGTGCTCCCGCTCCATCGTGAAGCGGGTGACGAGTCCGAAATCGCCGAACACGAACCAGAGGACGAACAGTGCCAGCAGGGCCTGCAGGACGAACTTCTTCGGGTTCTTGCGGATATAGGCCCAGATCTCCGTGAAATATCTCGTCATGGTCAAGAATGATGGTCGGTTGGATGCGGGGCGGTTTCCGGCCGCCCCGCGCCTGGCCGGTCGTCAGACCCGGAATGCCCTGATACCAGGGTAAATGGCCATCTTTCCGAGCTCTTCTTCGATGCGGAGCAGTTCGTTGTATTTGGCCATGCGATCCGAACGCGACATACTGCCGGTCTTGATCTGGCCTGCGTTGGTGGCCACGGCGATCTGGGCGATCGTCGTATCCTCGGTCTCGCCGCTACGATGGCTGATGATCGAGGTGTAGCCGTTGCGCTTGGCCAGCTCGATGGCCTGCAGGGTTTCGGTCAGCGTGCCGATCTGGTTCACCTTGATGAGGATCGAGTTACCGACTCCTTGCGAGATCCCCTCGGCAAGGCGGCTGCTGTTGGTCACGAACAGGTCGTCGCCAACGAGCTGAACCCTGGAACCGATCTTGTCGGTAAGCATCTTCCAGCCTTCCCAGTCATCCTCGGCCATGCCGTCCTCGATCGAAATGATCGGGTACTGGCTTGCCCACTGTGCCCAGTAGTCGGACATCTCTGCAGAATCAAGCTCGCGCTTCGACGACTTCTTGAACACGTATTTGTGCTTTTCAGCATCGTAGAACTCGGAGCTTGCAGGATCGAGGGCGATCATGACCTGCGCATCACCCAGGCCGCCCCTGTCGGTCGGGGAACCGGCCTTGTAGCCGGCCTTTCCGATAGCCTCGACCACCAGCTCGATAGCCTCCTCGTTGGAACGGACATTCGGGGCGAATCCACCTTCGTCGCCGACGGCCGTGCTGAGCCCTTTGCCGTGCAGCAGCGCCTTGAGCGAATGGAACACCTCGGCGCCGCAACGAAGGGCGTCGGAGTAGCAGCCGAATCCGATCGGCATGATCATGAACTCCTGGAAATCCACCGTATTGTCGGCATGCGCGCCGCCGTTGAGCACATTCATCATCGGTACCGGGAGCGTCCTGGCCGTCGTGCCGCCGATGTAGCGGTAGAGCGGCAGGCCGGTGAGGTCCGCGCCGGCCTTTGCGCAGGCGAGCGAGACACCAAGGATGGCATTTGCGCCAAGGTTCGCCTTGTTCGGCGTGCCGTCGAGTTCGAGCAGGATCGCATCGATCTCTTCCTGTTCGGTCACGTCCATGCCTTCAAGTGCGTCGCTGATGACGGTATTGACGTTCTGGACCGCCCTGAGCACGCCTTTGCCGAGAAACACCGACTTGTCACCGTCCCTGAGCTCGACCGCCTCGTGAACGCCGGTTGACGCGCCGCTGGGAACTGCGGCCCTGCCGAAACCACTTTCAGTGATCACATCGACTTCGACGGTAGGATTTCCCCTGGAATCCATGATCTGCCTGGCATGAATCTGTTCGATATAGGGCATGGGTACGGTGATTTTATGATTAACGGAAACGTTGACACGAAAGATACGCAATGGTGCCCATTGTTCGGCAAGGCCACGTCATTTTTCACCCATTCCCGGTTTTTGCCAGCCACGCCCGGGTGAATAAGCATTTTTTTGTTTACGTTTTATCAGAGGCCCTGTTAACGGGGCATGGAGTGCGTATGAGACCATGCCGGGCATGGTTGCATCACCTCCGCAAACCACAATCCCTGAAAGGAGTTCCGACATGCAAGCCGTTCCAACCGACCATCTGAGGAACATCGTCGTCACTGGCCACACCGGCACAGGCAAAACCATACTCTGCGAATCGCTCGCCCTGGCCATGGGCGTCGTGAACCGCCTCGGAAGCATCGATGAAGGCTCGACGATTTCCGATTATTCGGCTGATGAAATAGAGAAAAAGCACAGCCTCAATGCGACGCTCATCCATGGCAACTGGCAGGAACAGAAAATCAATATCATCGATACACCCGGCCTGCTCGACTTCCACGGTGATGTCAAATCCGCCATGAGGGTCGCCGACACCGTACTTGTTACCGTCAACGCAGCCACAGGAGTCGAAGTCGGGACCGACACGGTGTGGGAGTACACGCAGGAGTACTACAAGCCCACCATGTTCGTGCTGACGAAACTCGACGCCGACCGGGCAGACTTCGCTTCGACGATCGAGACCCTCAAGGAGCATTTCGGCAATCTTGTCACACCGATACAGTTCCCGGTTGATGAAGGGGTGGGCCACCACATCCTGATCGACGTGCTGCTCATGAAGCAGCTCGAATTCAACCCGGACAAGCCGGGAAACATGACGGTATCAGAAATCCATGACCTCTATCGCAAAAAGGCCGAAGCGTTGCACCAGCAGCTGGTCGAAGCGGTAGCCGAAACCGACGAGGAGCTGATGACCCGCTTTTTCGAGGTAGGAACCCTCACCGAGGATGAACTCAGGACAGGCATCAAGTCTGCGCTTGTCACCCGAACCTTCTTCCCGGTGTTCTGCACCTCCCCGCTGCACCTCATCGGTTCAGAACGCCTGCTCAACGCAATCGTGAACATCTGCCCCTCACCGATTGAACGAGGACCGGAACATGCCTACTGCACGGCCAGCAACGACGAAAAGCTGCTCCAGCCCGAACCTGACGGGCCGACCATCGCGTTTGTCTTCAAGACCATGTCGGAACCCCGTGTCGGCGAGATCTCCTACCTCAGGGTCTATTCAGGCCACATCGAAACGGGCCACGAACTGGTCGACGTACAGACAGGACAGACTGAAAAACTCGGGCAGGTATACACCATGCTCGGTCAGAAAAAAATCCCGGTCGAAAAGCTCATGGCTGGCGACATCGGCATGGTAGTCAAACTCAAGGACTCTCACACCAACGACACGCTGGCCGACCGTGGCGTCGACTGCCGTATCAGCCCGATCCTCTTCCCTACCCCGGTTCTCTCCACATCGGTCGTTCCGATTGCCCAGGGTGATGAAGAGAAAATTTCCGCCGGACTGCACCACCTCCATGAAGAGGACCCCAGCTTCGCCATCGTTCATGACATCGAGTTCAACCAGACCATCCTGAAAACTCTTGGCGAAACACATCTCGAGATCATCATCAGCCGGCTGAAAAACAAGTTCAACGTCCAGGTCGAAACTGCTGCCATACGTATTCCCTACCGTGAAACCATCAGGATCGCGGCATCTGCCCAGGGCAAATACAAGAAACAGACCGGAGGCCATGGCCAGTACGGTGATGTCTGGGTTCGCATCGAGCCCCGGCAGCGAGATACCGGCTTCGAGTTCGCCAGCGAGGTGGTAGGCGGAGTGGTCCCGACAAGGTATCTGCCGGCGGTCGAGAAAGGGCTGAGGGAATCTGTTTCTGCCGGAAGCCTTGCGGGTTATCCGGTCGTGGATCTCAAGGCGGTGGCCTTTGACGGTTCATACCATCCGGTCGACAGCTCAGAGTTCGCCTTCAAGATAGCCGCCAGCATGGCGTTCAAGGCAGCCAGCGAAAAGGCCAAGCCCATGATCCTCGAACCGCTCTTCACGCTCACCGTCAAGACGCCGGACCAGTTCACCGGTGAGATCGTCGGTGAAATCTCGAGCCGGCGAGGCAAGATCGTCGGGATGGAGAGCGACTCCAGTTTCCAGATCGTTCGCGCCATCATCCCGCAGGCATCGCTTTCGCAATTCCACCATGCATTGACGCGCATGACACAGAGCCGTGCCCGGTACAACTATGAATTCAGCCACTACGAGGAAGCTCCTGCTGAAATCAGCAACCAGCTGATCGCCGAGAAGGAGAAAAAGGAGCACTGAAGAGCGGGTCGTACGTATTTGACGGATTTGACTGATCAGCCTGATCGGTCGGATCCGTCAGATCGGCACATTCCTTAATTTCCGTCGTTACAGCCGACCGGCAATTGCAAGCAGTTTCAGCCACCAGACCATCCAGACCGCCTCAAGGATATTCTTTCTGGTCATTTTCGACTGTCCGACCGTACGGTCGGTAAAGACAATCGGCACTTCCCTGATGACGAACCCTTTCTTCCAGACCCTGAAATTCATCTCTATCTGGAATGAATATCCCTGCGAATGGACATTACCGAGGTCGATGGCCCTGAGTACCTTCGAACTGAAACACTTGAACCCGCCAGTCGGATCCGACACCGGCATGCCGGTGATCATCCTGGTGTAGATACTCGCCCCCTTCGACAGGATGAGTCTTGACAAAGGCCAATTGACGACATTGACCGTATTGTTCATATACCTCGAACCAATGACAAGATCGGCAGTACTCATGGCTTCAAGCATAGGCCTGATAGAGGCCGGATCATGTGAAAATCCGCATCCATCTCCATGATATGTGCGTAACCGTGCGAAAGGGCGTACCGGAACCCTTCGATATATGCCGTACCGAGTCCAAGCTTTCCCCGTCGTCCGATGTACATTACCCGTGAGTCCTCTTCAGCCATCGCCTTTGCAATAAGGCCGGTACCATCCGGGGACCCATCATCGATGACCAGGACGGCAAGATTATCCGGATGACGTTCAAGGATAGCCAGAATCAGGGGGCGAATGTTCTCGGCCTCGTTATAGGTCGGAATGATGACCAGTGTCCTCGTCGCCCTGCTGCCGGTATTGTGGAGTGAATTTTCCAAGTTTTCCTGCTGCTCTGTAGGGCACCTCTCAAAACCTGTTCCGCAAGTCAATAGCTGCGTTGGCTGGTGCTTGAAATCCTCAAGTACGTCGTGTACCCTCCGGTTTCTGCACTCCGTCCGCCTTGCCCATGACTCGCTGACGACACTTTTCAGAGGTGCCCTGTATTAAATAATCGGATCTGACTGAACCGACCGATCTTCACCAAAACACAAGAGGCTGCCTCATTGTTGTGATGAGACAGCCTCGTTTGGTTACACTTTTTGGGGTGTATTGCGTTACCGGACTTCCCTGTGGAAACGGTGCAGGAATCGCAGGTCGAAATCAAGCCTGTCCGGAGGAGTAAAGGTGAAATCAAGCACCTCGCCCTCGGGTAGAACCTCGATGAGCGCACCTGACGGACATTCATCACCCGAGAAGCAGGCGTTACATGAAATGCATGCATCCTGGTCGATATAGCAGCGGAAACCACCCTCCTGGACGTCGCCATAGAACTTGTAACCGATGGCGTTCACCTTCGGTGGGCATTTGTCGAGGCAGAGTCCGCAACCGACGCAGAGGTTCTCGATGATATAGTAATGCTTCTTGACACGTGGCGCAGCAGGCTTTGCTGCGGGTGCCGGTGCTGCCTTGGCAGCCGGGGCAGCTTTAGGTGCTGGTGCCGCAGGAGCAGCTTTTGCCGCAGGGGCGCCTTTCGGTGCCGGTGCGCCTTTTGCAGCCGGTGCCCCCGGGGCAGGCTTTGCCGCTGCTGCAGGAGGGGCCGGTTTTGCGGCGGTCGGCTTTACATAGCGAAGGGCCGACTCCTGACGGACTCCCGAGCGCCCAAGGTTGGTGTTCAGAGGAGCAAGTCGTGCCTTTCCCGGAGCGGCGCCCGACTGTTTTGCTGCGGGCCCCTTTGCGGCAGGCGCAGCTGCTTTCGGGGCAGGAGCTCCCTTCGGTGCCTCTTTGGCAGCCGGTTTTGGTGTCTGTTCGTTATTCTTTACAGGTTCGGCCATAACGCCTCCCTCGGATTTTACATGGTATACGTTTCTGTTGCCTTGAGATGTGCGAAGGGGCCTGTCGCCCCTTCGCACTCCCCGGTTACGCGATCAGCTTCATCAGCATGTCGACCATCTGGGCCAGCATCTCCTGGCCGGAGGCGGCAGCATGGCTGACCGGCGGCGGCAGCGGCTTGTTGGTCTGGTAGAAGCCGTTGGCGATGAACAGGAACACCAGCATGAAGGTACCACCGAAGTACAGGAAGGTACCGGCGAGCTTGGAGTCCGAAATGGTCAACACCGGGAACCTGAACTGTACGTCCCTGTTGAGGAACTTCTTGCCCAGCCAGCGGACCGTGCGGGTCTGGATGTCTGCACCTTCGAGGCGGGAACCACGATCTTCGAACCAGACAGCGAAGCTGATGAACCACACAAGGTGACCGATCATAAGAATGGTCGACAGGTGCGAGCTCGAGAAGATCGTCACGGTCTCCGTCCAGAAGTAGTAGAAGATACCCGAGGTGTAGTGGTGTTGCAGGCCTGCGACGGCATCCCATGCCTTCGCGTCAGCTGCAGGCACGCCGTACATCATCGAAGCGATCCATGCGCCGTCGATATACCAGCAGACAGCAGAGAGACCCTTGACCCCCCAGAGCATGGCGAACCAGAGCTGGTCCTGGATGGAGACACCGCAGGTGCCGCCGTAGACCGGGCCAAGGCACGGGAAGGAGTAGGAGTTCTTCTTGAGGCCGAGGTCATCCCACAGCGGAGAGGTGTGGGCGAAGAAGGCGATACGGACAAGCGCGATCAGCGAGAAGAGCGAACCTGCCGTGATGACGTGGACCATCACCCAGTCGTTGATGCTCGGGTCGGCGAACATCCACTGGAAGATCGGCAGTGGCTTCAGCCAGTAGAACGACATCATGATGTTCGTGCCGAAGATGTTCAGCTCGCAGATGGTGTTCCATACGATGACCGCGTAAACTGAAAGCATGGTCGAGAAGCAGAGTGCCATGACGGTACCCAGAATCTTGACCTGGACCTCCTGGTCGCGCCCCTTGGTGATCCAGATCGACTTGATCTGGTTGTAGATCCCGTTGAGCTGGATCTTGAGCAGGTACTGGCCGCCATGGTAGACACCGGCAAAGACATAGAGGACACCACAGATGATGTGGTTGAAGGTAATCAGGTTGGTAACAACCCGGGACATGCCGAAGGCTTCACCGTTCCTGGGAAGGATCGCAAAAGCCGGGAATTCGGCAAACTCCTTGGAACCGGAGATGATCCTGCCTCCCTCCTGGACGAAGTCGAAGCTGACCCTGTTGAACGGCTCGCCATAGATGTAGAAGACGAGCTTGTCCAGCTCCTTGTAGTAGGGAGCGAACGACGGCTGCTGGAAGGCGACGAATGCGATGACACCGAGGGCGATGTTGATGTAGCCGATCGCGGTGAGGTGCACCGAGAAGGCCGCCTTCATGTCATCATTGAGATGGATCGCGGCATTCGGCGGATTCTTCCACCAGTAGATGCCCAGGGCAAAGAAGACCACGAACCAGACAAACGACATGAATGCCTCGGAGTTGGCCGTCTGGAAGTCCGGCACCGGAGGGATTCCGAGGATGAACCACATCAGGAAGCCCCAGCCGAGGAAGAGGAGCGACATGTAGACGGCGTGTGGCCCGAGCGCGTCCTTGTAGGTCTTGGCGCTGGTTCCGCTGAAAACGATGTCACCGAACTTGCCCAGGAACCGGAAGTCGCGGAAGTTGCCGCAGCGGCCGGTGAAGGGATTGGTCAGGTTGTGGGTCCAGTGGCGCCATCCGCCGAAAAGCAGGATGGAACCCGAGAGGAAATGGAAGGCGGCCCAGCCGAGCAGCTTGGTAGCCGCAAACTGGAGATCCTCGGTCCTGGTGCTGTAGGTGTCGATGCCGAGGGAGACCATGCGGGGCTTGATGGTCAGGTAGAACCAGTTGTCATGGAAACCGGGAGCACCCCAGGGGAATACCTGGATACCCGAGATGTAGTAGATTGCCATGATGAAGCCCAGCACCCCCAGAAGTGCCAGATGCCCACCGACCACCTGCTCATCATCGATCTTTTCGGTATCGAAGATCTGGAACCACTTCGTCGAGCGGGTTTCCGTTCGCTGGAACAGAAAACGTCTCATCTTGGCGGCATCCTGCTCTTTAATGACCGATGCTCCGCCTGGTGCGACTTTTGCCTTCGGAGCCGGCGCACCCTCCTTGGGAGGAGGCACTGTCCCCTTCGGCTTCACCCCTGCGGGATTCACTTGTTCAGCCATCGTATTCTCTCCTTTGTTTGGACGTATTTTCAGGTTGAAGAAACCGAAAAAACCGGACTCCGCCCTCATCGTGGGCCACCGGCAACCGGGCTGCAGCCTCGTCGTCCAGGATCGCACGCGCCGCAGCATGATGCATCGGCACAAGGCGAAACCCGAGACGAGCCCGGAAAAAACATGAATGCATGTACTTTAATGGAAAAAACCACCATGCAACAGTAGCAAATAAAATAAGAAAATTTATTTAATAGTAAAGTTTTTACCCTTGCCCCTGAAGGCGCGACCGGCTTCCGGACCGCCTCTGCAAGCATTCCGGAAATGCACGCGGGCCATCAGGGCTACCGTATCAACCAAGGACCAGGAGCACCCCATGCAGCTTAACTTCACGAAAATGTCCGGCGCCGGCAACGACTTCGTCGTCATCGACAACCGCCTCGGCCAGGCCCCCCTGACACACGCAGAGATCAGGGACATGTGTATGCGGAGGACCGGAATCGGGGCAGACGGACTGATCCTGATTGAAAGCTCGGAACGCTGCGACTTCAGGATGAATTATCATAATGCGGACGGCTTTCCCGGATCGATGTGCGGCAACGGCGGCAGATGTGCGGTCTACTTCGCCTGGTCGATCGGCATCCTGCCCGCAGGGCAACGTTACGTGTTCGAGGCCGGACCCGGAAGGTATGAAGCCGAGGTGACCGGGCCGGAGGCTGTAAGGTTGCACATGCTGCCGCCGGAAGATTTCAGGGATGGGCTTACGGCGGGCGCCTGGAGCTGCCACTACGTCAACACCGGCTCCCCGCACGCCATCATCTTCACGGAAGACGTAGACAAGGTGAATGTCTTTTCCGAGGGACGCCAGATCCGCCACAGGGAAGACCTTTTCCCCGAAGGAGCCAACGTGAACTTCCTCGAAATCACGTCGGCCAACAGCATCAGTGTCCGCACCTTCGAGCGTGGCGTCGAGGACGAAACGCTGGCCTGCGGTACGGGGGCCGTAGCTGCGGCGCTGATGAGCTACCGGCTTGGCAAGGTCTGTTCGTCACCGGTCCGGGTGAAGGTACGGAGCGGCGAGATCCTCGAGGTCGGCTTCAGCGCCGACATGCAGCAGATCTACCTGGAAGGGCCGGCGAGGATCGTCTATCAGGGAACAGTAACCGTGTAGGGAGCCACAGATGCGGGAGGCGGAATTCTGCCATGGGACCCCCGACGGCAAGATCCAGTGCGACCTTTGCAGCCACTACTGCAGGATCCTGCCGGGCCGTAGCGGGCTCTGCAGGGTCCGTTACAACACCGGAGGGCGCCTCTACTCCCTGAACTTCGGCTCGGCAGTCTCCCAGGCGGCGGATCCGATCGAAAAGAAGCCCCTCAACCACTTCATGCCGGGGACCCGGACCTGGTCGTTCGGCGCGCCCGGCTGCAATTTCAGCTGTGCCAACTGCCAGAACTGGCAGATCAGCCAGGCTACGCCACAGGAGCTCGCACTCCCCCTCACCGACCCGGTTGAAATCGTCAGGAACGCCCTCGCCTCCGCATGCCCGTCGATCTCCTGCACCTATACCGAACCGACAATCTACGCAGAATACGCGATCGAGGTCATGAAACTGGCGAAAAGCTCGGGCCTCAGGACCATCTGGATAAGCAACGGCTTCATGTCGCCGCTCTGCATCGATGCGATAACCCCTTGGCTCGATGCGATCAACGTCGACCTCAAATCGATGGACGACGCCTTCTACCGGAGGGTCTGCGGAGCGCGTGTCGAACCGGTGCTCGACAACCTGCGGAGGCTCTCCCGCAGCGGCATCCACCTCGAAGTGACGACCCTTGTCATCCCCGGAAACTCGGACGATCCGGGCATGCTCGAACGACTTTGCAGCTTCATCGCCGGCGAACTCGGCCCCGATGTCCCATGGCATGCAATTCCGTTCTTCCCGGAGATTTCGTGGAAAATGCATGACCTTCCGCCAACCTCTCCCGCCATGCTCGAAACCGCCTGGAAAATTGGCGGGAAAGCAGGATTACGATATATATATTCAGGTGATGGGCACACTGATACCCTCTGTCCCCGTTGCGGGGCTACCGTCATCCGGAGAGCCCCACGGAGCTTCTCCGCGACGGAGGCCAGGCTCGACCGCAACGGCCGATGTGTCGCCTGCGGTGAACCATTACCGATCACGCTGTAAACCACCGAAAATGCAGCACAACATCCGCTACCCGGCCGTCGCCGAAGAGTTTTATCCTTCCGGAAAACATGAACTCGAAACCCTGCTCGGCGAACTGGCCGAACCGGGAACTTCCACGGAAGCCGCCCAAACAAGGGCACTCATCGTGCCCCATGCGGCATACCGTTACAGTGGTTCGGTAGCGGCTGGGGCTTTTTCGAAAGTTGCAGGACGCTCATGCAGCACGGTCGTCCTCATGGGAGATGCCCACGCCTATCTTTTCGACGGGATCGCCATAGATCCACATGACTACTGGCACTCCCCCCTCGGCGAGGTGCCGGTCGACCGCAATATGGGGCGGGTGCTCACGGAGCATTCCGGCGGGCTGTTCCATGAACATGACATCGCGCACCACTGCGACCATGTGCTGGAAGTGCAAATCCCCTTCCTGCAGCACCTGCTCAAGCCGGGCTTCTCGATCCTGCCACTGCTGTTCGGCAGGAACGACGCCGGCATCCACCGAACGGCAGCAGAGCATCTCCTTACGATCCTGACCGACGACGACCTGCTCATCGCCAGCACGGACCTTTCCCACTATCCTTCATACCGGGACGCCGCGAAAATCGACCGGGTCACGCTCGAACACATGGCGAACCGGGACATCGAGGGCCTTGAAAGCCACGAACGGGAAATCAGGCTGAGGACGATTCCGGGCGCGACATCCACCTTCTGCAGCCCTGAAGCTGTCAAGACCCTGCTGGAGGTCGCCCGGCTGCGTGACTGGCAAGCCGGCAAACCGGAATACCGGAACAGCGGGGACGCCATGCACGACGACCGCCTTGCGGTAGTTGGCTACGGCTCCATCGCATTCCGGCAGACCTGATCTGCGTCAACCTGCAACCCGGAGCCCCTATGACCCAGCCTCCAGCCCCGCCATCGAGTACCAGGCCCCCGTTCCCGGTCGAACCTGACGGCGGCACCGGTGTACCGGATGATCCGGCAACGCCCTTCCACACCGCACGGCGGCAGCTCGATGAAGCGGCATCGGCCCTCGGGCTCGACCCTGCAGTGCTCGAACTCCTGCGATGGCCGATGCGCGAGCTTCATGTCACCATGCCGGTCCGCATGGATGACGGCACTACACGGGTATTCCACGGATTCCGCGTCCAGTATAACGACGCAAGGGGCCCGACCAAGGGGGGGATCCGGTTCCACCCGAACGAAACCATCGATACGGTTCGGGCGCTTGCGGCATGGATGACCTGGAAAACCGCCGTAATGGACATCCCGCTCGGCGGTGCCAAGGGCGGGGTGGTCTGCGATCCCGGGTCGATGTCCCCTGCCGAGCTTGAACGGCTCTCCCGAGCCTATATCCGCCAGGTCGGCCGCGTGCTTGGCCCCGAAAAGGACGTCCCTGCGCCGGATGTCTACACCACACCCCAGATCATGGCCTGGATGGCCGATGAATACTCCTTCATGCAGGGGCATAACGATTTCGGTGTGACGACCGGCAAACCCCTCGCCATCGGGGGATCGCTCGGCAGGGGTGACGCCACCGCAAGGGGCGGCATCATCTGCATCCGCGAGGCCGCCCGCGAGCTCGGCATCGATACGAAAGGCGCCACCGTGGCCATCAACGGCTACGGCAATGCCGGCTCGTTCGCCCACAAACTCGCGGTCGAACTGCTCGGGATGAAGGTGATCGCCGTCTCCGACTCGAAAGGAGGAATCTTCGCTCCCGAAGGGCTCGACCATGCCCGGGTGATGGAATACAAGCGGCGGACCGGTTCGGTTTCGGGTTTTCCCGGTGCATCGCCGCTCACCAACGGCGACCTGCTCGAACTCGACGTCACGACGCTCATCCCGGCGGCGCTCGAGGAGGAACTCACCAGCCGTAACGCCGGCAACATCAAAGCCCGTATCGTCGCCGAGCTGGCCAACGGCCCCACCACACCCGACGCGGACCGCATCCTGCACGAACGCGGCATCCATCTCATTCCCGACCTGCTCTGCAACGCCGGTGGCGTCACCGTCTCCTATTTCGAGATGGTGCAGAACACCTGCGGCTGGTACTGGGACGAAGCGGAGGTTTACCGGCAGCTCGAAAGAAGATGAGCGCAGCCTTCAGGACAGTGCGCGAGACCGCACGGCAGCTCGGCGTGCATCACCGCACCGCAGCCATGATCATCGCCATCCGGCGGGTCGGGGAGGCGATGCGCCTCAGGGGCTGGGTGTAAGGGTGGGGCTGTACGAATGCGTCTGGGCACGGCACGCCATGCCCCTGCCGATAGCGGCGGTGCAGTGAACTATTTGATGGGCGCAGGATTTGTATTGGTTACAGACATGCCAAGTGTCCTGTTTTCGGCCATCCACCATAACCTCAACAACAAGGGAGATTATTATGCAGAAATGGGTCCCTGTGTGCCTTGCGGCTACGAATACGATCCGGAAGTCGGCGATCCGGACAGCGGTGTAGAGCCTGGAACCGCCTTCGAAGAGCTGCCTGAAGACTGGGTCTGTCCGGTCTGCGGTGTCGACAAGTCGTTCTTCGAACCGGTAAAATAGCGCCGTTCCTGCAGGGAAGGAGTCACTTCACCGCACGTTCATCCCCGCCCTCATCCCCGGGGGAAACAGGAGTCCCGGCTGGTGCGTTACCGGTTGCCGCACTGTCGGGCATAGACGCCTGCTCGATCAGGTACCCGGGAACACCAACGATGACCGAATCGGGGGCGGGGCTTGCAGGAGGAGCCATAACCTCCTCGAACTCGGGAACCACGACACCTCGCCTGACCATGATGGCGTAAATACGTCTGGAACGCCCACGGACGTACGAAGAAGAGCCGTTGGGCTTGAACCTGATGGGGTTCGGCAGCACCGCAGCAAGCCTCGAGGCCTGCAATGCGCTCAGCCCGGCTGCGCTGGTGCCGTAATAGTGACGGGCAGCCTCCTCGATGCCAAAGATACCATCACCCCACTCGGCCACATTCACGTACAGCTCCAGGATCCGGCGTTTCGTCAGGGAGTGTTCGATGCGCCAGGTGAGGATCGCCTCCTTGAGCTTCCGCACAGGGTTCTTCGACGGCGACAGGTAGAGGTTCTTGACCAGCTGCTGGGTTATGGTGCTGGCTCCGAACTTGAACTCCCCGGCCTTCATGTTCCGCTGCACCGCCGACTCGATAGCTTCGTAATCGAATCCCTCATGCTTCCAGAATTTGTCATCCTCGGCAATCAGCACCGCCTTGACCAGTGAAGGAGATACCTTTTTCAAAGGCACCCAACGCTGACGGATCTTCCTGTCAAGCCCCTCATTGCGCCACTCCGCCTCACGATATTCCATGAACGCGCTCTTTTCCGGGTTCCTGACAGCCAGGCCAGCCACATCGGGATAGACGGCATAACGCCCGACATCCAGAACCAGGAAAAGCAGAATGAGGAGAAAGGCGTTTCTGATGAGCTTCATGTCGCAGTTGTTCGGTTTGGGGAATCGACCACACTTGGAATTATAGCGTTTTGGGTCCCATGTTGAAAACGATTTGTGCCGGAACAGAAGGGATCCGGCGTCCAACCAGATGGAACCGCGCGAAACAAAACAATGCAAATGAGACGCGGGTTTTGTATGCTTCAGACAGAGGCAGTATGCACTCGTATCTGAGGCAACCTCGACAACACCAGACCAGACGCCACCATGAAACACTACCATCACCTCGCGGCAGCCTTCGTTGCTCTCGGCGTAACCGGACTTATGACGGCGCTCTCGCCGACAGCCGACGCTGCCACCCCGGACGGCAAGGCGGTATTCGACCGCAATTGCAGCGTTTGCCATTCGATCATGCCGCCGCCGAAATCCGCGCCGCCGATCGCACCCATCGCGTCAAGGTACCGCCAGCAGTTCCCGACGAAGTCACAGGGCGTGGCGCACATGGTGGCATTCATAAAATCCCCATCGAAACAGAAGGTGATCGTCGACCGGCAGGCAGTGGACCGATTCGGCCTCATGCCGCCGATACAGCTCGGCAATGCAGAGCTTAACGCCGTCGCGGGCTGGGTCTGGGATCAGGGAGCGGCCAAAGGATGGGGCCCGGGTTCGGGAGCCGGCAGGGGAAACAGTAAAGGCAACTGCAACCAGTGACAGGACAAGGCAGTGATGAACGCATCCGCAGATCATCGGAATCGAACGCTATTGCCTCCGTGGGTAAGGAGAATCGATTCCGAATCCGATGGCGATTTCGATACAACATGAAAGACGCCACCAAATCCCGGTTTCGGTCAATTCAGGCGTGACATGGCACCACGCCAGTTGAGTGCACCAGATGCCGACAGGGAATGAAAACAAAAACAGCAGGGTGCTCCCTGCTGTTTTTACGTGCGCGACGCATGCTCATTCGTACCCTTGGGCAGACTCGAACTGCCGACCAACAGTTTAGGAAACTGCTGCTCTATCCTCTGAGCTACAAGGGTATTTTGTTCTGGCGGTAAATGTACAAACCCACCGTCGAAAAAACAAATCCCCGGTTAATCAGGGATGGAGGAAAACGGGCGGAATGGGGCGAACAGGGCGGCCACAGGGGGCCGCCCCTACAAAATCCCCCCCATTATCCATTATCCATCATGCTCATTTTCTTCCGAACATCCGGTCCAGTTCATCCAGCGAGAGCCTGATGATCACCGGGCGGCCGTGAGGGCATACGTAGGGCATACGGGTGGCGAAAAGCCGGTCGATCAGCATGCGCATCTCTTCAAGGCTCAGCTTCTGCCCGGTCATGATGGCGTTGCGGCAGGAGTAGGATTTGGCAAGGTTGTCCCGCTTCTCGAGCTTCAGCTTCGCAGCATTCTCCTGGTACTCTGCGATCATATCCTGGAGGATGGTAGCCTCGGTACCGTCACGGACGTCCGGCGGCACCCCCTCGATCATGACGCTCATCCCCCCGAACGCCCTGATGTTGAAGCCGAGGCGGTACAACTCCCCGCTGATCTGCTCGAAGAGCTCGTACTGCCATGGCTTGAGATCGATCTTCTGGGGAAACAGGAGCTGCTGTGAGTTCGGAACCTCATCGTTCATCACATCGACGGCACGCTCGTACAGCACCCGTT
>FUWD013232420.1_pt1 | contig 30189 bp, 27 predicted proteins | sample 1063281 | NCBI WGS metagenome assembly FUWD01 (sample SAMEA79048168, study PRJEB19326) | metagenome | biome: marine | reverse complement strand
CCCAACGACAGCTCTGATGTGATCTGCGTGTGACCATTAACTAGTCGCGACACCCACTGCTCTACTTGCACTCTCAGGCAGAGAGTGCCAAAATCAATTAGCACTCGTAATAGGCGAGTGCCAATAGCTATGGCACACAAGACGTCCGGGAGGGACGAATAGATGGCAAAAATAATTGCGTTTGATGAAGAGGCCCGTCGTGGCCTTGAGCGCGGTCTCAACATTTTGGCCGACGCCGTAAAGGTGACGCTGGGGCCCCGCGGTCGCAACGTCGTGTTGGAAAAGAAGTGGGGAGCCCCCACTATTACCAACGACGGTGTTTCGATCGCCAAGGAAATCGAACTCAGCGACCCGTTTGAAAAAATCGGCGCAGAGCTCGTCAAAGAGGTAGCGAAGAAGACAGATGACGTTGCCGGTGATGGCACGACCACCTCTGTTGTTCTTGCTCAGGCCTTGGTTCGCGAAGGACTGCGCAACGTCGCAGCCGGTGCAGACCCCATCAGCCTCAAGCGCGGAATTGATGCCGCGACGCAGGCTGTGTGTGCTCAGTTGCTCAAAAACGCTAAGGACGTCGAGACAAAAGAAGAAATTGCTGCGACTGCATCGATTTCGGCTGCTGACCCCGCCATTGGCGCTCTGATTGCTGAAGCAATCGACAAGGTCGGTAAAGAGGGCGTTGTGACGGTTGAAGAGTCCAACACCTTCGGCACCACGTTGGAGCTGACCGAAGGTATGCGTTTTGACAAGGGCTACCTCTCCGCCTACATGGTGACGGACCCCGACCGTCAGGAAGCGATCTTCGAAGATCCCTACATCCTGATTGCCAACCAGAAGATCTCAGCGATTAAGGACTTGCTCCCCATCGTTGACAAGGTCATCCAGTCCGGCAAGCAGCTGCTGATCATCGCCGAAGACGTCGAGGGCGAAGCCCTTGCGACCTTGGTCGTCAACAAGATCCGCGGCATCTTCAAGTCTGTTGCTGTCAAGGCACCGGGCTTCGGTGACCGCCGCAAGGCAATGCTCCAGGACATCGCCATTCTCACGGGTGGACAGGTCATCTCGGAAGAGGTCGGCTTGAAGCTTGAGAACGTCGAGTTGGACATGCTGGGACGTGCACGCAAGGTTGTCGTCACCAAGGACGAGACCACGATCGTTGAAGGCGCCGGCGAGTCCGACGCCATCGCCGGTCGCGTGAAGCAGATCCGTCAGGAAATCGAGAACACCGATTCTGACTACGACCGCGAGAAGCTCCAGGAGCGTCTGGCAAAGCTCGCCGGTGGCGTTGCCGTCATCAAGGCTGGCGCTGCTACCGAGGTGGAGCTCAAAGAGCGCAAGCACCGCATCGAAGATGCCGTGCGCAACGCCAAGGCAGCCGTTGAAGAGGGAATCGTCGCCGGTGGTGGCGTTGCCCTGATTCAGGCTGGCAAGGCATTGGATGCCTTGAAGCTTGAAGGCGACGAAGCAACCGGAGCGAACATCGTCCGGGTTGCCATCGATGCCCCACTCAAGCAGATCGCCATCAACGCCGGCCACGAGCCCGGTGTTGTTGCCGAACACGTCCGCGGCTTGAAGATTGGCCACGGTCTGAACGCTGCCACGGGTGAGTATGTTGACATGCTCGCCGCTGGTATCGCAGACCCCGTCAAGGTGACCCGCTCTGCGCTGCTCAACGCAGCCTCCATTGCTGGTCTCTTCCTTACCACCGAGGTTGTCGTGGCAGATAGGCCGGAACCCGTTTCCGCTTCTGCCGGTGACCCCTCCGGTGGCATGGACGGAATGGGCTTCTAGAAGCACCCGAGAAGCGGGGCGTCCTTCGGGGCGCCCCGTTTCTTCGTTAACGCTGGAACAGTCTGGTGTTGGCGAGTTCCATTTCTTGGTAGTGCTGACCCGCGTGGGTGAGGGCCTCGGTGAGGCCGTGCAAGCTTTCTTCCACGCGCATCTGGGTGGTTCGCCATGTGTCATGCACCACAATGAACGCACTGGCTGCAGGACCACTCCACGTGGTGCTGAGTGATTGCAGATGTGCGTTGAGGCTTTGCACCTCTCCCTGGAGCCTGGCGATGGTGGCCCTGGCTTGGTTGGCCGCATGCATGACGGCTTCGCTATCAACGGTGTAACGGGTCATCTGAGTCCTTTCCTTGAGGACTACGACCCTAGATAAAACAGCCTCCTTGGGGGAGCCTGTGGCTCCCAGCAGGGGAGTGGCGGTTAGTTGTGTTGCCTGGGGACAGAGGGAAGGGACATGACAAAGGTTGCGCCCCCGCCGGGAGTGTCTTCCACAGCGATGGTGCCGCCCAGTCGAGTCACAATGGTGTGGACGATGGCAAGACCAAGCCCAGAACCGCCTGTCTCTCTGGCTCGGGAACTGTCAGCCCGCCAGAGGCGGTCAAAAATCTTGCCCCTAATCTGCACGGGGATTCCCTCCCCGTGGTCGACAACCCTCACGATTCCCATTTTGCGGTCATGATCCCGCGAGAGGACAAGCTCGATGGGGGTTGCCTGAGGGCTAAAGCGGACAGCATTTTGTAAAAGGTTCACAAGCACCTGTCGAATTTTGTTTTCTTCCCCGTTCACCATCACCGCGTCGAGGGTCTGTGGGTCCTCGACCATGTCCCCTCCAGCCCAGAGGGTGATCATTCGATCCTGGGCCAGAGCACCGGCATCAAGAACGGCATCGTGGGCGAGCGACCCCAGATCCACCGGCACAATCGCCAAGGGTTGAGCTTCATCGAGCCGGGCGAGTTCCAGGAGATCGGTCACGAGGGAACTCATTCGCTCCGCTTCCTTCTCGATGCGCTCCATCGCCTGGGCCACATCGGCCTCCTTTGTAATGGCGCCCATCCGGTAGAGCTCGGCGTAGCCGCGAACCGACACCAGGGGGGTGCGAAGTTCATGGCTCGCATCACCAATGAAACGCCTCATCTTGTCGATGGTTTCCGCCCGATCCGCAAACGCCCTGTCAATCCGCGAGAGCATGGTGTTGAGGCTTCGGGTCAGTCGACCCACCTCGGTGTGGGAAGAGGCATTGCCCAGGCGCTGGGAGAAATCGCCACCGGCGAAGCGGGCCGCCGTTCTTTCCACCTCCCGCAGCGGAGCGAAGGTGCTGGTGATGAGCAAGCGCGTGAGAAAAGCGCTGAGAATAATGGCGACGAGGCCGGAGGATACAAAGATCGAGGCGAAGTTTTGAACTGTCTGACGGGACTCTTCCAGATCAACTCCAATAACCAAGGTGGCGGGGCTTTCCGTCATCGCGGCCTCACTCACGATGTTCAAAGAGTAGACGTGAAGGCGCCAATCGGTGTCGCGATCGACGCTCGGGGCAGTGGCGGAGTGATTGTTGTTGAGAACCCACCCCGCGGTGAAGAGGGCCACGTCGGGCTGGTAGCCGCTTTCATCCGTTGCGACGTTGCTTGCCAGCAATTCTCCATCCGTGGACACGGCCCCCAAAAAGTAGTTGCTTCGCGCCCCAGAGCTCGCGGTGGTGTCAAAGTCCGCGAAGTCCTGCATGCTGAGGCTCTGGGGGAGTCCCAGCGCGACAGCGTCAATCTTTCGGTCAAGCTCAGCCATGAGGTAACGCTCGAGACCCATGATGGTTCCGACGCCGATGCCCGAGAGAGCGAGCGCTAAAACCAACACGGTCGCACCGGTAATTTTGGTCCGCAAGGAGGTGGCTTCCCACCATCCCTGCAGACGTTGCAGCATGAGAGCTAGGCTTTGTCGGTTTTGAGCATGTAACCAAAACCGCGCTTGGTCTGAATCAAAGGCTCAGGGGTCAAGGGGTCAAGTTTGCGGCGCAAATACGACACGTAGCTTTCGACGATTCCGGCATCCCCGTTGAAGTCGTACTCCCAGACGTGATCGAGAATCTGGTTTTTCGACAACACCCGGTTGGGATTGAGCATGAGGTAGCGCAAAAGCTTGAACTCGGTGGGAGAAAGCTCCACGTGGTTGGGCCCAAATGAGACTTCGTGGGTGTCTTGGTCCATCGCCAGGCTACCGATGCGCAAGACGGCATCTTCTTCGTCTTCCAGCGTGCGACGAAGAATGGCTTTAATCCGAGCAACAATTTCGTCCAGGCTGAAGGGCTTCGTGACGTAGTCGTCTCCTCCCACGGTGAGACCGGTTATTTTGTCCTCGGTGGAGTCCTTCGCGGTGAGGAACAAGATGGGGCAGGTATATCCGCTGGCCCGCAACCGCTTGGTCACCCCGAAGCCATTAATGTCGGGCAACATGACGTCCAAAATGATGATGTCGGGTTCTTCTTCCAACACCGCCGAAATGGTCTGGGCTCCGGTGGCAACAGCCCGGACAGAAAAGCCCGCAAAGCGCAGGCTGGTCATCAAGAGATCGCGAATATTAGCTTCGTCATCACAAATTAGTACTTTGGGTCCATCGCTCATGAGTCCATTATCTGTGAAATTACTGAATGTCTCCTGAAAGCACTAGGGGGAGAGTGTGAGGGATCTCGGTCGATTCCATAATCCGATACCCATAGCCCTGCTCTGCCAGGAACCTTTGACGATTCAGAGCAAAATCCTGGTCCACGGTGTCTCTGGCGACCAAGGTGTAAAAAGTAGCGGGGCCACCATCGGCCTTGGGTCGAAGAATTCGACCCAAGCGTTGGGCTTCCTCCTGCCGTGAACCAAAAGACCCTGACACTTGAATAGCAACGGAGGCCTCGGGTAAGTCCAGAGAAAAATTAGCCACCTTCGATACCACCAAGCGAGTGATGTCGCCGGCGCGGAAGGCAGCATAAAGTTCCTCTCGCACCGGCACCGGGGTGTCCCCGGTAATCATGGGCAAATCGAGCTCGCTGGAGAGTTGCTCAATTTGCTCCAGGTAGGTCCCAATAATCAGGGTGGGGTCGTCTTTGTGCAGCGCCAGGAGTTCCTTCACCACAGCGCTCTTGGTGGGGCTTGTGGAGGCTAGGCGGAAACGTTCTTTATCGCTGCCCGCGGCGTAGTCCAGGCGCTCTTGTGTGGGGAGGTCCACGCGAATTTCCAGACACCGAGCGGGGGCGATATAGCCCTCGGCCTCCAGGTCTTTCCACGGCACATCAAAGCGTTTGGGACCGATCAGGGAAAACACATCGCCTTCGCGACCGTCCTCTCTCACCAGAGTGGCGGTCAATCCCAGGCGTCGCCTGGCTTGAAGTTGGGCGGTGAGTTGGAAAACAGGCGCGGGGAGCAGGTGAACCTCGTCATAGACCACCAAACCCCAGTTTTTGGCATCCAAGACACCGAGGTGCGCGAACTCGCCTTTTCTTTTGGCAGCCATGATGGTGTAGCTCGCGATCGTCACAGGTTTGATCTCTTTGATGGAGCCGGAATATTCACCGATGTCTTCCTCAGTGAGGTCGGTCCTGGCCAGGAGCTCTGCCCGCCACTGGCGGGCAGAAACGGTGTTGGTGACAAGAATCAGGGTGGAGGTGTCGAGTTCTGCCATGACCCCAGCGCCCACGAGGGTTTTCCCCGCCCCACAGGGCAGCACCACAACCCCCGACCCTTGGGCGGTAAAGCGGCGAACGGCTTCTTTTTGGTATTCCCGCAGGCCCCACGATTCTTCTCGAAGAGAAATATCGTGAGGGGTTCCCTCGGAATACCCCGCGTGGTCGGCTGCTGGCCAACCACGCTTGAGTAATTCCTGTTTGATCAATCCCCTGGACCACGCAGCAATCGGGAACCGGCCTGCTTCATCGGCTTCACCCAGCAGTTCGAGGACCTTGGGGTTGCGAATAATTTCGGCCCGCGTCACATCGTTGGCGGTGGAAAGATAAAGCTGATCACCCTCGCGAGTGATGTCGATCTGGCCATATCGACGCAGGGTGTCTTCGACTTCTTCAACAATGCCCGGGGGCACAGCGAACTTCGAATAGCGCTCGAGGGTGGCGAGGATTTCTTCCCTGGTGTGGCCGGCGGCCCGGGCGTTCCACAGCCCTAAGCGGGTGATTCGATAGGTGTGAATGTGCTCGGGGGCGCGCTCCAGCTCCGCAAAGACTGCCAGGGCGTGCCGGGCATCGTTGGAATCGGGATGTCCCACTTCCAAAAGGACTGTTTTGTCACTCTGGACAATGAGGCAACCGTCAGGATTCATAGCCCACCAGTCTAGTGATGCGAGCTTAGGACTCGATTGGTCTCAGAGAGCGAATGCGCGATACGGGAAGAGTCCGCTCTGTCGCGTTACTGAGCTCTACTCCCCGTAGCCGGCCACCACCCAGGGCTCGAGGTTCCATCACAAAAGTCACGAGCGAGCCATCGGGCATCTCGACAATGACCTCGAGATGGACCTTCCCGGCAACCGCCACTTCGATCATGCTTCCGACCCCTGCTGGCACGCCCTGGGATGCGGCCGAGCGAAGACCTGTGACCAGCTGTGTGATGGTCTCTGCCAGCGAAGGAGCTGGTGCTGGGTCGCCTGACCACCACTGCTCTTCTTCAGGCGCCAGGGCGGGGAGAGTCGAGGGGGCAGGTTCTTCCACCAGAGCGGGAAGGGAGGCTTGGCCAAGGGCAGTGTGAACCCGCTCGAGGGGCCACGGAGAAAGCACCGTGGTGTCATCGTGTTGGCTAAAGCCCACCATAGAAAGGCGCGGGTCAATCAGAAGCTCCCTCGCGCGCTCAGCAGAGGTGGTGGTGACCTTCGTTCCCCCCAGGTGGGGACGAAGGATGATCTCGTGTGCCCGGCGAATTGTGTCGGTAATCAGGGACGCCATGGCATGAGGAAGCGGGTTGGCGCTGGCATCCTGAATGTCTCGGACCATGTTCTCGGCGGGATATCCCAGATGGAGTGCGCGCAAGAGGGAGGCTTGGCTGAGGCGATATCTCGGCACCAGTCCACCCAGGTCGCGCTGGGCAATCTTGTTCAGGGAGGCGCGATGGTCTTTACCCAGTGGCCCCGTGGCAAGCAGCGTCAGGTCTTCCCCGGCGAAGACGCCAGCGGTCACAGGGGGGAGCGCCCCCAGAAAGAGGGCGCAGGCCGCTTCTTCATCATCCAAAACGTGCGCCCAGGCCGTCGCGTGACCCTCTTCGAGGAGCCCCAGGGCGCTGGCATCTTTCGTGACGCGGACAAGGTCCTCCAACGGCGCCAGGGGGTAGGAATAAGAGGCCTGTGCCTCACCCTGACCATCCCAGTTAAGCCCGCGAGAGACACCAATCGTCCCGGTGAACCAGGGAGGGGCAGTAGCCCACCACCTGCTGGCGAGCCATTTCCATTGACTCTCTGGGTTCAGGTCGGCCCATTCCCCCGCGTGCTTGCTGGGTCGAAGAAGCCCGGAGTGAACGGAGATGAGCCCGGCGTGATGAGCGAGCCCAGCGAGCAAGTCCAGGTCATACCCTTCCCCCACTTCCTGGGTCAGGGTCTTGCGCGCTGTGGCGGAGAGAAGGCTTTCGCGGCCAACTCCCAAGCGCGCGCCAGCTAACACATCGAGGAGGTCCTCCACCATGCACACGGTGCCCCAGGCTCTCGTAGCAGCGCGAGAAATGGCCGGGGAGTCAAGAGTGTAATCAGGGATTACGGGCGCTTTGCCACCAAAATTCACACCAGCCAAAGCTGCTAGCCCCTCAGCGTCAAGAAATACTGTGGGAGCGGAGCTATCCCCATTCCACAAGCCCCGTTCAGCCAGCGTGACCGCAGAGAGGGTGGGGGTCTTGCCCTGAGAAAGCTCCCGCAGGGTCTGCAGCTCTTCTCGTGGCAGCGCACTGAGAGTGGCCAGAGCATTGTCTTCAGCCAAAAGTGCCTGCGACATTTCCGCGAGGCTTTCGCACTGGGAGTGTGTCAGACCACGCGATGTCGCGATCTGCAGAAGGGTGGGTGCGTCTTGATCGGCTAACCAGCCGATCACCACAAGGGCGCTCTTAGTGGGAAGAGGCATGGCCGCCTGACGAGCGTCGGCGCCTGGTGGACAACACAAGAAGCACAATGATCAGAACGAAGCCTGCGGGAAGCGCAATCAGGGGAATTGTGGCAATGACGGGCCAGAGACCCTGGGCGAAATCGCCCCGTTCCAGCCCCTGCCACGAGCCAATGATGATGGCGAAAAAGGCGACGATACTGAGTCCGATCGTGCCGGCGATTGCCGCGGCAATCACCCTTTCGGGGCGTGAAGGGGGCAGCGCGTCAAGGGAAGACATCCCTCCAGAATACCTGGTTCCCCGAGGGACTATCCTGAGGTAGGGGAAGAACAGCCCCCGCAACAGAAAGGCTCCCTATGCCCAGCGGCAAGGTCAAGTTCTATGACCAAGAAAAAGGCTTCGGCTTCATCCAAACCGACGATGGCGAAGAGGTCTTCCTCCACGCGTCAGCGCTTTCTGACGGTGATGTGGTGAAAGCGGGTTCTCGGGTTGAGTTCGGCGTGGCTGAGGGCAAGCGTGGTGCCCAGGCATTGAGCGTCCGGGTGTTGGATACCCCCACCGGTCGCTTCGGTCGTAAAGGTGCTGAAGACATGGCGGTGATTGTGGAAGACCTCATCAAACTCTTGGACCGCAGCAGTGGAGATCTTCGTCACGGCCGCTACCCCGCAGATGACAACGCCCGCAAAATTGCTGCACTGTTGCGCAAGGTTGCTGACGAGTTCGATGCCTAAAAAATCTGCAGCTAAGCCTTCCGCTGGCCCCAGCGAGGAACTCATCACCGCCCTCGCTCTGACAGCTCTGCGGGAAGTCACCGGCGAGGGCACTTTTGCACTCGTGCCCACCTTCACACACGAGGAGGGGGTAATTTCGGCACACTTCCCTTCCGCCATGGAGGGCTATCCGGGTTGGTCGTGGACAGTCGCGCTTGCTGACATTTTGGGGCAGGAGCCCACCGTGTTGGAAGTGGAACTGGTTCCCGGGGAAAAAGCTCTTCTCTCACCTGCGTGGGTTCCCTGGGTTGATCGCATGGAGGAATACCTCCTGCACGAAAAAGAGCTGAAAGACGCGGCAGCCTTGGAAGAGGACGCCGATGACGATGACGATGATGATGATGATGACGGAGACTTCGACGACGACGTAGACGGCGTCGATATTGATCAACTCGACATCGGCTTGGACCCCTCTCCCTTGGAAGTCCCCGAGGAACCTACCGACGCGTTTGATCACATCGAGTGGGAAGAACCTGAAGAGCTGGAGCGCTAAAGCTTTTCGAGCACGTAGTCCAAAGAAGCGATGAGCTTTTCCACATCTGAGTGGGGGACCCCGGCGAAGGTGGCAACACGAATCTGGTTGCGTCCCAGTTTGCGATAGGGCTCGGTATCGAGGATCCCGTTGGCGCGAAGTGCGGCGGTAACGGCTGGGGCACTAATCGATTCATCCATATCCAGCGTGACCACAACGGGTGAGCGGTGGTCGGGATGGGCCACATAGGGGGTGACATCGCTGCGGGAGCCGGCCCAGTCATACAGAAGCGCCGAGGAAGTAGCACAGTGCTCCGCCGTGGCCTTCAATCCACCCATGCTGAGCATCCACTCCAGCTGCGCCTCCATGAGCAACAGGGTGGTCAGCGCCGGAGTGTTCAGTGTTTGGTGAAGCCTGGAATTATCGATCGCCTGTGTCAAGGACAAGAAATCAGGGATGTATCGATCGGTCTCGGCAATTTCTGCTGCCCGAGTAATCGCTGCGGGGGACATGAGGGCAAACCACACCCCACCATCGCTGGCAAAGTTTTTTTGGGGGGCGAAGTAATACACGTCAGTTTCAGAAACATCAAAGGCGATACCACCGGCAGCGCTCGTGGCGTCAACCACCATCAATGCATCGCCCTCCGCCCCGAGAACCCGCGATACCGGTGCGGACACACCGGTGGAGGTTTCGTTGTGGGGCCAGGCATAGAGGTCGACGCCCACTATTGAGCTCAGTTCGCCTCTGGTGCCTGGCTCGCTGGAGACCACGTGGGGCTTGTCAAGCCACGGTGTGGTGTGAGCGCTGACACACTTGCTGCCAAATTCACCAAAACTGAGGTGCGCGGATCTGGTGCGAGCAAGGCTGGCGGCGCAGATGTCCCAGAAAGCCGTTGACCCACCGTTTCCAAGAACAACTTCATAGCCTTCGGGAAGGGAAAAGAATTCGGCCAGCATCCCCTGAACTCGAGCCACCATGTCTTTCACCGGCGCTTGGCGGTGAGAGGTTCCCAAGATCTCTGCGTGGGAGAGCACATGCTGCAGTTGCGCGGGAGAAACCCGAGAAGGGCCAGAACCGAAACGGCCGTCTATGGGGAGTAATTCTTGGGGGATTTCGATGCCTGCCATGCTCCAATTCTAAGGCTTGCCATTCCTACTTTTTTTGGGGCGTTATGCGCCAGGTTTGTCCCGGCGTGCCGCGGTATTGCGCTTTCAGGGAGGAGGGATAACCTAAGAATGTTGCTCCCGGAAGAAATGAGGGGTGGGATCGTGAACGAAAGCGTTCGTCGCCAGACTAGAGACGTTCGCGCCCACTTCCGGCTTCTCTTTGCCATAGGGCCCTCTGTGGGATGTCCCACATCGGAGAACACCTCGACACCATCGATTTTCGATGGTGTCTTTTGCGTTAACGGGGCTTGGCATGACTAGCGTCCTTGAAGCGGTGGCGCCGGAGCGGGGCTCCAGTAGGACGCTTGTTCTCAATGCCGGATATGAGCCGCTCTCGGTGGTGTCTTTCCGCCGGGCGCTCGTGTTGGTGATGAACGGTCGAGCCATCGCGGTGGAGCGCGATCAGGCCCACCCCGTGAGAAGCGTGGATGGCTCGTGGGAAAGACCTTCTGTCATTGTGCTTACCCGTTACGTCAAGATGCCGCACAACCGCCACATCCCTGTTTCGCGACGCGGAGTTTTGCGTCGCGATTCCAATAGGTGTGCCTACTGCGATCGAGCAGCCACCACGATTGACCATGTGGTCCCTCGCTCGCGCGGGGGGAAGGACGAGTGGGAGAACTTAGTGGCCTGCTGTCTTGCCTGCAACAACACTAAGAGCGATAGGACCCCGCAAGAAATGGGTTGGCGCATGCACTACCTCCCCAAGACTCCTTTTGGGACAGCATGGTTGGTCCGAGGAATCGAGCGTCCACAGCCACACTGGGAGGGCTATCTCGCTCAGGCCGCCTAGTTAGGAGGGCCTTAGCGGGTGGACGCCTGCTTCTGCGTCTTGAATCACTTCCACGGCTCTGGCGAGCCCATCCTCGGTGGCCATTTTCAATCCAGCGAGCTTCGTCACCCCTTCATAAGACCGAGCCGCCGCAATCGAAGCAGCAATCACCGAGGGTTTTTTGGTCTTGCGGGAGAGGCCTGCTGGTCCCAGTTTTTGGTGGTGGAGGTGCCTGGCCCACCACGGTTGATCGGCGAGGAAAGGCATGATGACGCTGGGAACACCAGCGCGCAGCATGGCGTGGACGGTCCCAGCACCCCCGTGGTGGATTGCTGCCACGCAGTGGGGTAGTACCTCGGAGTGGGGGACAGACTCGCGGATCAAAATATCGTGGGCGAGGTGGTCCGTGGGGCTGGGAACAAGACCGCCCCAACCTGTCACCATCAAAATCTTCATTCCTTGAGACCGGGCTGCCTGGACGATAGCGTCGGCCCGTGCTGCCCCGTGGGAGTCTTTCATGGAACCAAAGCCTGCGTAGAGAACTTCGCCAAACTCGAGGAACTGGGCTAGTTCTTCATCGAGCTGGCCATATTCAGGACAATGCCAGGCGCCGGTCATGACGACGTCTTCTGGCCAATCCTTCGGGGGAGAAATGATGCTGGGGCTCACGGGAACAAACGTCAGGTCAGGTTCCGTGCGAATGACACCGAGGCGCCTCGCCAGTTTTTTTGCTGGACCGCTAAAGGCTGACATCGCGGAGAGGATGACCCGATAGCTTGCTGTGTTCCAGGAGGAAGGAATCCACGCCGGCATTCCCACGGGGGCGAACTCTTTAGTCGGATTCATCATCGGAACCATTTCGGCTCGGATTGCGATCCCTCCCACGGCGTGAGTGGCCGTCGCCGCGGTGAGAATTTTGGGGTGATACACCACGACGTCTGGCTTGAGAGCAAGAATCTGCTTCGTCGTTTCTGCAAGGATTCCCCCCATGAGGGGTTTCATCACCGAGGAATAGTTCTTCAGGGCCTTGACCACGGAAACCCCTTGGCGGGCAATCACCGCCCCGATCGACCCGGGCAGCGCTAAGTCGGTGTAGAGGGCAGTGGGTTGTAGGGCGATGTCGTCGGTGTGCGCAAAATACACTTCGTGCCCAGCGGCTGCCGCTTCGAGAGCGAGCGCTGCAAAGGGTTCGTTATCGCCTCGAGAACCTAAGGTAGCCACGTAAATCTTCACAACTACAGAATATTCCTGCCTACCGACATTCCTCGCCTCGCTACACTGTGTTCTTCAGCCTCTGTAGCTCAATGGAAGAGCAGTTCCGTCCTAAGGAAAGGGTTGGGGGTTCGACTCCCTCCAGGGGCACCTCGGAAAAGCGCTGGTCCGGGCATGATGTGCCAAGGAACAGTGATGCTTCGCCTCTGTTGCCTAGGACCGATCGACTCCGGACCGAGTGGTTGCCTCAGAGGCGCGGCCGGAGTTGTTGAGGCCCGACGCTGCGAAGCTGAAGTTCGGAGACCCAGGACTTTTTCGCCAACGCGATGAGTTTCTGGTCAGCCTTCGATAGCGGCACGATAGAGCCGATCAGGTCGAAGGCCTCGCCAATCATGGCCGGCAGGTCCTCGATGTCTATGGTGGATGCTCGGTCGAGCACTTCCGCGGCAATCACCGGGTCGACGCCCTCGAGCTTCAGTAGCGCGAGGATCTCCCGGGCATCCTTCTGGCCCTTCTCGGAGAAGTGCCGATCGAGCAGAGCGGCCATCTTGGTGGTGATGTGTGCTTCTCGTCGCAGTAGTGTCCATTTCTCGAACGCGAGCTCGTCTGGGTACTCGGCGAGTACCTCCACTTTCAATCGCAGCTTGGCTCCGAGTTGGGACTCGAAGGGCAGGTAGATGTCAAGGTGCACGCCGTCTATCGTCGCGCGCAATTTTCGCCCTTGGTGGTTATTGCTGGGGGAGAGGTCGGTCATCAGCTGCTCGAGCTTGTGGCGGCTTCGTTGCGAGGTGATGAGATCAATGTCGAGACTAATCTCTCCGCCGACGCGAGCGAAGCTCGCCCAGCCGCCGATGAGGATCGACGGCTCGAGGTCGTGACCGAGCCGGTCGACGAGGGCGCGGATAACTCCGTGGCCATCTTCGTAGAGGCTAGGCACTGGCGCGCTGCTCCCAGTCGGCGCCGCTGAACAGGTTTGCTTTGAGCGCACGGGTGAATTCAGCGGCCTGCCAGCCTGGGCTTGCCCACAGGTCGGCGTAGGTTTGCGCGAGGCTGGCATACCCAGACTTCCAGGTCCGCGCGGCGAGTGGATCTTCGGCGAGGATGATGACCTCGTCTCCCTCAGGGAAGTCCGTCTGAGAGAGAGGTCGGGCGGTGTAGACGATCCGTTGGCCGAGATCGGAGATCGTGTTGCGACCGCCGAGGTAGTGGACCGCTGCGCTGCTGCCGCTGAGCGCGTAGGCGAGTGAATCGTCGTCGAGGAGTTCTTGGGCGGCGGGCAATGTTGTCGAGACCATGGTGTCGGTGCGGAGGTTGCGGTGAGCAGCGAACGCTTCGAGGAGTTTCTCCGGCGAGACCACCGTGTATCCGCGGCGCGAATTCGGACGGAGAGCACCAATGTCAACCAGTCGCCCCAGCGCCTGGTGGGTAGTCGAGGGCGCGACGGAGGCAGCATCGGCGATGTCGCCGATGCTGTTCCACTCACGCTGCCCCGCTAGCGCGGCGTCGGCCAAGGTGCGCCAGACTATTTCCACGTTCTTCATCCCACCATGTTCGCATATTTTATATAAATATGGAAGTAAACATCCATGTTTTTATGAATCAAGGGAAGTGGGCTTTCCCACCGTTAGCCCACATCGTGGTCACACGGGCGAGACCGTGCGCCGTCAGATGCAACGAGCAGCGCATCTCTTCCGGGGAACGGGGAGACGGTCGTGCTCCCGGTTGCGTCACGACCAGTGCGGGATATTCCAAAAATTGCGAAAATTGTTGTTCTCGTTTTTCTCAGTGGTCACTGGTTTTTATGAGCACTCCACTTAAATCATGCAGCAGGCGGGATAAAAACCCCATGGGCCGCAGAGAGATTCCCGAGTGTGGTTTTCACCCCGACCTCACGTGAGCTCTTTTTGAGTGTGAGCGCAGAAGAAGCACCTGGCGCGCCCAGTCCGTGAATAAGCCGCTCGCGGGCGATATCCCAGAGTTTTTCCGTTTGCGCTATAGCATTCTCTGAAATCACGCGCGGGCTATCGAGATTTTCCCTACGATCTCTCCCACCTCAGGAGGGGTGTAGTGCATCAGGCTTACCCTGGCGAGCTCTCGAACTGTCTTCTGGCGGAAACCGTAGTGTGGGACACCACGAAAGGGATCAGCCCGCATGGGAGCAAAGAAGACGGTATTTCTCACGGGAGCCACGGGCTCTATGGGTGGCGCAACTCTTGCTGAGCTCATGGCGCGCAGGGACCGTTTCGACATTGTGATTCTCGTCCGCGAGGGCAAGGACAGTCGCAGGGCCCTGCGCCGCTATCGCGGCGAAACCGGTCTGACCATTGTGTGGGGTGACCTGCGCGACTACGACGCGGTTCTGCAGTGCGTTACCGGTGCCGATTATGTTCTCCACACCGCAGCGCTGATCTCCCCGGCAGCGGATGACAACCCCGAACTCACCAGGGACATCAATGTCGGTTCCGTGGAGAACATTCTTCGCGCTATCAACTCTCAACCCAACCCGGATGCCATCCGATTGGTGACCGTTGGTTCGGTGGCCATGACCGGTAGCAGGCTGCCCCCGATTCACTGGGGTCGAGTGGGAGACCCCTTGGCCCCCTCGATCGGGGACCACTATGCCTTGACCAAAATCGATGCCGAAAAAATGGTTATTGAATCAGGATTGAAGCATTGGGTGTCACTGCGACAAACGTTCATTACGATTCCGCAGCCTTTCGGATTGACCCACCCCATCCTTTTTCATCAACCCCTCGACACCCAGATCGAGTTTGTGACCTCTGGCGACTCGGGTCGCCTGATGGCCAACGCCTGCGAAGCAGACGTGCCAGAAGACTTCTGGCGCCGGGTTTACAACATCGGCGGCGGGGCTGGATGTCGGACAAACTATGTCGAATACTTCGACACCATGTTCGGCGCACTGGGGTTGGGGACACTGGCAGAAGTCACCGAGCGCAACTGGTTTGCGCTGAAGAACTTTCACTGCCAGTGGTATCTCGATTCTGATGTTTTAGAGTCCTACCTGCATTTCCGCAGCCAGGACCTCAAGAGCTATATCGCCCAGGTAGTCAAGGAATCACCCTGGTTTATGAAGCCCGCTCTGCTGCGCTTCACCCCCACGTGGATGATTCGTCGCTTTGTGTTCCAGGCTATGGCCCAGCGCCCCGAAGGCCCCCTGGGGTGGCTCAAGGCAGGTAATCAGGAACAGATCGAGGCGTTTTTTGGATCTCGCGCAGCGTGGGAGCAGATTTCCGAGTGGACATCACCAATTCCCGCAGTGGATTCGGCGCAGCCGCTGTCGCACGGTTTTGATGACACCGCGCCGGATGCAAAACTAGGCCGCAAACAGGCCCAGTCGGCAGCAAAGTTTCGCGGCGGAACACTCGTGAGTGACATCGTGGAAGTGGGGGATGTGTACACACCGCTGTCCTGGTCGTGTGCCAAAGGTCACACTTTTGAAGCGTCGATGTATCTGGTGATGCGGGCAGGGCACTGGTGCCCACAGTGTCAAGCGCCGCCGTGGAATTACGATGAGCGCGCTCGCGAGGACACCTTCTTCGCCCAGGTGTGGCCCAACTCGGCCCGAGTGGTCTAAATCAGCCCCCCACCCGGTAACGGCGTGGGATAGGCGCCAGAGAGCACCCCCGCCCTACTTTAGAAGAGTGTGGCGTGCCGATAATTATGATGCCCCGACAAGCTCTGGGGAAGGCCTCGACACCGCGCCGTGGTGGTCGAGTGATTTGGCGCACCAGGTGAGTGTGAATGACACGGGCGCTATCCCGGTTAATGAAGCTGCCAAAGCCTGGGTGGGCTGGCGGGAGTCCCTCGCAAAGCTCGGTGGCCCCAACCCCTTGGTTCATTTTCAGGACCGGGGCGAAAACAGAATTGATATTTCCCGCGGCCACCCCGGTGGTTTGGCCCGCTTCCTCGCAGGGTCCCCCACCTTGCTGGCCAATTTGATCAGAGACGATGTGGCCAGGCGTCCTGCAACCAAGGCAGCCTTGCGCCTGGTGGAGCACACCACCCAGCTTCGTGCAACGAGAGGGCTCGCTACGGCAGCACTGGGAATCGGCCTGGTGGAGTGGGTTCATGGTGGCGTTGATTACTGCGCACCGCTCTTGCTTCGGGAAGTGAGCCTGCGTCGCAAAGGCGGGGATGTGGAAATCACCCTGGGTCGCTCTCGCGTTGCGCTAAACCCTGGGCTGCAGCGCGCCTTTGCCGAACAACTTCAGGTGACCTTGGACGCGGAAGCGTTTGTGTCCCTGACCGATGATGGCGGGGCTTTTAAACCCAACCCAGCACTCGATCGTTTGCGAGACCTCACCGCCCACCGCGGTGATGTGGCTGTCTCCGCCAGATTGCTTGTCTCCAGCTTTGCCGATGTGCAGCAGCCCATGCTCGATGATGCCAAAAACTTGAACCACCCGATAGTCGATGCGTTGGGTGGCAACCCCCATGCGCAGAACATCTTGCGCGAAGGGCGCAAGCCGGTGGAAATTACCCACCCTGATTCCCGCTCCGCTGCACACGACCGGGGCGTAATAGATGTGGATAGCGATCAAGACGCCATCGTGTCCAACATCGTCGCCGGGAATTCTCTGACGATTCGCGCGGCACCAGGTGCCGGGGGTATCCAGACCATCGCTGCGGCACTGGGTGTCTTAGCTGCTGGCAACAAGCGCACCCTCGTTGTTAGCGCGGTGGAAGAAACGAGCGACCGCTTGGTCGATCGCCTTTCCCGCGCAGGGCTACCGGGTGTGGTAACCCGGGTCGATAACCCCCGGGTTGGTCTCATCGCAGCACTCACCCGTAACGAAAAAGCAAAAAAGCCTTCCACGGGCGATGTCGATGCAGCGTGGGAGCGTTTGCGCAAAGTAATCCTTCGCTACCGGGAAGCCCTCGCCCTCAAAGATCCCGACCTTGGCGTGAGCGCGATGGAGTGCTTCCACACATTGGGCACCCTGTCGTTGAAAGAAAAATCTCCCAAGACAACCGCTCGATTGGAGCGCGACGCGCTCATCGCGCTGGCACCCGGGCGGGGCCAAGCTGCGGAAATGCTAGCGAGGGCTGCCACCCTGGGTGAATTCAAATATGGCCCGGGTGACACCCCCTGGTATGGAGTGGACTTTCACGACCTCGAAGATGCCAGGAAATCCCAGGAACGCGCGCAGCGCCTCGCCAGCGACAGCGTGCCGAGGCTGGTGGAAAAAATTGCCCCCATTCTTGCCCAAACCCCTCTTCCTGAAGCGCTCACCCTCCATCAGATGGGTGTCTTCATCCACCTTCTCGTGGACCTTCGAGATTCGCTCGACCGTTTTCAACCGAGCGTTTTTGACCGCTCGGTCAAAGACCTCATCACCGCCACGGGGCCCGCGGAGCTTTCCCAGGGCATGCCACGCCTGCAGCGCAGGCGTCTGAAGGCCCTGGCGAAGGAACACGTGCGTCCGGGTGTTCACGTGGGGGACCTGCACGAATCACTCGTGAAGATCAACGCCCAACGCGAGCTGTGGAATCGTTTTGTTGACACGGGGCATCAGCCCGGTGTCCCCTCAGGTTTAGCGGATGCCCACGTTCTCTTACAACAGGTGGAAGAAGACCTGCGCGATCTCGACCGGGTACTGGGCCGCAGTGGCCAAGGCCAACGTCTTTCCGACATGGCGACTAAGGATCTTCTCGAATTTCTCGCTACCTTGGCCACGGAATCAGATATTTTGCAGAGCCTGGAGCGCCGACAAGAAGTTGCCGACCAGTTGGGTCAGTGGAACCTCGGCCCGCTGGTAGAGGATTTGGCTACCCGGCACGTCGAAGCCCACGACGTGGGGATGGAACTGGAGCTTGCATGGTGGCGAGGCGCACTCGAGCAAATCCTTGAGCGGGAAGAAGCGCTGCTGGGGTCGGAGAAGTCTCTGCTGGAGCGCCTAGAAGCAGATTACCGACTGGTGGATGAAGCCCATAGCGCCGGAAATGCCCAAACACTGTCCTGGCAACTCGCCGAACGGTGGAGCTTGGGCTTGATGGATTGGCCCGAAGAGGCCACCGCTTTGAAGTCGCTTCTGAAGTCGGGTAGTGCCACGCCAGCACAGCTCAGCCAGCAGACTCCGCACCTGGTGAAAGCGCTTTCCCCGGTGTGGTTAGCCACGCCCTATAACCTCCACCAACTTCCGGACACGGTGCGTTTTGACACGGTGATTATCTTGGACGCTGGTTTGCTCGGTGTTGCGGAGACCCTCGGCGCTGTGCGCCGAGCTCCCCAGGTTGTCGCCCTTGGCGACCCGGTCACGCAAACCCCGTCAGCCTTTAGTGTGGGGCTGCGCAGTGTGGAAAAAACACTTGATGAAGACTTGGATTCCCTCCACCACGAATCCCTTTTGTCGAAGCTTGGCGAACTCGTACCCACTTTTTCCCTGACCACAAGCTTCCGCAGTAGCGGAGATGAACTCTCGGCACTGATTGCCAGTGCTTTTTATGGCGACGAACTCAGTTCTCTGCCTTGGGCCGGGAGCTTTCTTGGCCACCCCTCGTTTGCGCTGGAATGGGTGGAGGATGGGCAGGGAATGCCCGATTCCAGCACGGGGCTTGTCGAAGGTGTTGACGCAGAAGTTCGCCTGGTAGTTCAGCACGTACTGGATCACGCAATGGCGCGCAGCAACGAATCTTTGATGGTGCTCACTCCCAGTGCGATCCATGCACGCGCACTTCGGGAAGCGCTCGCGCACGCGATCATCGATAAGCCCGAGAGCGCTGACTTTTTCGAATCCACCGCGCGAGAGAGCTTCGTGGTGGCGACGCTGGAGCAGGCAGACTCCTTGACCAGGGACCGCGTTATTTTCTCTCTGGGCTATGGCAGAACACCGCACGGCCGGGTGCTCAGTGATGTGGGACCGCTTTCCAAGCTTGGTGGCGAACGTTTGCTTGCAGCATCGTTTACCAGTGCCCGTCGCCACCTGCGCGTGGTGAGCTGTGTGGCAGAGCAAGACCTCCGTGACGAGAGACTCAGTCCGACAACGAGGGCCTTGGGAATCCTGTTAGCGAAGGCTTCAGCAAAGCGCTTGCCAAGCTCCGCGAGAGAAAACGATCCTTTGCTGGTTGATCTGGCCAAACGATTGAGCCACAGAGGAATGACAGTGGAGTTGGACTACCAAGGAAAGATTCCTTTGGTTGCCCGCTTTGGCGGGTACTGCATCGCCCTGGATACGGACACCTCTCTGATGCACCTTCCCGTTCGGGAAGCATTGCGGGTGCGCCCCCACGCCTTAGCTGCCTCTGGTTGGCACTATGTCAAAGCACACGCTCTCGAGCTTTTTACCACCCCCGACGAGGTCGCAGGGCGCATTGCCACCTTGGTGGGACTGGGCCCGCAGGCTGATGGCTGACAAAGCGCCCTCGACCCGGAAGATCGGGGCACGAAGGGTGCGAACCGAACCGGTTCCTGGCCAATCAGATGAACCGACCTCCGATCCGGAAGAGACTGGGTCGAACGACGAACGGCTGAAAGCGGAAAAACCGCCCCACTACTAAGTGGTGCTGGTGGTGCTGGTCGCCGCAGCGGGAGAGGCTTCTTTCTTCGCAGGCGCAGCACTTTTTGATTCTTTCGCGGGCGCGGAGCTTTTTTTGGCTTCTGCCCGGGAGTCGGTTTGGTAAAAACCTGACCCCTGGAAGGTCACCCCGATGGCACTAAAAACTTTCCGCAGGGCTTTGCCGCATTCCGGGCACGTCGTCAACGAATCATCGGTGAAGGCTTGCTGAATATCGAAAGCGTTATCGCAGGAAGTGCAGCGGTAAGAGTAGGTGGGCATGAAATCCTTTTAAAGTGCAGAGCCGTCACAGCTCATACTACGCGTGGGGGTCACCACAGCATCTACTGGTTGGTCGTGGGGTTCGCTGGGGACTTCTTCCAACACTTCGTGGTCATAGACCACGGCGTAGACAGGTGCTGCATTATTGAGCGAGCCCAGTGCCCGGTCGTAATACCCCCGCCCCCACCCCAATCTCATGCCCTCTCGGGACACCCCGGCCGCGGGAACAAAAATGATATCCACTTCGGCCAGTGCAATTGGACCGAGGGTTTCCCCCACGGGTGCCGGCATTCCCGCTGCATCGAGTGATTCAGAGCCTGGGGCGTAGGGAACCCAATCCATCAGCCCGTCTTCTCTGGACACCGGCAAGATAGCCGTGATGTTGTGCTGATGGGCCCAGTCCAAGAACGCTCGGGTGGTGGGCTCATCCCCGGTGGAGAGGTAGCAGGCAATGCGCGTGGCGTCAAAGCGCTTGATGAGTTCCACAAGTTGTGTGAAAAGTCCCTCTGCGGCGGCGCTGCGCTCGAGAGTTGTCATGATTCGACGGCGCTCGCGCAGTTCAGCGCGCAACGCGCGTTTGCTGGGTTGTCCGCCCTCCGTCATGCCCCAAGTGTAGGGCGCCTTGTACGATAAGCAGGTGCCTATTTCCAAAGCAGTAATCCCCGCCGCAGGGTTGGGGACCAGGTTTTTGCCTGCCACGAAGGCCATGCCCAAAGAAATGCTTCCGGTGGTGGATAAACCAGCCATTCAGTATGTGGTGGAGGAAGCCGTGAATGCTGGGCTCCATGACGTCTTGATGATTACCGGGCGCAACAAGAATGCTTTGGAAAACCATTTTGATCGGGCAACGGAGCTGGAAGCTCTTCTCGAGCGCAAAGGTGACCAAGCACGGTTGCAAGAGGTTGTGCGTTCCACCAACCTCGCCACCATGCACTACGTGCGCCAACGGGACCCCCTGGGTTTGGGGCATGCCGTGCTTCGCGCCCAGATGCATGTTGGCGACGAGGCGTTCGCGGTATTGCTCGGTGATGACCTGATTGATGAACGCGATGTGTTGCTTTCTCGCATGATTCAGATTCATGACCTTCGCCAGGCCAGTGTTGTGGCGCTCATGGAAGTGGAGCCCTCACAGACCCACCTGTATGGCATCGCAACCGTCGAGGCGACCGAACTGGATGACGTGGTGAAGGTCACCGGCTTAGTAGAAAAACCCTCACCCGAACATGCGCCCTCAAATTTGGCGGTTATTGGTCGCTACATCCTGCAACCCGATGTCTTCCCGATCCTGGAAGCCACCGAACCCGGTTCCGGTGGTGAAATCCAGCTGACCGACGCCCTGAATGCGATGGCTGCATCAGAAGCCAGCGGTGGCGTGTTCGGGGTGGTTTTCACCGGACGCCGTTATGACACCGGGGACCGGTTGGATTATTTGAAGGCCATCGTTCAGGTTGCTGCCAGCAGGGAAGATTTGGGACCAGAGCTTCTTGGCTGGTTGAAAGACTTCCTCGCAAAGAACTAAGCGATGTCTCTTCCCACACTTCGCCACCCCGCCCTTGTGTTGCGGGGGGTTCGTCTGCGCGATGCGAAAGCCATGGAAAAGGCGCTGGCCCAGAATCGCGCGTGGTTGGAACCATGGGAAGCAACGACACCCCTGATTCGGCTGGGTCCCACCGACACCAAAGCCAGTATTCGCGGTTTGCTGAAAGCCGCCAAGGACGGTACTGGATTACCTTTGGTGATGATCTCGGACGGTCAGCTGGTGGGCCAGTTGAATGTCTCTCAGATCGCCTACGGGTCGCTGTCTTCAGCGAACCTGGGGTATTGGGTGACGGAATCCGCAGCAGGCCAAGGCTTCACCACACTGGCCGTCGCGATGGCCACGGATTATCTTTTTTTCGAAAAGGGCCTCCACCGCATGGAGGTGTGCATTCGTCCCGAAAACACGGCCTCCCTGCGGGTGGTCGCAAAGCTCGGTTTTCGCTATGAAGGTCTCCGTAGGCGCTACATCCACATCAACGGCAAGTGGGCAGATCATTTCTGCTTTGCCCTCCTTCAGGAGGAAGTCCGAGGCGGCGTTCTGAAACGCTTTGAGGATGGCGGTGTGCCCGAAGGCCTCGCAGCAGTTTCTGATCTCGATTGGGTGAAGGCCAGGAATCCATTGGATCCTCTTCAACGCTAACGTGGCCCCTCGCGCGCCAATCCGCCAATTATTGCTCTCCCCGCCTACGCTATAGCGCGTGGGAAGTTCAGGGACAACACTGCTTTTGGTGGCTGCTGCCATCTTGTGGTTGATGTATCTCGTCCCCCTGTGGCTTAAGCGCAACGAGTATTACGCCACGGAGCGCAATGCCACCAGGCTTGGTCAAACCCTCCGAATGCTGGCGAACACCACGGAAGCCTCGGAAGAAATAAAGGCGGAGCTGAAGGCTCGGTCAATTGCGAAGAAAGAGCGTGAAGCGCAACACCAACTTCGTGTCATGTCCTCCCCCGAGCTCAGCCTTGCCGAGCGCCGCAGGCGCACCAAACAGGTTTTTTCTTTGGCTTTGTTGTTGGGTCTTCTTTCTGCCTCTACCGCCTATTTGGCGGGCTGGCCGTTGCAGGTCATCTGGGCTTCCAGCACCGTCGTCACGCTGTCGCTGGCGATTTTGGGCCGTGTGAACAGGGTGAGTGCGGACGCTGCAGCACGTGCTGTGGCGAGGCCTCAAGCACGATCCCACTTCGTTGCTGCAGAAGCCCCGAGAAACAGGGTGCCTGTTGTTCCCGAGCCTCTGAGCGCGAATAGCGCGAGCGAGAGTGTCGCACTTCCCAGTCGTGACCAGCTCATCCGTGAAGCGCGAAGGGCCGCGTTAGCTAACCGGCCCGGAGACTTTTCAGAAGAAAACCTCGCCGTTGTCTCCGAGTTCGCGGAGATGGGCCACATTGATTCACACCAGGCCACCAAGCTGAACCTCGATGAGGTTTTGCAACGCCGCAGAGCGGTTTAACACTGCGAGCCGCTTCGGTGGCGCCGGTTCCGCAGGCTCCGTGTGGACGTGTCCACTGTTGTTTCTGTGGCAGGAGAACTCGCACCTTTCGTGAACTCCTCGGGGATTCAGGCCGTGGGGTGCGAGAATTAATGCATCATGAGTATTCTGAAAAGTATGAAGTTTAGTGCGAATGTTCCCGATGATGTGTTGGCCTTTGTGGATGGAGAAGTCACAGCGGGTCGCTTTCCCTCTCGCTCTGCAGCGATCACGCAGGCGCTGGTGGATTGGAGGGTCACGCGCATGGAGAGTTCCTACGCTGAGGCTTTTTCTTCCACCGATGACGACCTCGACGTATTGATTTCCGACGGACTCGAGCAGGATGAGAGCCTGTGAGTCTTGTCCGAGGGTCAGTGGTGTGGGTGAGTCTCGAGAAGGGACGCGGCAGTGAAGCCCAGAAAAGGCGGCCCATGGTGGTGGTCTCCAATAATGCGGCTAATGCCGCGGCCACACGCTTTTCCCGGGGGGTCATTACTGCGGTTCCGCTGACGGCGGCAACGAAGCCGGCCTACGAATTCCAGGTTTTTGTGTCTCGCTCACACTCTGGCTTGCGCGCCGACAGCGTCGCCCAGATCGAACAGGTCCGATCCTTCGACATTAATCGAGTGACCCTCACACAGACGCAACTCCCCGACCCCGTCATGGACGAGGTCAATCAGGCCCTACGGTTGCACCTAGCGCTGTGGTGAGCAGGGTTTCCTAGCTTTTCTGGCCGACCGGCTGTGCCGGAGTGTCTCCCGTTCCCAGGCCCTGTGGTTCTGCCAGCGATGCGATTGAGCTCTGTTGCCCAATTGCGAGCATCGTGTTGCGAGAAAGAGACAAGACATGAGTGAAGAAGCCTCCTGCCCCGTTCCCCATGGAGCACACACCCAAGTGGGCTCGAGCGAAAAGGAGTGGTGGCCTAAATCTCTCAACCTCGACATACTTCACCAGCACGACACGAAGACCAACCCGCTGGGGCAGGACTTTGACTACCGCACAGCGGTGCAGGGCCTCGACTTCGAGGGATTGAAAAAAGACCTGCACGCGCTAATGACGGACTCCCAGGAGTGGTGGCCTGCGGACTGGGGTCACTACGGGGGATTATTCATCCGCATGGCCTGGCACTCGGCTGGCACCTACCGAACCGCTGATGGCCGTGGCGGTGGAGGCAGTGGTTCCCATCGCTTTGCGCCACTGAACTCGTGGCCGGATAACACCAACCTGGACAAGGCGAGACGTTTGTTGTGGCCGATCAAGAAAAAGTATGGCAACAAGCTGAGCTGGGCCGATTTGATGATTCTTGCGGGCAACGTCGCCTATGAATCGATGGGTTTCAAGACTTTTGGCTTTGGCTTTGGTCGCGAAGATGTGTGGCACCCCGAGAAAGACACCTACTGGGGTAGTGAATCAGAGTGGCTTGCACCGAGCGATGAGCGCTACGACGATGTTGAAGACGCCTCCACCATGGCTAATCCCCTAGCTGCGGTTCAGATGGGTCTGATTTATGTCAACCCCGAAGGGGTGAACGGTGTCCCCGACCCGCTGAAGACAGCAGCCCACATTCGCGAAACTTTTGCTCGGATGGCGATGAATGATGAAGAAACTGTTGCCTTGACTGCTGGCGGACACACGGTGGGCAAATCCCACGGCAATGGTCGGGCAGAAAACTTAGGCCCCGAACCCGAGGCCGCGGAAATCTTTGAACAGGGCCTGGGGTGGAATAACCACACCACCCGTGGCGTGGGACGTGACACTGTCACCAGTGGTATCGAGGGCGCCTGGACCACCGAGCCCACCAAGTGGGACAACGGTTACTTCACCATGCTTTTTGGCAACGAATGGGAGCTTCGAAAGTCTCCCGCCGGTGCCTGGCAGTGGGAGCCCGTGGACATCAAGGAAGAGTACAAGCCTGTAGATGTTGAAGACTTCAGTATTCGCCTGAACCCGATCATGACCGATGCAGACATGGCGATGATCAAAGACCCCATTTACCGCGAGATTTCGGAGCGCTTCCACCAAGACCCATCACTACTGGATGATGCTTCGCTAGGGCCTGGTTCAAGCTCACCCACCGCGATATGGGCCCCAAGGCCCGATACATCGGTCCCGAGGTTCCTTCCGAAGATTTGATCTGGCAGGACCCTGTTCCCACGGGTAACAACGCTTTTGACGTGTCAGCGCTGAAGGCACAGATTGCTGGTTCTGGACTTTCAGTTGCCGACATGGTCTCAACAGCTTGGGATAGTGCCAGGACCTTCCGCGGGTCCGATCTCCGAGGCGGTGCTAACGGCGCCAGGCTTCGCCTAGCGCCCCAAAAGGACTGGGCGGGCAATGAACCCGAACGGTTGAACCGCGTGCTGGATGTTCTTGAGCCCATCGCCCAAGCAGCTGGCGCTAGCCTTGCCGACACCATTGTGTTGGCTGGTTGTGTGGGTGTGGAAACCGCTGCGAAAGCAGCGGGTTTCAGCATCGAGGTGCCCTTTGTTCCTGGCCGCGGTGATGCCACCGCAGAACACACCGACGTGGATTCTTTTGAACCACTCGAGCCCCTTCACGATGGTTTCCGTAACTGGGTAAAAGACCATTACGTCGTGTCCGTGGAAGAGCTCATGTTGGATCGCGCTCAGCTCATGGGTCTCACCGCAGCGCACATGACGGTGTTGATCGGTGGAATGCGAGTGATGGGGACAAACCACGATGGAACCAAACACGGCGTCTTCACCGACCGCGAAGGTGCGCTGACCACAGACTTCTTCGTGAACCTCACAGACATGTCGTTTGTGTGGGAACCACGTGGTCGCAACGAATACGCCATTCGCCACCGCACGACCGGCGAGGTTCACTGGAGCGCAACCCGGGCGGATCTGGTGTTCGGGTCAAATTCGCTGCTTCGCTCCTATGCCGAGGTCTATGCCCAGGATGACAACCACGAGAAGTTTGTGGCCGACTTTGTGGACGCTTGGGTGCAGGTCATGAATGCAGATCGGTTCGATTTCGTCTCTTGAGGCGGTGACCCTCGCTTAGGTGTTCACACCGAGGGGTTTCGTCACAGAGATGGGGCGGGTATTCTTTCACGGTGAACAGTTCTCGAGCGTCCCGCCACGGCGCCCGCTCTCAGCGTTTTGTCGGGGTGTTCCTCGCAACGCTGCTGACCGCTGTTCTGGTGACTAGCAACACCTCCGATGATTCTTTCCGGGCTTTTTCGGTCGGCGATCCTTCGGTCTCATTACCTGAAGCCCAAACCTTTGCCACCGCCGGGACTTTTTTCGATGTGGTGCCCGCTGGTAACGGCGCAATCCTTTCCGGATTCACCGGCAATGTTCGCGCTGTTGTGGGTGTTGATGTGGGATCCCTGCGTATTGGAAATAGCAGCACGTATGACGGTTCTGCGTTTACCCTCACCGTGGGAAGTGCCACCGTAGACGTGCCTTTCGGTTATCGTTCCTCGGCAATTGCGTCTGCGGGCGCCGGGGCCGCTGATCTTGCTTTCGAGGGAGCCATCGCGGATGTCAACTCTGTTCTCGCAGAGCTTCAATTCTCTCGAACGCAGGGAAGCTCGACACTCAGCGTCTCCGCTGTGAAGGCGGGAGACAGTGGAACGATTGCCTACGATCCGCTGACGGAGCACTATTACGAGTTTGTCGATGCTGCTACCGACCCCATGTGGAGAGACGCACGTTGCGAGGCAAAATTTCTCAGCGGTGCCTACGATGCAGCGAGCACTCGCTTCGACAAATGTAGTGAAGCCAATGTGACCCCGCGTACTTTCAATGGGTACACCGGGTATCTAGCAACCATTACCTCCAGCGCTGAAAATGCCTTCGTCGCGGCTAAGGCTGGGAGCGCTGCCGGATGGGTCGGTGGTTCAGACATGGCCATAACACGACTCGAGGGGTCGAGCACAAACATCGCTGCAGCGGAACAGACGTGGCGTTGACTGATGGCCCAGAGGCTGGCTTGGTGTTCTGGAAAACAGGGTGTGTCAACGATGGTTCTGAAGTAACGTGTGCCGTGGCAGGGGTTGATAGCACAACCCGGTACAGCTACTGGAATGCCAACGAACCTAACGGGGCAAGCGGAAACGAAGAGGCTCTGCAACTGCTGGCCGGGGGCACGGGAAAATGGAACGACCTGCCGGAAGACTCATCACACGCCTTCCCTACATCATTGAATATGGCGGAATGTCTGGGGAGACAGCCACAGAACAGGTCGCACGCACGGTGGCCTTGAACGTTGCTCAGGACGGCCCGCCCACGGCGGTAACCGGCTCAGCCGGAGACCAGAAGATCACCGTTGCCTGGACAGCCCCTGTGATTGTGACCAGCGCGACCGTCACTTCCTATACCGCGACTTCGACTCCGGGGTCTTTTACCTGTGTGACCACAACGACGTCGTGTGTAGTTTCCGGGCTCACGAATGGAACGGCCTACACCTTTGTGGTGCGGGTGACCTATTCGGATTCAAACACCCGTGACTCGAGCGCCAGCGGTGCCACCACTCCGGTCTATACGGCGCCAGCCCCTGAGCCTGAGTCCTCCGGCGAGGTAGCGACACCGGCCGCTCCTACTCCCACGCCCACGCCTACCAGCACTCCGGTGGCGGCGGAGACGATCATTCCTCCCCCGGTGTCGGGCCCCGTCCTGCGAGGCTCACAAAGGCCGGTTCTTTCACCTGTTCCCACTGCCACCGTGGGCGGACGCCCAGTTTACTCAACGACGACGGTGGAATCCGCGACAAGAACAACGGTTCTGGCCGGTGGAGTGACGGTTGGTGTGAGTGTCCCGGCAAATAAAGGTCGCATTGTGACCGGCAGCGGAGGGGCAACGGAAGTGGCACTGGAGAAGGGTAGTGCGGCCACAATCTCGGGTACTGGAGTGCTGCCCAATTCTATGGTTCAAGTTTTTCTGCCTCTTGCCGGGGGAAATGCTCGCGAACTGGCACGTATTCCTTCCACCTCAGAAGGTAGTTTTGACGGCAGCGCGCCACTGTTAGCCCCACCCAATGCAGCACCGCTGCCCGTGGGAAAACAGGTTTTGCAAATTGTCAGTGTCGGAGCGACCGGTGAGCAAACCGTGGTCGAGATGACGGTTTCCATCGCCCAGTCGACGCCCCAGCCGGAGACTGAACGGGGGACTGAAAATCTTCCCGAACTCGGCACGGGCGGCTCACTCGCCACGAACGCTGGAGTGCCAGAAGAAGTGGTGATCACGGGGGACAAATTATTGAAACTCGCTGTTGTCGAGGGCAATGGTTGGTCCATGTCGGTGGCATTTTCTGACCAGCAAAGTGGAGTGACACCTATCCCGGAGGGGGGCGCTACTCTCACGGCCATTCGAGGTTCTACGGCGACCGTAAGCGGCGGAGGGATGATGCCAGGAACCCGGGCAGAGGCGTGGTTATTCTCTACTCCGGTTCTGCTGGGAACCGTGACCGTCGGTGACGACGGCACTTTTGCTAGCGACGTATTGATGGATTCTCTGGTGATTGCTGCGGGAAGTCACACCCTTCAGATTCAAGGCATAGGAATAGATGGGTACACCAGGGCCGTGAATTTGGGTGTTGATGTCATCGACCCACAGGCGCTGTCCCCTGATGGGAGTGCCCCGAGCGTCTTGGTCCTTAGCCTCTGGCTCTTACTCGCCGTAGTCCTCATTGCTGCTCTTTTTGTGGGGATCAATATGTTCGCAGCAGGACGCGCTGAGCTAAGAGTCAGGCCAATGAAAATTGGACGGTCTGCGTGTGAACGCTCTCACGAGGAGTGACGTTGATAGGGGGTGGAGTTAGTTCGCTTCACCCGCGGGCTTCCCACACGCTGGGCAGGAACTTGAACCCATGGACAGCGGCGCGTCGCAGTGCACGCAGTATTCAGAATCTGGCATCAGAGCCTCCTTTGCTCCTGACTGCGACCCTGCAGCCTGGATTGCCTCACTCTAGAGTGCTTGGCTGTGGATAGTCCGCCCCTACCCGTCGCGCCAACCCTAAACTTTTAGCTCCGAAGCACGGGAAATGGATCGGGGGAACCAGCGAGTGTCTATGGGGAAAGGCCTTCGTCTCCCAGAAAAGTTTGGGGATTGCCTAACCCAAGGGCGGGGTGTAATGTTTGTCGTTACAGCACAAGCATGATTTCATCTTTTTGCTCCCGGGAAACGGAGGCGCTTTATGTCGCGGGTTCTTCGACTCATTGGCATCCAGACCTGTGCCGCGCGGCCGTCCGGAAGCTTGCCCTCTTGGATTCAGCTGGAGCACTTAGCGACCTTGCTCACACGCCCTCATTGCGGTTGGAGAAGCTTCGCGGAGATCGACGGGGCCGCTGGAGCATCAGGGTGAATCAGCAATGGCGAATAGTTTTCGCTTGGTGACGGGAAGGACCAGAGGAGGTGGAGCTCGTTGACTATCACTAACCACAATGTTGTGAAGCAGGGACCTCCCGGGAGGTTCATCAGCGGGAGACCAGTCTCTCCCGGTGAGGTACTCCACGAGGAGTTCCTCGCGGAGCTAGGGCTTAGTCAACGAGCGCTTGCTGCAGCGATCCGCGTTCCTCCGATTCGGGTGAGCGAAATTGTCCGCGGGAAGCGAGCAATTACCGTTGATACGGCGTTGCGGCTCGCCATTTATTTTGGCACAACCCCGGAGTTATGGCTCAATTTGCAAGCCCAGTGGGATTTGTCGCTACTCAAAGCGGCACGGCGCGAGGACTACGCGCTGATTCCCCGCATGCGCAGCAGCTAAAGCACTCCGGCACAGTCCAAGCCCAGCCCACCGACCAACGTGGTTTTCCTGCTGGCCCGGGCAGGGAGCCCCTATTTGACGAAAATTCGGTACCTTGTTCGACTGGTGTGGTGGACAGGAAAAAACTGCGAGTAGTTCATCTGCTTGTACTGATGGGCTTGGTTGTATCGGGGTGCACTTCACCGGCTGAGCCGGTGGAAGTGGAGCTGATTGATGTCACGCCGATAGAAGCCCTCGAGCAACTGGAGGAAGAGCCCCGTGTGGCACCGGCGTGGGAGCAATCGGTTTCCCCAGCGGACTTTTCTCGATGCAAGCTCCTCGATCCGAGGCCTGCGTCAGCGCGCGAGTTGTCCCGTGGACAGCAGCGCGGCGATGTGTATGGGCGAGACAACGTCGGTTCCCGCGAACAGAGCGTTA
>FUWD012865117.1_pt1 | contig 30318 bp, 29 predicted proteins | sample 1063281 | NCBI WGS metagenome assembly FUWD01 (sample SAMEA79048168, study PRJEB19326) | metagenome | biome: marine | reverse complement strand
TTTAGATTTTTTATATTTACTTGGAGCCGACAATATTTGTTTTGATAAAAAAGATAAATTTATTGTTTATCAAGGTAGTCATGGAGATAAAGGTGCAGAAATTGCTGATATTATTTTACCAGGAGCAGCATATACAGAAAAAAATGGTTTGTTTGTAAATTTAGAGGGCAAATTGCAGACCGCACACAAAGCTTCATATCCTCCGGGCGATGCAAGAGAAGATTGGGTTATTTTTAATGATCTTGCCAATATGATGAAAAAACCGCTTGATTATAACAATATTAAATCTTTACAAGAGTCTATTAAGAAAAATATTCAGCTAAAAATTAATAATCAAATTAACAAAAATAATATAATTAATTTTGTTAATGATAATATTTCTATAAAATCAATTGATTATTACCATACAAATTCAATAGCAAGGTCATCAAAAGTAATGAACGAGTGCAGACAAATATCAAAGAAATTTTTATTTACAGGAATCGAAAAAGCTAGCTGATGATTTATATAAATATACTTTTTAATGAAATTTATAAAATAATATTTTTACTACTACCTGTTCTTGTGGCGGTAGCTTTAATTGTATGGTTTGATAGAAGAGTTTGGGCTTTTGTTCAAAAAAGAAGAGGTCCAAATGTAGTAGGTCCATTCGGGCTTTTTCAAACTTTGGCGGATGCTTTAAAGTATATCTTCAAAGAGATAATTATTCCCGCTAGTGCAGATAAAACTATATTTGTTTTGGCTCCAATAATTACTCTTACTTTATCTCTAGTGGCGTGGGCGGTCATACCGTTTAGCAATGAAATGATATTGGCCAATATTAATATAGGAATATTATATATATTTGCGATCTCATCTCTGAGTGTTTACGGAATCATAATGGGTGGATGGGCATCAAATTCAAAATATCCTTTTTTAGGAGCTATTAGATCAGCGGCCCAAATGATTTCTTATGAAGTGTCAATCGGTATTATTATTATTAATGTTTTGCTCTGCGTGGGTTCTCTTAACTTAAATGAAATTGTACTAGCACAGGAAAATGTCTGGTTCATTTTTCCACTATTTCCAATGTTCGTTATTTTTTTTATTTCGGCTTTAGCTGAAACTAACCGACCACCATTTGATTTGCCTGAGGCCGAGTCAGAACTTGTAGCAGGTTATCAAACAGAATATTCAGGAATGATGTATGCCATGTTTTGGTTAGGCGAGTACGCAAATATTTTGCTTTTGTGTGCTTTAGGTTCAGTACTTTTTTTGGGAGGATGGTTAAGTCCTCTTGATATTTATCCATTTAATGTATTTCCAGGAGTTTTTTGGATGCTATTCAAAATTCTAGGACTTTTTATTTTATTTTCTTTGGTTAAAGCCATAGTTCCAAGATACCGTTTTGATCAATTAATGAGATTAGGTTGGAAAATTTTTCTTCCACTTTCATTAATTTGGGTTGTTTTAACAGCAAGTTTTTTATTTTTTTTAGATATGTTGCCAACACTAGGATAATGAGAATTAGCAGAATAATAAAAACAGTATTTATGACAGATTTCATTGCTGGATTGTCAGTTGCAGTTAAAGAAATTTTTAGATCAAAAAAAACTATAAATTATCCCTTTGAAAAAGGAAAAATAAGTCCACGGTTCAGAGGTGAACACGCCTTAAGAAGATACCCAAATGGCGAAGAAAGATGCATCGCATGTAAACTATGTGAAGCTATTTGTCCTGCTCAGGCGATTAGAATAGAATCGAAAATTAGAGATGATGGTAGCAGAAAAACAACAAGATACGATATTGATATGCTCAAATGTATTTACTGTGGTTTGTGTCAAGAATCTTGTCCAGTAGAAGCTATAGTTCAAGGTCCAAATTTTGAGTTTGCCACAGAAACTAGGGAAGAGCTTTATTACAATAAGAAGAAACTTTTAGGAAATGGAGATAGATGGGAAACTGCTTTAGCAGAAAACATTAAAGCAGATTCACCTTTCAGATAAATGTTAGCTCATTCTTTGTTTTTTAATTTTTTTTCAACCATAGCTGTATTTTCTGCAGTCATGGTTACCGTTTCCAGAAATACAGTTTATTCAGTATTTTTTCTAATTCTAGTTTTTGTAAGTGTTTCTATTCTTTTTATTATGATAGGAGCAGAATTTCTGGGAATAATAATGCTAATTATTTATGTAGGAGCAGTTGCGATTTTGTTTCTTTTTGTTGTGATGATGTTAAATGTTACCAATCAAGCAACTAAACATTCTAGTAGAAAAGGTTTTATTAACAATGTGTCAGTAGGTTTAGTTGTAGGAGCGATTATCTTTCTTGAATTATTAGTTGTAGTTGGTGGTTGGAAATACAAGGGTAACTTTGTTCCGTTATCAGAAACTTATTTAAATTTTGATTTAAGTAATACACATGCATTAGGTAATGTTTTGTATACAGATTATATACATCTTTTTCAGATAGTTGGAATGATTCTTCTTGTTGCAATGATTGGATCTATTAGTCTTACATTTAGTAGAAGAGAAAACATAAAAAAGCAAAATTATTTTGATCAAATAGAAAGAGAGAAAGATAGTGCAATTTCGTTAGTTGAAGTTAAAAGTGGCAAGGGAGTGAAAATTGATGATTGAAATAGGTCTTGGACATTATTTATCACTAGCATCAATAATTTTTGTCATAGGAATAATTGGAATTTTTTTAAATAGAAAGAATGTCATTATAATTTTAATGTCGATAGAATTGATTCTTTTAGCGGTGAATATCAACTTAGTATCTTTTTCTATTTATCTACAGAATTTGGTCGGCCAAGTATTTACGATGTTTGTCTTGACTGTAGCGGCAGCGGAAGCGGCTGTGGGCTTAGCAATAATAGTAATTTATTATAAAAACAGGGGTTCAATTAATGTTGAACATATTAGTTCTTTGAAAGGTTAATATGGAATATGCAATTATATTTTTACCGTTAATAAGTTCATTTATTTCTGGCTTTTTTGGAAAAAAACTGGGGGATAAATATTGTCAAATTTTTGCATGTTTGTTGGTTTTAATTTCTGGAATTTTATCGTTGTTTATTTTTTATGAAGTGCTGACACAAGATTACTCTAGCAATAAATTAATATTTAATTGGATTAGCTCTGGAGATTTTCGTGTCAATTGGTCAATCGTTGTTGATCCATTAACATCTGTAATGTTAGTAGTCGTAAGTTTAATATCATCAATTATTCATTTTTATTCCATAGGTTATATGAGTCATGACCCACATAAAACACGCTTTATGGCTTACTTGTCTCTATTTACTTTTGCCATGCTGACTTTGGTTACCGCCGATAACTTTTTACAGTTATTTTTTGGATGGGAAGGCGTTGGTTTGTGTTCGTATTTATTGATTGGTTTCTGGTACAAAAAACCTTCTGCTAACTCGGCTGCCATTAAAGCATTCGTTGTTAATCGGGTAGGTGATTTTGGTTTTGCGATTGGTATTTTTCTAATATTCTTTTTTTATGGAACTGTTAACTATCATGAAGTATTTCAACAAACACCTCTATTCATACAAAAACAAGTTATTTTTTTAGGAATTGAAGTAAATTTAATTACATTAATTTGTCTTTTACTTTTTTTGGGAGCGATGGGAAAATCTGCTCAGATTTTTTTGCATACTTGGCTTCCCGATGCAATGGAAGGTCCGACGCCTGTATCCGCACTGATCCATGCGGCCACAATGGTTACCGCGGGTGTTTTTTTAGTGGTCAAATGTTCGCCATTATTTGAATATTCCCAAATAGCATTAAATGTGGTTGCAACAGTTGGAATGATGACAGCATTTTTTGCAGCAACAGTTGCTCTTGTGCAAAATGATATTAAAAAAATTGTTGCCTATTCGACTTGCAGTCAATTGGGTTACATGTTCTTTGCAGCCGGTGTGGGCGCTTATCATGTGGCTATTTTTCATTTATTCACCCATGCTTTTTTTAAAGCACTTTTATTTCTTGGTTCAGGATGCGTAATACATTCTTTTGATGACGAACAAGATATTCGTTCTATGGGAGGGGTTTGGAAAAAAATACCGTATACTTACACTTTAATGGTAATAGGCACATTAGCTTTGACAGGATTTCCATTTTTATCTGGCTATTACTCAAAGGATGCTATTATTGAATTTGCGTATTTAAAAGGTAGTAACATTGGTTATTATGCTGCTGCGGTTGGAATTTTTACAGCTTTACTAACAGCTATATATTCATGGAGGTTAGTATTTAAGACTTTTCATGGAAAATATAATAATAAAAAAAATAGTTTAAATTCAATTCACGAATCTTCTTTAACAATGTTGATACCTTCGTGTCTTTTAGCTGTAGGTGCTATTGTAACAGGTATTTTATTTAAAGAAATATTTATAGGTCAGGATACACAATTTTGGAATAATTCAATTCTGTTTTTATATCCCAATCATCAGGATCATGCACCAATTTGGTTGCTTGTTATAACACCTCTAATAGTCATTTTGGCAATTCCGATTGCATATTATTTATTTGTAAAAAATGAAAAAATTTTGAAAAACTTAATTTTAAAACATCAAACGCTATATAATTTTTTAATAAACAAATGGTACTTTGATGATTTGTATAATTTTATTTTTGTAGAACCTATTAAAAAAATTGGATTATTTTTTTGGAAAGAAGGAGATGTTAATATAATAGATCGTTATGGGCCAGATGGCCTTTCAAAGTTAGTTAAAACTGTATCTGATAAAGCAGTAAATTTTCAAAGTGGATATTTGTATCATTATGCTTTTGTAATGCTTATTGGTTTTTCTATTTTATTAACATACTTAATTTTGTATTAAATGAACTTTCCTATTCTTTCAGCGATTATATTTATTCCACTTATTGGAGCTTTTTTTATTTTTGTTACCAAGGGAGAGCAAAAAAATGTTGAAAGAAATTCAAAATATGTAGCAATTTTTACCTCTCTGGCAAATTTTTTTCTTTCTATTTTACTTTGGTATTTTTTTGATAATTCAACACCTGACTTTCAATTTATTGAAGAGAAAAAATGGATGGCAGGCTTCATTAATTTCCAACTTGGCATAGATGGAATTTCAATGCTATTTATATTACTTACAACATTTATAGCACCGTTATGCATTTTTTCAGGTATTCATAGTATTAAATTTAAGATTAAGGAATTTCTTATCGCAATCCTTATGATGGAAACTTTGATGCTTGGTGTATTCTGTTCCCTTGATCTGGTAATATTTTATTTATTTTTTGAAGGTGGGCTGATACCAATGTTTTTAATTATTGGTATTTGGGGAGGTCCTAAAAGGGTATATTCGGCATTCAAGTTTTTTTTATTTACACTACTTGGTTCTGTTTTAATGCTAGTTGCTATCATCTCTATTTATTGGATTGCAGGGACTACGGATGTAATTAGGTTATTAGATGGGAGAATACCACAAGAATTTCAATATTTACTTTGGTTAGCATTTTTCAGTTCATTTGCCGTCAAATTGCCAATGTGGCCTGTGCATACTTGGTTACCCGATGCACATGTTGAAGCACCAACTGCGGGCTCAGTTATTTTAGCCGCCATACTTTTAAAAATGGCAGGCTATGGTTTTATACGTTTTTCGTTAGGTTTGTTCCCCGTTGCCTCAGATTATTTTACTCCACTTATTTTTGTGTTGAGTATTATTGCAATAATCTACACATCTTTAGTTGCACTTATGCAAGATGATATGAAAAAACTCATAGCCTATTCTTCTGTAGCGCATATGGGTTTTGTTACAATAGGTATTTTTTCATTAACTAAACAGGGTCTAGAAGGAAGCATTATTCAAATGATGAGTCACGGCCTGATATCTGCGGCGCTCTTTTTATGCGTGGGTGTTGTTTACGATAGACATCATTCACGTATGATTTCTTCTTACGGTGGACTGGTTAATATTATGCCAAAATATGCATTTGTTTTTATGATCTTTACATTGGCAGCTTTGGGATTACCAGGTACAAGTGGGTTTGTTGGTGAATTTTTAGTATTGGCCGGAGTTCTTCAGAAAAACATTCTGGTTGCTGTATTAGCTTCTTTCGGAGTTATTTTAGTCGCCGCATATATGTTGTGGCTTTACAGGAGGGTAATTTTTGGAAAAATAACCAACCCTGAAATAAAAGAAATTACAGATTTAAACAAAGCAGAAATATATATTTTTGCATCATTAGTATTTTTGATACTTTTTTTTGGAGTTTACCCAAAACCATTATTTAACACTATTGATATATCGATTAGTAATTTGATTAATAATTATCAAGCTGACCTAAGTTTTCATTTGGTCAAAATAAATAATTAAATGCAAGCAATACCTTATATATACATATTACCCGAATTATTTTTATCCGTAGCGATAATGTCTCTTTTAATGCTGGGTGTTTTTATTAAAAAAAGTTTTAAACTTGTAAGTTTATTAACAATTTCAAGTTTAGCTTTTGCAATTATTTTAGTCTTAAACCAACCAAACGAAGTGGTAAAAATATTTAACGATAGCTATATAATAGACAAATTATCAATTTTTATGAAAGTACTTACCTTATTATTTTGTTTATTTGTTCTACTATCATCGAAGGATTACATAAAAAATAACAATATTGATAAAATAGAGTATCCAATAATTATTCTAGCTTCAACGCTTGGCATGATACTCATGATCAGTTCTTATGATTTAATTGTTTTTTATCTAGGGTTGGAATTGCAATCTTTATGTTTATACATATTAGCCTCTTTCAGAAGAGAAGACGTAAGGTCCAGCGAAGCAGGTTTAAAATATTTCGTTTTAAGTGCACTTGCTTCTGGACTTTTACTTTATGGTTGTTCTCTTATTTACGGATTTACTGGTTCAACAAATTTTGAAACCATTGCAACAAATTTAAATGAGGCAAACAAAGGTGCAGTTTTTGGAATTGTTTTTATCATTGTAGGTTTGGCTTTTAAGGTTTCTGCGGTACCTTTTCACATGTGGTCTCCAGATGTTTATGAAGGTTCGCCAACTTCCGTTACTAGCTTTTTTGCATTAATCCCAAAAATAGCCGCAATAACCGTTTTTATTAGATTTATGTACGTTCCGTTTATAAATGCGATCAATCAGTGGCAGGCAATAATTATCTTTTTATCAATTGCATCAATGATAGTAGGTGCTGTTGCAGCCATTGGACAACAAAATATAAAAAGGTTGATGGCTTATAGCTCTATCGGGCACATGGGATATGCTTTAGCAGGCTTGGCTACAGGCACGAATGAAGGAATTCAAAGTTTAATAATTTATTTGACTATTTATTTGGTCATGAATCTTGGGGCATTTGGATGTATTTTTATGATGAAAAGAGAAAACATTTTCTATGAAAACATTAATGATTTATCCGGCTTATCCAAAAATCATCCTATACTAGCTTTTAGTTTTCTAATTATACTTTTCTCATTGGCAGGCATACCACCACTAGCCGGATTTTTTGCTAAGTTTTATATTTTTATGGCTGTTATTGAAGTTAAAATGTACGCGCTTGCAATTATTGGACTTGTAACCACTGTAGTTTCAGCATTTTATTACATAAGAATTATAAAAGTAATTTATTTTGATAAGCCAAAGAAACCATTTGATAAAAATTACGATTTTGGGCTTAAGATTTCATTGATTTTGTCTAGTATACTAGTTTTAGTTTATTTTATTTATCCGTCGATATTGACCGATCTGGTTTCTTCAATTGAAGTTTATTAATGAAATTTGAAATTTTTAAATATGAAAGTGTTACAAGCACCAATGATGTTGCCATCGATCTAATCAAAGAAGGCAAAAAAGAAATAGGGTGTGTTTGCGCAAATACTCAAACAAAAGGAAGAGGAACTCACGGAAAGAAATGGGTTTCTAGAGAAGGAAATTTATTCGGTTCAATATTTTTTCCTTTAGAAGTCAATTATCCGCCATTTAACGAATTTTCAATAATAAATCCTGTTATAATTTCTGATGCAATTATGCTTTTTTGTGAAAAGAAAAAAATATCTTTTAAATGGCCAAATGATTTGTTTATAAATGGAAAAAAAATTTGTGGAATTTTACAAGAACTTGTAACCTCCAATGCAAAAAAATTTCTAATTATAGGGATTGGGTTAAATGTTGTTTCATGTCCAAATATTAATGCCGAATATCAAGCAACAAATATTTTATTGGAAACAAAAAGAAAACCATCAATTGGAGAATTAATAAAACAGATAATTCTTTCATATGAAAAATTTTTTTTAAATATAGCTTCTTATAATTATATGAATTTTAAAAAGAAAGCTGATCTAATGGCTTCAAATAAATAACAAATGAACGTATTGATCGGAGATATTGGTAACACAATCACAAAACTTTGTTTAGTTGCTATCAAAACTCATAAAGTTAAAAAAATGATTTATTTTAAAAGTAATAGTATTATTTCAAAAAAATTTTTAATAAAAAATTTAAAGAGAATTATTAAGGATAAAAATACCAATAAAATTGCTTTATTTTCAAGTGTTGTTCCCAGGTATCAACTAATATTAAATAAATTTTTAAAAAAATTTTATAAAATCAAATTGAAAGAAATTAAAGAAAAAAATATTGAAAAAATTGTTAAAATTAATCTAAAAAATAGAAATCAAGTTGGTTCTGACAGAATCGCAAATTCAGTGGGAGCTTATAAAAAATATAAAACTAATTGTATCATTCTAGATTTTGGAACAGCAACTACTTTTGATGTTGTGACCAAAGATGGTATTTATAATGGAGGAATAATAGCTCCTGGGGTAGATCTTTCAATAAAAAGTTTGACTAATTCAGCAGATCAAATACCTTTTTTTTCAATAACAAAACATAAAAAAATTATTGGAAAAAATACCATTGAAGCTTTACGTTCAGGTTTTTATTGGGGCTACTCTGGATTAATTAATAATATTATTTTAAAAATTGAAAAAGAAACCAAAAAAAAGTTTAAAATTATCTTCACAGGCGGTTATGCTGAATTATTCAAAACTTCTATTAAAAAACCTTTTACAATAGATAAAAATATAACAATTAGAGGTGTAATTGAAATTTTCAAAGAAAATAAAAAATATTTAGGTTAAATGAAAAAGGAAGAATTTATTTTTTGTCCTTTAGGTGGATCTGGTGAAATAGGCATGAACATGAATTTATATGCCTATGGGAATCCAGAAAACAGAAAATGGATCATAGTTGATATAGGTGTAACTTTTGCTGATGACACAGTACCAGGGGTTGATTTAATTTATGCAGATCCTGGTTTTATAGTGGACAAGAAAGAAGATTTGATTGGTTTAGTATTGACCCATGCTCACGAGGATCATATTGGAGCCATAGCTCATATTTGGCCTAAGCTACTATGTGATATTTACGCAACTCCATTCACAAGCGTTTTAATTAAAGAAAAATTTAAAGAAAAAAAAATTGACATAGGAAATAAATTAAAAATTGTCAAACTTAACGGCAAAATACAACTGGGTCCTTTTAACATTGAATTTGTTACATTAACGCATTCTATACTTGAGCCTAATGGATTAAGTATTCAAACTTCTTCTGGCACGGTTTTGCATACAGGAGATTGGAAATGTGATCCCAACCCCTTGATTGGTGAAAAAATTAATGAAAAAAAACTTAAACAAATTGGTGATCAGGGAGTTTTGGCAATGATTTGCGATTCGACAAATGTATTTAATTCAGGCAGATCAGGATCAGAATTAGATGTGAGAAATAGTCTATTGAAAATAATGGGAAACAAACAAAAAAGAATAATCATAACTTCCTTTGCTTCTAATGTAGCGAGAATGGAAAGTGTTTTTTATTGTGCCAAAAAAATAGGAAGACAAATATCTTTGGTTGGTAGATCTATGCATAGAATTTATAAAGCTGCAAAACAGTGTGGTTATTTGAATAATTTAACAGAACCTGTTGATCCGAGAGAAGCTAAAAAAATTTCTAGGGAAAAAATTGTATACCTATGCACCGGCAGCCAAGGCGAGCCAAGCGGAGCAATGATGCGTATTTCAAATGGTATTCATCCAGATGTATTTATCGAACCTGGTGATACGGTAATTTTTTCATCAAAAATTATTCCAGGAAATGAAAAAAAGCTTTACAGATTACATAATTTATTAGTTAAAAATAACATCGAGGTAATTTCTGAAGAAAATGAATTTGTCCATGTATCGGGACACCCAAATAGAGAAGATTTAAAAGATATGTATAACTGGGTAAAACCTAAATCAATTATTCCAGTTCACGGCGAATATAGACATATGAGCGAACATATTAATTTTGCAAGAAAAATGCAGATTCCATATCCTGTTAAAGTTGAAAATGGTGATATGGTCCAATTATTTCCAGGAGAAAAACCGAAGGTGTTTGATAAAGCTCCGGTTGGTAGAATATATGTAGATGGAAATATAAGTGTTGGAGAGGAGTCTCAGTCAATTAAAGATAGAAAAAATTTATCGTATAATGGTTTTTTGGAAATAACTATAATAATCAACAATAATGGCTCAATGACAAAGAAACCTATAATTTCTTTTAGAGGAATTCCAAGCAATGATGAAAATAGCAATTTTGTTTCTGATATGGAAGATCAAATTAAAAATATGCAAACTTTTCATTAAATAATTCTAATCAAGAATATAATTTGATAGAAGCACTTAAGACCAATTGCAGAAAAATAGTTAAAGAAAAAACTGGAAAGAGGCCTTACACGAACATAAATTTAGTAAGAATTTAACAATTAGGAGTATATTTATCTTATATGTATTTATCTAAGTTATTTGTTCCATTGCTTAAGGAAATACCTTCGGAAGCGAAAATTAAGTCTCATCAGCTTATGCTACGATCTGGAATGATCAGACAATCTTCAACGGGTATTTATTCGTGGTTACCTTTGGGACATAAAATTATGAAAAAAATAGAACAGATTGTAAGAGAGGAACAAAATAAGATTGGCGCTCAAGAGTTGTTAATGCCAACTATACAGTCTGCTGAGATATGGAAAGAAAGTGGAAGATATGAAGATTATGGTGAAGAAATGTTAAGAATAAAGGATCGCCAAGGTAAAGAGATGCTCTATGGACCCACCAATGAAGAACTAATAACTGAAATTTTTAGAGCTAGTGTAAAATCTTACAAATCATTGCCTCAGCTTCTTTATCATATTCAGTGGAAGTTTCGTGACGAATTAAGACCAAGGTTTGGTGTTATGAGATGTAAAGAGTTTCTTATGAAAGATGCCTATTCTTTTGATTTGAGTGACACTGAAGCCACTATATCCTATAACAAAATGTTTTTTGCGTATTTACAGACTTTTAAAAAATTAGGACTTACGGCAATACCGATGGCAGCTGATACAGGACCTATTGGAGGAGATCTTTCACATGAATTTGTGATTTTAGCTGAAACCGGTGAAAGTAAAATTTATTCTGATAAAAGAATTTTTGATTTAGACATTAGCAAACATAACAGCGAAGATAATTCGATTAAAGAACTACGAAAAAAATACGATTCATTTTATGCAGTTACTGACGATAAATTTAGAAAAGAAGATTTTGAAACAAAAGTAGAAAAAAAACATCAGCTTGTAACAAAAGGAATAGAAGTTGGGCATATTTTTTATTTCGGTGACAAATATTCCAAACCCTTAAAATGTAAAGTTGATTTAAAAGATGGAAGAAAAGTGAATGTTAAGATGGGATCTTACGGAATAGGCGTTTCAAGACTGGTAGGTGCGATCATTGAGGCCAAGTTTACCGATAACGTTATGAGATGGCCGGAATCGATAGCCCCATTTGAAGTTGCAATAATTCCAAGTTTACAAAAAAACGACAAGTCAATTTATTCAAAAGCTGAAACAATATATAAATTTTTAAAAAAAATAACATAGATGTTCTGTTTGATGATAGTGACGAACATCTATCAGCAAAATTTAAAAAATTTGATCTTATTGGTATTCCGTATCAAATAATTTTGGGCTCCAAAGATATCGGTGATAAATTAGAGTTCAAAGAAGTTAACGGAAAAACAGAAACGATGTCACTAGAAGAAATTAAGAAAAAATTAGTTAACAAAAGAAATTTAAATTGATTTCAAAAATTGAACAGACTATAGCTTTTAGATATTTAAAACCTAAAAAAAAGAAGGTTTCTTAAAAATAATTTCCATTTTTTCTTTTACTGGCATAGCTCTTGGAGTGGCTATTTTAATTATAGTTATGTCTGTTATGAATGGATTCAGAACCGAATTGATGAATAAAATTTTAGGTTTTAATCCTCATATTGTAGTAAAATCTTATGATAAGAAAATTAGTGAAGAAGATCTCAATAAACTTGATAAACTAAAAGCTAGTATATTAAAAACATCCTTCGCTTTCAGTGGACAGGGTATTATAATTAACAAAGAAAATACAATTGGTATATTGGTACGTTCATACCTAAAAAACGATATCCACAATAACAAACTGATAACAAAAGGTATTATAGATGGTTCATTAGAGTCATTTGATAAGACCACGATTTCTATAGGCAAAGAATTAGCTTTATCTCTAGGCTTGATAGTAGGTGACGAAATTACTTTAATGTCAACGTCTAAACTTCAAACTCCATTTGGAGGCATGCCCATTCAAGACAAATTTACAATTTCTTCTGTTTTTAGTACTGGACTTGCTGAATTTGATCAAAATGTCGTCTTTATACCCTTCGAAGATGCAATTTCTTTATTTGATTTGTCAGATACAGATGTTGACTTAGAAATATTCTTAAACAAACCTGATAATGTCCAACCAATTAAAAAAACTATCCAAAATTTATTTAGTGAATACTATGTTTACTCTTGGGCGGATTTAAATAAATCTTTTTTTGGAGCACTGAAAGTTGAAAGAAACGTTATGTTCATTATTTTAACTTTGATAATAATTGTTGCGGCATTTAACATTATTTCTGGATTAACAATTTTAGTTAAAAACAAAACTAAGGAAATTGCCATACTCAGAACTTTGGGCATTAGCAAAACTTCTATTACGAAGATTTTTTTTCTTACAGGATTTATCATAGGTTTTCTTGCGACAATTACTGGAGTGATTATGGGTATACTATTCTCTCATTATATTGAAAACATAAGAGTTTTGCTTAGCTCACTTTTTAATATTCGATTATTTCCGGAAGAAGTCTATTTTTTAAGCCAAATGCCTTCAGAAATAAATTTAGGTTATATATTCATTATTTCGCTTTTTTCACTGTTAATCACTTTTCTAGCTACAATTTTTCCATCCTTATCGGCAGCTAAATTAGATCCAATTAAGGCTCTAAAATATGAGTAAAGAAATAATTAAATTAACAAAAATATCCAAAAAATTTTTTGGAACCAATAAAAATATTGTTGTTCTTAAAAATGTTAATTTGAAAATAAATAGTGGAGAATTAGTTTCTTTAACGGGGCCTTCTGGTTCTGGTAAGTCTACTTTGTTGCATCTTATTGCACTACTTGATCAGCCTACTTCAGGCGAAGTTTTTTTTAAAAAAAAAAGTTTTTCAAAATCAAGAGATGATGAGAAAGATTTGATAAGAAGACAAAATATTTCAATAATTTATCAACAAAATAATTTGCTCAGTGACTTTACTGCCTTAGAAAATGTTACAATTCCTTTACTTGCAAATGGATATAATTGGAAAAGCGCAGTCAAAAAAGCTAGTAAGTTTTTATCTTTAGTCGATTTATCTAGAAGACTTCACCATTTTTCAACAGAGTTATCTGGAGGCGAACAACAAAGAGTTGCTGTTGCTCGAGCAATAATTACCGAACCAGATTTAATTTTAGCTGATGAGCCTACTGGAAGTTTGGATAGAAAAACCTCTAATCAAATATTCTCTTTATTATCAAAATTTAAATCTAAAAATAGAGCAATACTTTATGCAACTCATAATAGAGAATTGGCGAACAGGGCAGACTATAAGTTAAATATTTTAGATGGTAATATAACTAGGAAAAATGAATGAAGTTAACAGTAAGCAATTTACTCATCTAAAAATTCACACCCAATATTCAATTTGTGAAGGTGCGTTAAAAACATCAGATCTGGCTGAATATTGTAAAACAAATAAGGTACGTGCTGCTGGTTTATGTGATTCAAATAATTTATGCGGTGCGTTAGATTTTTCAGAATCTTTATCAAAATACAAAACACAACCAATTATTGGTACGCAAATTAATATTGATTATAAAGGTCATATTGGAAAAATCCCACTATTTGCAAAAGATTTAGAAGGTTACAAAAACCTTATTAAACTTTCTTCTAAATCATTTCTGGACATAAAAGAAAATGAAGAACCACATTGTAAGTTTGATGATATAGAAAAAAATTATAAAGGACTAATTTTATTGACTGGATCTATTGATAGTTTAATAGGAAAACTATTTTTTAAAAATCTTACTGATGAAATTTTGTCTCTCCTAAAAAAAATAAGTAAAATTTTTAATGACAACTGCTATGTTGAAATACAGAGACATAATGATGATGGTGAAAAATTGTTTGAAAAATTTATACTAAACGTTTCTAACAAATTAGGATTTCCCATAATAGCTACTCAAGAAGTTTTTTATTTAGATAAAGATATGCACGAAGCTCATGATGCATTTCTTTGCATAGGGGAAAAAACATATGTAAATGTAAAAGATAGAAGGAAATATTCTGAAGAACATTACTTAAAGAACTCTGAAGAAATGTTTAAACTTTTCCAAGATCTTCCCGATGCAATAGAAAACAACATAAATTTCCCTTTTAGAGTTTCTTATAGGCCCAAAAATTCATCACCTATTTTGCCCAATATACAAACTAATAAAGCGAAAAATGTAGATGATTTGTTATATCAAGAATCAATAAAAGGGCTAAATGATAAATTACACAAATATGTTTTTCCATACGCAGATCAGGACAACAAGATTAAACGTATAAGGCAGAACTCTGGACAAGATAATAAAAAAGAAATAGAAAAATTTTATAACGAAAGACTTAATCATGAAATTGGAATCATTTCTAAAATGAAATATTCAAGTTATTTTCTTATAGTTTCAGATTACATTAGATGGGCAAAAAAAAATAGATATTCCTGTAGGTCCAGGCAGAGGATCTGGCGCTGGTTCTCTAGTTGCTTGGGCTCTTTCCATAACTGATATTGATCCCATTAAATTTGATTTAATTTTTGAAAGATTTTTAAACCCAGATAGAATTTCAATGCCAGATTTTGATATAGATTTTTGTGAAGAAAAAAGAGATAGAGTTTTTGAATATTTAAAACAAAAATATGGAAAAGGTGTCGCTCACATTATTACTTTTGGAAAATTAAAAGCTAGAATGGCTTTCAGAGATATTGGGAGAGTTTTGGGTTTGCCGTATGGATATGTAGATACTTTGTGTAAAATGATTCCTTTTGATCCTTCTCGTCCTCTTTCTTTAGAAAAAGCTATAGCACAAGAACCTAGAATAAGAAATGAAGAGCAAAAAGATCCTAGAGTAAAAAAACTTGTTGAAATTTCAAAAAAATTAGAAGGTTTAAATAGAAATATGGCAACTCATGCGGCAGGAGTTGTTATTCCTGAAGAAAACTTAGCTGAATTTGTTCCTTTGTATAAAGACTCTGGATCTAACTCACTTTTGCCTTCAACTCAATTTGATATGTACGCGTCTGAAAAGGCCGGTCTAGTAAAGTTTGATCTGCTTGGTTTAAAAACTTTAACGATAATAAATAAAGCAATATCTTTGCTTAAAGAAAAAAAGATAAATTTAGATATAAGTAAAATTAAACTTGATGACCCTAAAATTTTTGAATTATTAAGTTCTGGCCATACAGTTGGTTTGTTTCAATTAGAAAGTTCCGGAATGAGAGATGCTTTAGTAAATATGAAGCCAAATAAATTTGAAGATATTATAGCTTTAGTAGCTTTATATAGACCTGGTCCTATGGCAAATATATCAATATATAACCAGTGCAAACACGGCGAGAAAGAACCGGATTATTTGCACCCAAAAATTAAAAAAATTTTAGAACCAACATATGGTGTAATAATTTATCAAGAACAAGTTATGCAAATAGCACAAATGCTTTCAGGATTTTCGGCTGGTGAAGCAGATATATTAAGACGCGCTATGGGGAAAAAGAAAAGAGCTGAATTAGAAAAACAAAAAGAAAGGTTCGTCAATGGAGCAGTTAAAAATGGAATAACCAAGGATACTGCAATTTTTATTTTTGGAAAAATTGAACCATTTGCTGAATATGGTTTTAACAAAAGCCATGCTACTGCTTATGCCATGATTGCATACCAAACAGCATATTTAAAAACTTATTATCCGAATGAATTTATTGCAGCTTCAATGTCAAGTGAGTTATCTAATACCGATAAATTAAGTGAATTTTACGAAGAATTAAAAAGAATGAAAATAAAAGTACAACGTCCTTGTATAAATGAATGTTCTGCTGAATTTATACCGTCTAGAAATATATTATATTACGCTTTAGGAGCAATAAAAAATGTTGGCTTCGAAGCTATTTCACAAGTAGTTCAAGAAAGAAAGAAAAATGGAAAATTTAACAATATAAGTGATTTTATAAATCGAGTAAATCCAAAGAATATAAACAAACTTCAAATGGAAGGGTTAGTAAAATCTGGTGCATTTGATTCAATTTTTAATAATAGAAAGATTCTTTTTGAAAATATACCGAATATAATCCAGAACTCTAAGACGATTTTTGAAAACAAAGTTCAAAATCAGTCCAGTTTATTTTCTGACGAAAGTCAAAAAGTTTCATATTTAATAAAAGAAAAAAATTCATCTAATTGGTCAAATGAAGAGATTTTGTCAAAAGAATTTGAGTCACTTGGATTTTATATATCAGGCCATCCTTTAAACACTTACAAGGATATTTTAGAACAATATAAAGTTAAAACGTTCAAAGATTTTGAGGAAGATAAAGATGTTAATGAGGCATTTATTGTTGGCTCAATTATGTCTACAAAAGAAAAAAAAACATCCAAAGGAACACCTTTTGCAATTATTAAATTTAGTGATTTAAGTAAAGTATTTGAGTTGTTTCTTTTTTCTGAAATTTTAGAAAAAAATAGAAAAAAATTAATTGAAGGAAAATCTTTTTTATTAACTGTTATAAAAGATAAAGAGAATCAAGAAAATAGATTTAGAAGAATAAATGTTCGCAAAATTGTAAGTTTAGAAGAAATCACAAAAACAAACTATAACAACGTTCATATAGAAATAACAACTACTAAAAGTATAGAAAAACTTTATCAAACTATTAAAGAAAGAGGTAATTCCAAAATAAAAATTTCTATAAACAATGCAAATAAAAAATATTTATTTGAATTGAAAAATAAGAGAAAATTTGACTATGAGACGTTAAAATCCTTAAATAAAGAAGGCTACATTAAGAAAATAACAGTCTAATTATATATTGAATTTAAACTGTTAAAATAGTAAAACATCAAACTTAAATACGCACACAGTTGTTGGTTGAGAAACCTCCGGTCCTTAAGTGGAAAAAATTGTGGTGGAATAACCGGGAAAACATGAAATTACCAAGTGTAACAATAAAGCAATTATTAGAGGCAGGAGTTCATTTAGGGCACAAAACCCATAGATGGAATCCTAAAATGGATAAGTTTATTTTTACATCAAAAAACTCTATCCACATTATTGATCTTGTACAAACTTTAGAAATGATAGATTCAGCACTGCAAGAAATACATAAATGTATTACGGCCGATGGGAGGATATTAATTGTATCAACAAAAAAACAAGCAGCAGAAAGTATAACTACTTTAGCCAAAGAAACCTCCCAATTTTATGTTAATTATAGATGGCTTGGTGGAATGCTTACTAATTGGAATACAATATCCAATTCAATAAAACGTTACAAAAAACTTTCGGAGAATTTAAAAAAAGAAAAAACTGGTTTTACAAAAAAAGAAATTTTAAAAATGGGAGTACAAAGAGATAGGTTGGAAAGATCATTGGGTGGCATTGTCGATATGAAAAAAACACCGGATATGATTATTATAATTGATACTAATGTTGAGTCTTTGGCTGTAAAAGAGGCCTTTAAATTAAACATACCCATAGTAGCAATAGTTGATACAAATTCAGATCCCACAGGAATAAATTTTCCTATACCTGGAAATGATGACGCCAGAAGAGCGATAAGTTTGTATTGCGATCTAATAAAGCAGACAATACTGGATGCTCAAAAAAATATATCAATTATGGAACCAAAAGAACATAAACCAGAAGAAGAAATAAAAAAAACGAAACTTAAGCAAAAAACACCAAAACCTGAAACTGAAGAAAAAAAAGATACCATAGAAAAAAAACCCAAATCCATTTTTTTAGCAGCAAAAAAACTAGTATCTTTTAAAAAAAATAAAAATATACAATTTCATGTCTTCAGACGATTTATTAAAAAAAGTCAAGAAATTAAGAGAAATTACTGGAGTAGGATTTAAAGATTGTAAGAATGCAATAGATGAAACGAAAGGAGATATTGAAAAATCAATTGAATTATTGAGAAAAAAAGGCATAGCAAAAGCCGGCAAAAGGATGGAAAGGATAGCAGCCGAAGGCTTAGTTTGTATTCATGAACAAGATAACAAATTTTCGATGGTAGAGATTAATAGTGAAACGGACTTCGTTGCAAAAAATATTGAATTTATTAATTTTGCCGAAGAAGTATCTAAGTTATCATTGATTAAATCTGGCAAAATGGAAGATATTCTTCAAACAACAATGGCAAATAAAAAAAAGTACAAGATAATTTGATTGATCTAATATCCAAAATTGGAGAAAAAATTACTTTAAGAAGAAGTGCGTTTATTGGAAAAGACAAATTTATAAATTTTTCATATATGCATTCATCTCTAAAACAAAACGTTGGAAAATTAGGAGTATTACTAAGCTTAGAAACAACAAAACCAAAAGACATGATAAAAGATTTAGGTAAGCAGCTGGCAATGCAAGTAGCAGCTCTGTCTCCGTTAGCAATAGATAAGGATGATTTAGATCAAAAAATATTAAAAAAAGAAAAAGAAATAATCATAGAAGAATTGAAAAATAGCGGCAAGGATACTAAAATCGTAGAAAAGATAACATTAGGAAAATTAAATAAATTTATTTCGGAAAATACTTTGTTAAACCAAGAGTGGATATTGGAACCAAAAAAAAGAGTGAAAGATATCCTGAAAGCGGTTGCTGGTAAGGATAAAATTGAAATAAAAAAATTTATAAGATTTAAAGTAGGCGAAGGAATTTAAATATTGTGACATCGGAAGATATATTAAAAAATTGCACTTCTAAGATGAAGAAAGCATTTGATGTTTTCAGTCAAGATCTATCATCGTTAAGAACTGGACGTGCCAACGTTAATATGTTGGATATAATCAAAGTTGATGTTTATGGACAAAGTATGCCTGTTAATCAATTGGCAAACATATCAACTCCTGAACCTAGGCTTTTAACGTTACAAGTTTGGGATCAAAACAATGTTTCATTGATTGATGCAGCGATCAAAAAATCTAATCTGGGTATTAATCCCCAAATAGATGGTCAACTTATGAGAATTCCAGTTCCAAGATTAACGGAAGAAAGAAGAGTTGAACTAAAAAAAATTATGGGGGGATTAGCCGAAAAAGCTAAAATATCTATAAGAAATATAAGGCGTGAAGCTAATGATAATTTAAAAAGAGATCTCAAAGATAAAAAAATTGGAGAAGATGAATTAAAAAGTTATGAAAAAAAAATTCAAAATGCAACTGATGAACAAACTGCAGAGTTAGAAAAAAAATTAACAGAAAAAGAAAAAGAAATAATGATAATATGAATAATTTAAATCATGTCGCTATAATCATGGACGGTAATGGGCGATGGGGTTTAAAAAAAAAAAATCTAGAAATTATGGTCATCTAAAAGGTCTTAACGCAGTAGAAAATTTGATCAAATTGGCTATTAAAAGAAAAATTCCTTATTTAACGCTTTATACATTTTCAACCGAAAATTGGAAAAGACCAGATAACGAAATTAATTTTCTTTTTAGTTTAATTAGAAAACATATTAAAAAAAATCTAAAAAAAATTATTAAACAAGGAATTAAAATAAAAATTATTGGTAGTAAGAAAAATCTTCCCAGAGATATTACTGGGTCATTGAAATTAATTGAAAAAAAAACCAAAAATAATGACGTGATCGTAATAAATCTTGCATTAAATTATGGATCAAAACAGGAAATTATTAACGTATGCAGGAATCTTGTTAATAAAAAAAATAAGAAAATAGACTTAAATTCTTTCGAAGGCGAGTTATATACCAAAAATATACCTGATCCTGAAATATTAATAAGAACCGGTGGAACAAAAAGATTAAGTAATTTTTTATTGTGGCAATTAGCTTATACGGAAATATTTTTTGTAGATAAATTATGGCCAGATTTTAATAAAAATGATTTTGATAAAATTATAATGAAGTTTAATAAAATAAAAAGAAATTTTGGAAAGATTTAATGACCAAAGAATCACAAAAAAGAATAATTACTTCTATCTTATTATTTTTATTGGTAATTTTTTGTATATTTGTACACAAGTATTTTTTTATAACTGCCGTACTTATAATTTCATATTTTGCTTTTGATGAAATATGCATCATTATAGTTCGTGTAAGAAACCTTAATGAGCTTGCCAAATTTTTATTTAAGTTTATAAGTCTCTTTTATCTCTTTGGCATATTTGTACTTTCAGCTATGAGCTTATATTTTGTAGATGGTCCTTTTTTCTTTCTTTATATTTTATCTATTTGCATTTGTTCAGATATAGGTGGATATATTATAGGAAAAAGCGTTGGAGGAAAAAAATTAACAAAAATTAGTCCAAACAAAACTATTTCTGGTAGTTTTGGATCATTTTGTTTTTCTATAATCCCATTATTAATATTTTATAATATTAATAGTTCAGAATATTTACTTTCTATTAGCAATTTTCTAATGTGTTTATTTACATCGTTAGTTTGTCAATTAGGCGATTTATTTATTTCTTATCTAAAAAGAAAAGCCAAAGTTAAAGATACAGGAAGTATTTTACCTGGACATGGTGGTTTAATGGATAGAGTTGATGGAATAATTTTTGCTATCCCATTTGTATTTATTTTATCTAAACTTATTATTTTATGAAAAAAAAAATTGCAATACTTGGTTCTACTGGATCTATAGGTAAATATACATTAGAAGTAATAAAAAAGGATAAAAAAAATTTTGATATCGTTTTACTAACTGCAAATAATAATTATAGAAAACTTATTCAACAAGCTAAACAATTCCAGGCTAAAAATGTTTTAATAAAAAACAAAAATTTTTATTCAAAAGTAAAAAATTCATTGAAGAAAACAAAAGTTTATACAGGCGATGTTTCAATAACTAATATAATTTCTGGAAAATTGGATTATACAATGTCCGCTATCGTCGGCGTCGCTGGATTACAACCAACAGTAGATGCAGTTAGAATTAGCAAAACCGTTGTTATTGCTAACAAGGAAACGATTATTTGTGGTTGGGAGATTTTATCCAAATATATTAAAAAATATAAAACAAAAATATTACCTGTTGATTCAGAACATTTTTCAATAATGGAATTAACAAAAGACGTAACTGATGATGAAATCGAAGAAATAATAATAACTGCTTCTGGCGGACCTTTTTTAAACACCTCGATAAAGAAAATGAGCAAAGTTAAACCAACTCAGGCTATCAATCATCCAAATTGGAAAATGGGAAAAAAAATATCAATAGATTCCGCAAACCTAATGAATAAGGTTTTTGAAGTAGTTGAAGCTTGTAAAATTTTTGAATTTAGTAAAAAAAAATATAGAATAATTATACATCCACAATCTTACGTTCATTCTATAATTCGATTTAAAAATGGTCTAATAAAAATGATTCTATATAATACTGATATGAAAATACCAATATCTAATACTTTGTATGGTAGGAGAAATTACGTTTCAAATTTGAAAAAAGTTGATACTCGAATTTTAAATAAATTGAGCTTTCAAAATGTTAATTCGAACAAATTTCCATCACTTAAATTAATTGATAAATGTCTAAATTTTGGTTTTTTTGGCACCAACAATAATTAGTGCGTCGAACGAAGTGTTAGTAGATTTATTTCTAGCAAAAAAAAATTGGTTTTTTAGATATTGTTAAAATAGTTAATAAAATTGTTAAAGATAGAGATTTTAAAAAATACGCATCAAAAAAACCCAATTCGATAAAAGATATAAAAATAGCTGATAATTGGGCTAGATTGAAAACAATAGCTATGTGTGTATGATATCATTTTATGGCAAATTATAAAAAAATATTGGTTGGTTTCATTCTATTTTTTCTTGCTTTCAGTGTTAAATCTTACTCTGAAGTGGTTAATAAAGTTGAGGTAAAAGGAAATCAAAGAATAACCTTAGAGACCATTATAATTTTTGGAGATATCAAAACCGGAGAGAATTATGATGAAAGCGATATTAGTTTATTGATCAAAAAACTTTATGAAACCAACTTTTTTTCCAATATATCAGCAGAATTAATAAATAATCAATTGATCATAAATGTTGAAGAGAATCCGATAATAAACTCAATAGTTTTTAAAGGTGAAAAAGCAGATAAATATATGGAAGGAATTAATAGAATAATTACTCTAAAGGAAAAAACTTCATTTTTAAGAAATATAGTCAAGTCAGATATTAATAAAATAAGAGAATTTTACAGATACTTGGGTTTTTACTTTGTAAAAATAGATTTAGAAATAGAAAAACTAAATAAAAATAGAGTAAATATGACTTATTCAATAAACAAAGGAGAGAGAGCTAAAATTGCTAAAATATATTTTTTAGGTGACAAAAAGATGAGGAATAGGAAATTGAGAGATATTATTACTTCCCAAGAAAATACTTTTTGGAAAATTTTTTCGAAGAATGTTTATTTAAGCAAAGAAAGAGTCGAGCTAGATAAAAGATTGTTGAAAAGATATTATAAAAATAAAGGTTATTATGAAGTGGATATATCATCGAGCAATGTTGAATATTCCAAAGGGGAAGGTTTTGTTTTGACATTTAGTGTTAATGCTGGAAAAAGATATAGATTTAAAAAAATATCAGTTAATGTCGCAAAGGCATTAGATAAATCTGCTTTTATTTCATTACAAACTGAATTTAATAAAACAATTGGAAAATACTATTCTGAAAAGAGACTAACAGCTATTTTAGAAAAAATAGATAAATTGAGCCAACAAAAGGAATTGCAATTTATTAATCACAGATTAGATGAAACCTTAGAGGTTGATGGTGTTGCTGTTATAATAGATATTTTTGAAGGTCGAAAATTTACGGTCGAAAGAATAAATATCAAGGGTAACAATGTAACAAATGATGCAGTAATAAGAAGTGAAATGCTCATAGACGAAGGTGACCCATATAGTGCTCTTTTGCTTAATAAATCTATCAACAATCTTAAAGCAAAAGGTATATTTGGAAAAGTTGAAAAGAAAATCTTAGAAGGATCTTCGCTAGATTCGAAAATTTTAGAAGTGAAAGTTGCAGAAAAAGCTACAGGTGAAATTATGGCTGGCGCAGGAGTTGGTACCGATGGAACTTCGGTTATGTTTGCAGTAAAAGAAAATAATTGGCTAGGAAAAGGAATTAATCTTAAGTCATCATTATCACTAAATGCACAATCTATCAGCGGAAGTATAGCTATAAGGAATCCAAATTATAATTATACTGGTAATGCAGTTTTTTCTTCTCTTGATATTTCTTCGATGGATAAGACAACAAACTCAGGTTTCGAGAGTGCAACAACCGGTTTTAGTTTTGGTACGGAGTTCGAGCAATATGAGGGCGTGTTTTTATCTCCTACAATCAGAGCAAAATTTGAAAAAATTGATGTTCAGTCATCCGCGTCAGATAAAATAAAAAAAATGGAAGGAAATTATAAAAATGTGGATTTTAATTATTCCATAACACTTGATAAAAGAGATCAGAGATTTGAGACTACTTCTGGTCACAAAATAAGTTTTGTTCAATCATTACCAATTGTTCAAGATTCATCTTCAATTTTAAACGGATTAACCGTAAGTAAATATTTCGAATTTTCAGAAGATGTCATTGGTGCGTTAAAAATATATGGACGTTCACTACATGGCATAGATGATGATGTGAGATTATCAGAAAGACTATTTATACCACAAAGAAGACTTCGAGGCTTTGATACAAGTAAAGTTGGACCAAAGGACGCAAGTGATTGGATTGGTGGCAACTTTGCAACGGCTGTTGGATTTGAAGCAAAACTACCTAATCTTTTGCCTGAATCTCTAAAAACTAACGTTAGTGCTTTCATTGATACTGCAAACCTTTGGGGAGTGGATTATAGTGATTCAGTGAACGATTCAAATAAAATTAGATCATCCGTGGGTTTAGCTGCTGATGTCTGGACTATGGTCGGACCGCTTAGTTTTACAGTAGCAAAAGCTATAACTACTTATGATCAAGATGAAACGGAAACATTCAATTTTAGGCTTGGAACATCATTTTAATGAAACATTTAGTAAAAATTTTTGTAGTTACATTTTTGTTGTTAAATTGTACACATGCATTTGCTGAGCAAAAATTGGTAACTTTAGATATGAAATATGTTTTGAATAATAGTAAAGCAGGAAAAGAAGCTCAGGACTTTTTGAAGAAATCATTGCTAGATAATAATAAAAAGTTTTCAGATATAGAAAATAATCTCAAAGAAGAAGAAACTGATTTGTTAGAAAAAAAGAATATTTTATCTAAAGAGGAATATCAAAAAAAGGCAGACACACTAAGAAAAAAAGTAATAGATTATCAATCACAAAGAAGGGCGGCTCTTGATAAAGTAGCTAACCAAAGAACAAAGGCAAGACAAACATTATTGAAAACGATAGATCCCTTACTAAATACTTATATTCAAGAAAATGACATATCGATTGTAATTGATAGAAAATACGTTCTTGGCGGACGAACAGATCTTGATATTACTGATTCAATTATTAAAAAATTAAATAAAGAGCTTCAGTCGTTGAATTTGCAGTAAAATGTCATCCCGCCAGTTTTTTGAAAAACTAGGGCCATACACCCTAAAAGAAATAATTAAAACAATTAATTGCACTGAAGATTACTCACATGTAAAAGATTTTAAAATTCATGGGATAGAATCATTAGTAAATGCAAATGAGAGTGATATGACTTTTTTAAATTCTAGTAGATATAAAGATATTTCTTTAAAAACAAAGGCTGCTGCATGTATAACTTCATCAAATCTTTCAAAATACCTTCCTAATCAATGTATTAAACTTGATGTAAAAAATGTTTTACTGGCAGTAAATCAGGTTTCAAAAATGTTTTACCCCAAGGCTGATATAGACTACCCTGATATTTACTTAGTTAATTCCGACGAAATTAAAAAAAAGTATCCAAAAGTTAATTTTGGTAAAAATACTCTTATTGGCAAAAATGTTCAAATAGGAAATGATTCTTATGTCGGCAGTAATAGTATAATAGAGAGCAATGTAAAAATTAGTAATAATTGCATAATTGGTTCATTTGTCGTGATAAAAAATTCCATAATTGGTGAAAACGTAAACATAAAGGATGGTGCTAAAATTGGACTCAAAGGTTTTGGTTTTATTCCTATTAAGCAAAAAAACTTAAGAACACCTCAAATTGGAAAAGTAATTTTAAACGATGGTGTGGAAATAGGTTCAAATTGTACTATCAATAGAGGCTCTATATCTGACACAGTTATAGGAAAAAATACTTTTCTAGATGATCATATACATATCGCTCACAATGTTAGGGTGGGTGAAAATTGTATCATGGCTGCCCAAGTGGGAATTTCAGGAAGCACAATTATAGGGGATAACACTGTAATTGGAGGCCAAGCTGGAATTTCTGGGCATTTAATAATAGGTAATAATGTTAAAATTGGAGGCGCAAGCGGAGTTACAACTGATATTTCAGACAATTCTCAGGTTATGGGTTATCCTGCCGTGCCACTAAGAGATTTTGTAAAAATGAGGAGAAAAAAATGATAAAAAATTCTATAAATAAAAAGGAAATAGAACTTTTGTTGCCACATAGAGAGCCAATGTTATTAATTGATAAGCTAGCTAACATAGTTCCCTTAAAATCAGCGACGGCAATAATTAATGTTAAAAAACATCCTTTTTTGTACAAGGTCATTTTCCAGGACAACCTGTTATGCCTGGCGTTCTTATAGTTGAGGCTTTTGGACAAGCGGCAGCTGCACTAACAGCCTATAGCGTAGATTCCAAAGAATATGAAAATAAATTAGTTTACTTAATGACTGTAAATAAAGCACGCTTTAGAAATCCTGTTATTCCAGACTGTGAACTAAATTTAGAAATTGAAGCGATGAGATCTCACAGTCGAGTTTGGAAATACAAAGGCATAGCAAAGGTAAATGGAAAAAAAATGGCCGATGCAGAATGGGCTGCCACGATTGTAGATAGAGCAAAGCAAAATAATGATTCATAAAACTAGTGTCGTTGATAAAAATGCAAAAGTTTCACAAACTGCTGAAATAGGTCCGTATGCGGTAATAGGGTCTGGTGTTGAAATTCATGATGAAGTGGAGATACATTCACATGTCAATATTGTTGGTGATACAAAAATTGGCAAAGGGACAAAAATTTTTCCTTTCGCGAGCATAGGAACTCAGCCCCAAGATTTAAAGTACAAAGGTGAAAAAAGTAGCCTGGTTATAGGCAATAATAATATAATTAGAGAATATGTAACAATTAATCCAGGGACTCAAGCTGGAGGAATGATTACAAAAATTGGGAACAATTGTTTATTTATGATTTCTTCGCACATAGCTCATGATTGTCAAATTGGAAATAATGTGGTTATTGCCAACAACGTCCCTTTGGGCGGTCATGTTATCGTTGAGGATTCTGTTACCATAGGTGGAAACTCTGCAGTTCAGCAATTTACTAGGATAGGTCGTTTGGCAATGGTGGGAGGTATGACTGGAGTCTTAAAAGATGTGATACCTTTTGGTTTATCATTTGGTAACAGAAACTATTTAAAAGGAATAAATATAATTGGTCTTCGTAGAAACAGATATGAAAATAAAACCATTATGGAATTAAACGAAGCTTACAAAAAAATTTTTTCATCAAAAAATCTACATGAAAATTTAAATAAAATTAATGGGGAATTTAAAGATAATAAATTGGTTAAAGAAGTAACAGAATTTATTTCAAAGGATAAAAAAAGACCAATCTGTTCACCATTAGAAAATTAATTGCTTAATGATAGGTTTAGTACTTGGTGATACTCAGTTAGGTAGTTTAATAATAAAGAAACTTAAATTACTTAAAAAAAAATATGTAATAATTGACATTTCCAAAAAAAAAATATTTAAAAAAAAAAAGAATTCCTTTTCTCTGTCTATAGGACAATTAGGAAAAGCTATAACAATATTAAAAAAATATAAATGTAAAAAAATAATCTTTGCTGGAAAAGTCACGACTCCAAATTTTTCTAACACAAAATTTGATTTTAAAGCTCTATATTATTTGCCAAGAATTATTAAGGGAGCTAAAAAAGGAGATGTCTCAATTATTAAGATAGTTATTAATATTTTTAAAAAAGAAGGATTTAAAATAATAAACTCTACTTTTTTTAATCCTGAGTTGTTACTCAAAATAGGAAACTATACAAAAATCAAACCTGATTCTTTTAGTAAAAAGGATATATTGAAAGGAAAAAGTATCATTATAGGTCAAAATAGACGTAAAAATGGACAGGGAGTGGTTATTAGGGATAGTCATGTAATTGCAATTGAAGGTCTTGATGGGACAGATGTTATGTTGAATAAGGCTGATGTGTTATTAAATCGATTTTCTCATAGAAATAAAAGAAAAGGTATCCTTCTTAAATTCCCAAAAAGAAATCAAGATTTACGCGTAGATTTGCCTACTGTTGGTATTAAAACAGTGAAAAAATGTGCAAAAATTGGGCTAAAAGGAATTGTTCTGAAAGCAAATCAAAATATTGTTTTAGATCGATCAAAATGTATTAGTTTGGCAAATAAAAATCGAATGTTTATTTGCGCTATTTAATATGCAAAAAAAGATATTTGTTTTAACTGGAGAACCTTCTGGAGACAAATTAGCATCAAAGGTAATCGCAAAGCTTAAAAGTTCAAAACCTGATATTGAATATTTATCAGTAGGTGGCGAGCATTTAAAAGCTTTGGGAATAGAATCTATTTATGATTTAAGAGAGATTACATATCTTGGATTTACTAAAGTTCTGTTGAATCTTTTTAAAATTAAGAAAAAAATTAACGAGACTGTAGATAAGATTATAGAATTCAATCCCGATATTTTATTTTCTGTAGACAGTCCTGATTTTACTTTAAGAGTTGCTAAAAAAGTTAAGAAATTAAAATCTAGTATTAAGACTATTCATTTTGTGGCTCCTCAAGTTTGGGTCTGGAGAGAACATAGAGTTAAACAACTAAAGTCCTTTCTAGATCACGCTTTGTTATTATTTCCTTTTGAAAAGAAATATTTTGATAAAGAAAATATTCAGTCGACATTTACAGGACATCCATTGCTTGAAGACCAAGAGAAAAGTAAAATAGATATTAGTCAAGTTATAAAAAAAGATAAAAAAATTTTTTCAATTTATCCAGGCAGCAGGATTTCAGAAATAAATGTTTTAATGCCCATTTTATTCAAATTTGTCAAATTAATGAATGAAAAATATTCAGATATTTTTTTATCTTTCATTCCACTATTGAGCATAGCGTGTTAATAAAAAATTTTCTGCTTAAGGAAAAATTTGAAAATTGTGATGTAATAAGTGATGAAAAAATTAAATCTGATATTCTTAAAAAATCAATTTTTGCTGTGGCTAAGTCAGGCACAATTTCTCTAGAGATTTGTAATGCAAAAGTTCCATCGGTGATTATTTATAAAATGAGCAAAATTAATTTTTTTGTTATTAAAAATCTAGTGAAAGTAAAATCTCCGAATATTATTAATATTGTCGCTGACGAAGAGATTATACCAGAATTATTACAATCTAAGTGTAATCCAAAAGATATATTTAAAATGGTAGATAAACTTTTAAATGATAAAAATATTTTAGAAAAGCAGATAGCTAAATCACAAGAAATAATAAATAATTTTAAAAAAGGAAATTCTTCTGAAATAGCAAGTGCAGTTTTACTTAATAAACTTTAATCTTTTAATAGTTTCACTTTTATCAAGAGATAAAATGATATTGAAAAGACCAGGACCGAACTTGGACCCTGTAAGAGCAACTCTTAATGGCTGACCTATTCCTTTAAAATTTGTTTTGTGTTTATCTATTAATCCATTAACAATTTTTTCAAGGGATTCTTTAGTTATTTTTGTCATTTTTTCATAATCACTTAAGAAATCTTTTAAAATTTTCTTAGAAGCAGAATCCAGCAGCTTTGAATCTTCAGATGAAATATTGATAGTATCACTAAGAATATATTGAGCATTTTGATATATATCAGCCAGAGTTTTCGCTTTATTTTTTAAAAAGTTCATAGATTTTATCAGTGTCTTTTCTTTCGAACTATCAATCTTTTTATTAAACTTTTTGCAAAAATCTTTTAAAAATTCGAATAATTCTTTTTCATCTATATGTTTTATATAATGTTCGTTAAGTGATAATATTCTAGACATATCCAATTTAGATGGTGATCTTCCTACTCCTTTTAAATCAAATAATTGTATACTTTCCTCTAAATTAAATATTTCTTTGTCTTTATGAGACCAACCCAAGCGCAATAAATAGTTCCTCAAGGCATCTGATAATATACCTAATTTTATATAATCATCGACTGTTGAAGCTTTGTCTCTCTTTGATAATTTTGATCCGCTTTGACTATGTATCAATGGAATATGTGCAAAATTAGGTAATTTCCAATTCATTGCTTCATAAATTTGCTTTTGTTTAAAAGTATTTATTTTATGATCGTCGCCCCTGATGACATGTGAGATATTCATTATATGGTCATCGACCACAGCAGACAATTGATAAGTAGGCGTACCATCATTTCGTAAGATAACGAAATCTTCTATTATAGAATTTGAAATATTAATTTCGCCCTGTACCAGATCTTTAATTATAGTATTTCCACCCATCA
>FUWD013173534.1_pt1 | contig 30356 bp, 31 predicted proteins | sample 1063281 | NCBI WGS metagenome assembly FUWD01 (sample SAMEA79048168, study PRJEB19326) | metagenome | biome: marine | reverse complement strand
GGTATTGGCTATAGCATGCATGATATGCTTGAACATAAAATGCTGGTGGTCAAACACTAGCTCTCAAATTGGTGCTTGTATAAGCCTGCGTATTCACCGTTGTAGTTCAGTAGTTCCTGGTGAGACCCTTGCTCAATAATGTCTCCGCGTTTTAACACAATGATTCGATCGGCTTTTTGAATGGTACTGAGTCGGTGAGCAATGATGATGGTTGTCCGTCCTTTTTGCATTTTATCAATGGCTGCTTGCACCAGTTTTTCAGTGGCAGAATCAAGTGCCGAGGTGGCTTCATCCAAAATTAAAATTGGACTGTCTTTAGCAATTGCACGGGCAATGGCTAGACGCTGGCGCTGACCGCCTGAGAGCTTGGCGCCCTCTTCGCCAATCTCGGTGTCAAAGCCATTATCCGTTTGCTCGATAAATTCAGTTGCATTTGCTATTTTTGCAGCATGATAAATCTGTTTATCACTCATACTATCTAATCGTCCTAGAGCTATATTGCCTTTAACCGTATCGTTAAACAGGCGTACGTTTTGATCCACAAAAGCAATTTGTGAGCGCAGGGAATCGACTTCAAAATCACTGATATCAGTGCCATCGATAGTAATGGAGCCTGAATTGGGCGAATAAAATCGAGTAAGTAATTGAATAATGGTGGTTTTGCCGCTACCAGTAGAGCCTACGAGTGCAATGGTCTCGCCTGATTTAATGTCCAGATTAATGTTGTTAAGTACAGTCGCATCGCTCGAATAACCAAATGAAACATTGGTAAATTTAATTTTTCCTTTGGAATTCTTTAATTTTTTAGTGCCGTCGTTGTACTCTTCATTTTCATCGAGCAGTCCAAACACACTGCCTCCAGCTGCCATGGACTCTTGCAAAGGCTTGTTGATGTTGACCAGGCTTTTAGCGGGTTTTACTAACATGCCCATGGCGGTGAAAAAAGATAAAAATTCACCCGCTGTCATTTTTAGATAGATGGATGATAAGTAAACAACGGTAGCTAAAGAAAGACCAATTAAAATATTAACAAAACCCGTGTTGAATGCGCCGGTCATACCAACTTTAAATATTTGATGACGGATGTGCGTGACTAAGGCATTGAATTTGTTGGTTTCTTGGGTTTGTGCGTGGTATATTTTTATCAAAGAGTTTCCGGAAATATTTTCATCCAAAAGGTGAGTCATTTTCCCCATTGACTCTTGAACTTTTTCCGATGCAGTTCTCATGCGGTTGCTGGATAATTTAACGGCAATGAATATCAGTGGCATTAACAATAAAAGAATAAGACTCAGTTGCCAATTTTTGTAAAACAAATAACCAATCAGAATGATTGCTGAAAAAGATGATTTGATAAAATCAAGCCAAATAGTAGAAGCGGCTGCCGCAATTTGCCCCACGTCAAAAGTAAGCTTGGATAGAATTTTTCCAGTGGAATGTTGGTCAAAATAAGATTTTGGTAGTCTTAAAAGTTTAGCAAACATATCAATACGGATATCTGTGATCACTTTATTTGACACCCAAGAACTGGCTGCAGTAGAAGTTAAAGCAAAGATAGAGCTGAGCACAAAAACACCAAACAGAATACTGGCATAAAGCACAGCGTCTTGAGTATTTCTATCTTCGACAAATAAATCGTCAACAATACGGCCAGTGATTTCAGGAATGGAGCTCTCTAATGCAGTAGCAAGGATCATCATTAATGAGACAAAGATCAGTTTACCAATGTGCTCTTTAAGATAGACAAAGAGGCGAGAGACGAATTGTTTATATTCCATTGGCAATTAGTATGATTTAATACGCCCATATTCTACACAGTTTTGTGTATCATAACCATTTCAACTTTGTTACTTTTTAATGGCAACAAAATACATCTTTATCACTGGTGGTGTGGTTTCCTCTTTAGGTAAAGGAATCGCCTCTGCTTCTCTCGCTTCCATCTTAGAATCTCGCGGTCTTAAAGTGACCATGCTTAAACTTGATCCGTACATTAATGTGGATCCTGGCACCATGAGTCCGTTCCAACATGGCGAGGTATTCGTTACTAACGATGGCGCTGAAACCGATCTTGATCTTGGACATTACGAGCGTTTTATTCGCCAACAACTAGGAAAGAAAAATAACTTTACCGCTGGTCGCGTGTATGAAAATGTAATTGAGCGCGAACGTCGTGGTGATTATCTCGGTGCGACGGTGCAAATCATTCCACACATTACTAATGAGATTAAACGTTTGGCACAAGCGGGCGCAGAAGGTGCGGATGTAGCTTTGGTTGAGATTGGCGGTACGGCGGGTGACATTGAGTCCTTACCGTTTTTAGAGGCCATTCGACAAATGGGTCTGGAAATTGGTCGCGAAAATACGTTATTCATTCACTTAACGTTGTTGCCTTATATTAAAGTTGCGGGTGAACTCAAAACCAAACCGACTCAACACTCAGTTAAAGAATTAAGGGGCATTGGTATTCAACCTGATATTTTGATTTGTCGTTCTGAATATCCTTTGCCTGATGCAGAGCGTGCTAAGATTGCTTTGTTTACTAATGTTCCAGAAGATTCTGTGTTTACTTCATTGGATGTTGATACTATTTATAAGGTGCCAAGAGCATTGCACGAGCAAGGTTTAGATGACGTTGTGGTTAAAAGATTGTCACTTAATTGCAAGCCAACCGATCTTAGTGAGTGGGATGCAGTGATTAAAAAATTAGAAAATCCAAAAGGCAGTGTTGATATTGCCATGGTAGGTAAATACATGGATCTTACTGAGGCTTATAAGTCTTTATCCGAAGCATTGATTCATGCCAGTGTACACACGCAAACCAAAGTTAATATTCATTATTTTGATTCTGAAGAAATTGAAAAAGAGGGTGTGGGTTGTTTAAGTGAAATGAGCGCCATTTTAGTACCAGGTGGTTTTGGTAATCGCGGAGTCGAGGGTAAAATTGCCACGGTTAAATACGCGCGTGAGAATAACATTCCTTATTTGGGAATCTGCCTTGGTATGCAAGTAGCGGTGATTGAATATGCACGACATGTGGCCGACATGAAAGGTGCTAATAGTACTGAATTTAACGCCAAAACTCCTTATACAGTAGTGGGGTTAATTACCGAGTGGCAAGATGAGGACGGCAGTGTACAGACTCGAGATCAAGATTCAGACATGGGCGGTACTATGCGTTTGGGTGGTCAAGAGTGTGCACTGGTTAAAGGCACAAATTCTAGAAAAATTTATGGCAAGGATGTAATTATTGAGCGTCATCGTCATCGCTATGAGGTCAACAATCAGTTGATTGATAAAATTGAGACGGCAGGGTTAACCATTTCAGGTCGATCTATTGATGGCACTTTGGTTGAGATGGTTGAGATTAAAGACCATCCTTGGTTTATGGCTTGTCAATTTCATCCAGAATTTACCTCAAGTCCACGCGATGGCCATCCATTGTTTGAAAGTTTTATTAAAGCGGCCTCTAAAGCGCACAATCTTATTCTTTCATCTTAGTGTTTGATAGGGTTTTAGAATGCTGGGGGAGCGACGAGTTTCCGCAAGCATTTAAACAAGCCATAAAATCACTTGAATTAGAGGAGCTTCCTTTAGCTAATTGTTGTAATCATAGTGCTGTGATTGATGAAGACAGTATTGATGTAATGATTTTATCAAGTCATGAAACCGACGACCAGATTCAAATAAAAATAGGTGTATTTTTCTGCGAGATTCTTTCAGGTTGTGCATGCAGTGATGATCCGTCTCAAGCAGAAATATTGGAAAATTCGTATTGTGAATTATTGGTAGAGATTGATCGGACCAATGCACAGGTAAAGTTTACTTCCGCTTCTTCCGCTTCTTAATAAACTGCATTAAGCGACGCTTTTTAGTCACTTGACGTGCACTGAGTTCATTTTTGTTGTCTTTAAATGGGTTTTCACCGCTTTTATATTCGATTCTAAGCGGGGTATTGGTTAGCTTAAGTGCATTGATAAAGAAATTCTTTAAATAGCGATCATAAGCATTAGGTACGTTTTGAAGGTGATTACCATGAAAGGTAAGCGTTGGTGGAAACACATCTGTTTGATTTACGTATTTAATTTTAAGACGTCTGCCTTTTACCGGTGGTGGTTGATGGCCCGCATTGGCGCTTTCTAAAATCTTATTTAAGGTTGAAGTGGAATGTTGAGTGCTAGCGTTAGTATAAGACTTAATAATTGGCGCAAAGAGCTTACCAACGCCAGAGCCATGTAATGCCGAAATATAATGCACACTGGCATAATTTACAAACGATAACTTAACATCAAGCTTACGTTTAACTTCAGATTTCTGATAATCATCAAGACCATCCCATTTGTTAATCACAATTAGCAGTGCCCGGCCTTTATCGGCAATCATACCAAGCAGAGTAGCATCTTGCTCGGTTACACCTTCGCGTGCATCCAGTACTAAAATTACAACGTGTGAGCGATCAAGTGCATCAATGGCTTTAATAATTGAGAAGATTTCAATTTTCTCGTGAGTAGAGCGTTTACGACGGATACCAGCAGTATCAATCAGTGTGTATTTTTGGCCTTCGCGCTCAAAAGGAATGTAGATGCTATCACGTGTTGTGCCTGGCATATCAATAGCTAAGACACGCTCTTCACCTAAAATTCGATTGATCAAAGTTGACTTTCCAACATTGGGTCTGCCTAAAACAGCAACCGCAATACCTTCAACTTCAGCTTCTTCCTCGATGGTTGCTTGAGGTAATAGGGGCAGGGTATGATCGATTAAATCTCCAATTCCTTGGCTGTGTTCTGCAGAAATCAGCCTTGGTTCACCTAGGCCTAATTCGTAAAACTCAGCGGCTAGAGATTCATCCAAACCTTCTGCTTTATTACAGACTAGAATAATGTCTTTTTTCAGGCGCCTAAGTTGCGAGGCTATTTCTAAATCTAATCCAATAACGCCATCTCTAGCGCTCACAATAAAGTAAATAACATCAGATTCTTCTAAGGCGTTTAGTACTTGACCTTGAATGCCACTGTCAACAATATTATCATCGCCTGTTAAGCCACCGGTATCAATGATAGTAACAAAAGTTTGACTGTCATCATCCAGCAAAATTTCAGCGTATTGACGATCACGGGTTAAACCTTCAAAATCAGAGACTAAAGCTTGACGAGAATTGCTTAAGCGATTAAAGAGTGTGGACTTACCAACGTTTGGGCGTCCAACAAGAGAGATGACGGGTAAGCCCACAATACAAAGAAAAGTTAGTTAAGATCGTTTAATTTAATTTTAATTAAACTTTTTAATTCGGAATCGTTTGATAATTGACTAAGAGCCAATCGATAATGCTTTTTGGCTGAATCAATGTTGTTTTGAGCTAAGTAAACATCACCCTTGGTGTGGTTGTATAAACCACTAAAAGCGTTATTTTCAGTTGCCTCAAGTACTGATAAAGCCTGATCGTAATTATTCATCTCAAGGTGAATTGCAGCCATTCTAAGTTTGGCACTGTGAGCAACGAATTCATTTTCACTCTCAAGCAGAGGTGAGAGGTAATCAAGTGCTTGTTGGTATTGTTTATTGTTAACAGCATTCTTAGCCATGAGTAAAGACGATTGATCGACATAACCACTGCCGGTGTAATTATTTTGTAGTTTATCAAAAGATTCTGTGTTGTTAGGATTTACTACCAAAGATAAGTAGTGTGAACGAGCTTGAGTGGACTGTTCATTTTGGTAGTTTTTGTAATAATCAAAACCCCAAATAGCAGACAGACCCATTACCACACCAGCAACAATTTGCCCACCGTTTTCCTTAATCCATTTTTTGATTTGCTCGGCTTGTTCGTCTTCGGTTTTATGAACTTCGATAAAATTTTTCATACGTTTGTACTGTCCTTAAAATAATTAATGGCCTCATCCAGACTCATTGTTTGTTGCGAACTTTGACCTTTTAATGGCTTGACACTAATTTGATTATTGCTCAGCTCTTCTTCACCCAAAATCAATGCATAATCGGCATCGGCTTTGTCGGCTTTTTTAAATTGACTTTTGAAGCTACCTAATGTGATGTCATTATAAAGTATTGCACCGGGCAATGATGCGCGTAAGTCATGGGCAATTTGCATCGATTTAAGTTGTGCTTTGTCCCCTAAGGCCATTAAGTAAATGGACAAAGGTGAGCCAGATAAAGAGATCTTTTGTTCTTCCAGTAGGAGCACTAAACGCTCTAATCCAATGGCAAAACCAACGGCAGGCGTTGGTTTTCCACCCATTTTTTCAACTAATCCATCGTAACGTCCACCCGCACAAATTGTACCTTGTGCGCCTAAATCGTTTGTGGTCCACTCAAACACAGTGCGGTTGTAATAATCCAAGCCTCGCACCAAACGAGTGTTAATTTGATAAGGGATGTTTAAATATTCCAAATAATTTTTAAACTCATCAAAGTGTTGACTGGACTCATCGTCTAAATAATCCATTAATTTTGGTGCTCTATTAATAAGACCTTGCATGTCTTTATTTTTACTGTCTAAGATACGCAGTGGATTGGTTGATAAGCGCCTTAAGCTGTCTTCATCGAGTTGATCTTTGCTCTTAGTAAAATAGTCTACTAATACGGATCTATAATTGGCTCTGGCTTCTGATGAGCCCAATGTATTAACCTGTAAAGTAAGATTTTTTAACCCTAAAGATTGCCAAAGTGCATGAGTCATTGCCATGAGTTCTGCATCAATCTTGGCGTTGTCCGCACCAAATACTTCCACACCAACTTGGTGAAACTGACGGTAACGTCCTTTTTGCGGGCGCTCATGCCTAAACATTGCCCCTTGGTAAAAAACTTTTTGAATGCCCTCTCTGGGTAGATTGTGCTCAATCATGGCGCGTACACAGCCAGCCGTTCCCTCGGGTCTTAAACTTAAGCTTTCACCGTTAGACTCTTTCCAAGAGTACATTTCTTTTTCAACAATGTCAGTCGCCTCACCAATGGCACGACAAAAAGTATCTGTTTTTTCTACAATGGGAGTGCGAATATTCTTAAAACCATAAGAAATAAACAAATTAGAAATAATGCGCTCGACTGATAACCAAAGACTCGAGTCTTTTGGCAGTAAATCATTCATTCCGCGAATAGCCTGGATTTTGTTGTTCATTTTTTATAAAAAAATTATGAATGTTGGTTATTTTACCCATCAACAAAAAATATTATTTATTAAATTTAGACCCAAGCCGGGCTTGGGTCTAAATTATAATAAGCCTATGTCAATTAGAAAAACCCCTTTAGTCAATGGTGAGTATTATCATGTATTCAATCGTGGTGTTGATAAACGTGATATTTTTACAAATAGAGATGAGATGTATTTTTTCTTTAATAGGATGCAAGATTTGAATAGCACTGATGTCAGTAATTCTATTAAATTAAAAAGAAAGAAGCATAAAGACAGCGTCGTTTTTGGCGATGGAGAAAGGCTTGTTAGTATTGTGGCATATTGCTTGTTGCCTAATCATTTTCATCTGTTATTAAAACAAGAAAGCGATCAAGGTATTTCAAAATACATGCAAAGATTGGGCACTTCGTATGTTAAATTTTTCAATCAAACACATGATAGAAATGGGTCCCTATTTCAAGGAAGATTTAAATCTAAGAATATTGATGAAGCGTATTCGTTGTTTTCTATTAGTAGTTATGTTAATTTAAATTATAAACATCATTGTATAAATCCAAAAACCAATCTGGTTAAATCCAGTATTTTTGAATACCTATCAACTGAAATGGGTAATAGTATTTGTGATCAAAATGAAATAGAAAATTTATTGCAAGAATCAGGAGGATTGGAGCGATATAAAATTGATATAAAAACGGCCTCAATATCCTTTGCAAGTAATAAAGGGGTTTCGTTATCCATGAGTGATTTTGATTTTTAGACCCAAGCCCGGCTTGGGTCTAAAAATAAATTATTCGTTTGAGATACCACTAGGAACATGCCCAGTTGGTACGTATTGAGAAGCAGACTGGCAATGTTTGTGTTGGTCATCAAAGAAAATATCCGCGCCAAATTCTTTTAAGAAAATACCTTTGTCCAGTCCTCCTAAAAAGAAAGATTCATCAATTCGGATGCCCCATTCACGCATGGTGTGGATTACGCGCTTGTGCGAAGGGGCGGAGCGCGCTGTCACCAGTGCGGTTCTGATGGGGTTATTTTCCACAGGAAAGGTGGATTGAATTTTGTGAAGTGATTTTAAAAAACACTTAAATGGGCCAGCCTTAAGTTCAACCTTAGCTGATTTTTTTTCGCTTTGTTCAAAGGCTTCCAGGCCTTTTTCTTGAAATATTTTCTCTGCTTCATCGGAAAAAATAACAGCGTCACCATCAAAGGCAATGCGCAATTGTGTTTCGTGCGCATCTTTTGAGTTTGAGCCAACGATGGAAGCTGCCGCATAACCTGATTCTAGCGCTTTTTGCACGTCTTGATAATTGCTTGATAAAAATAGATCGGCTTCAAACGCGCCGACAAGCGAATGAGTGCTTTCGCCACGGGTAAATGCCGCTCTAGAAATATTCAAGCCATAGTGCTCGATTGAGTTGAAAATTCTTAACCCTGTATCTGCACTGTTGCGCGATAATAAAATCACATCAATTGGGGTTTTTTCGCTATTAAGGGTTAAAAGTTTCTTGACTAGGGAAAATCCTACACCTGGCTCAAGAATAACATTTTCATTTTTTTCTTGATGTTTGGCGTAAGCTTCTACACCATGTTCTTTGTATATTTGATGAGATTCGTCAAGATCAAACAACGCACGCGACGAAATCGCCACGACTAATTTATCTTTTACTTTACTATTTTCCATTCCAGTGTGTCATATTTGACCAAACAATAGTCTAGCCATCTTTCAATAAAAGTGTTTAATTCCCATTGTATATCCATATCAGAACATTGCGCTATGAAAGGATGATTTTTGTTGAGTGTGGTTTCATTACAAACGGAGATGACTTCAAGTAATTCTGCATCAAAATACACTTTAAAGCGAATATCAGGTCGATTGATTAATCCTGCCGGTGAGTTTAACTGATGGGTAAGTGTGTAAATACCCGTGTAGATTGATTTTTCTTCAACGAAAAGATGAAGGTCATTTTCACCTTCTTGCTTAGCAACACTATGATGTGAGATGATGGACAGCAAAGGAATGAGCTTGGATATTTTTTGAAAGTTTATCTCAAATAAGCCCGAAACTTGAGCGTAGTTTTTTGGTTTTTGCTGATTGTATAAAGATCTAAGAAAATCTTGTTCTGTGGTTATAGCCATTGTGTGTCAAATTCTAAATTACCGTTATCATAAAGTTTGTAGTGGTTAAATCCAATTCTTTTCTCATTATCAAATTGTAAAGCCGTTGAAGGGCATGAAATAAGTTTTAATTTTCCGCGCTTAAAGTCAGTGGCTTGATGGGCATGACCCCACAAAATTGCCTTTATTTTAGGGTATTTATCAATCACAGAAAAGAATTCGTCGCAGTTTTTTAATGACAAAGTATCATCCCAGTTACTTTGCATGGGCACAGGAGGATGGTGAAGCACAACAACGTTGTATTTTGCTTTCGTGTTTTTTAAAGATAAATCTAAATTTAAAAGTGTATTTTGGGTTAAAAATCCACTGGTTTGCGCTACTTGCACGGAGTTGGTGGTAATAATTTCCCAATCTCCTAAGGAAAAGTTAGGGGCTAAATTCTTACCAAATAATTGACTAAGATTTTCAGCGTTATCATGGTTACCAGGCATAACCACTATATTATTTTGTAATGGCGATAGAATTTCTTTAAGTATTTGGTAAGATTCAGGCGTGCCATTGTGTGCTAAATCACCACTGATGAGTAGCGTATCAAAATTCACAGTTGTGATTTTATCGATAATTTTTTTTAAATTAGAATGCGTATCCACGCCCATGGATTTTGGATTGTCATCGATGTGACAATCACTAATTTGGATTAGCGTATTCACAATACTTTGTTAAAACTTACTCGAGAGCTTACTCCGGTTACTAATTCGTAACCAATGGTATCACTCCAAGTGGCAACGGTTTCCGCGCTTAGTTTTTCATTGCCCCACAGTGTAACAACGTCACCCACTTTGGCAGTAATACTGTCGATATTTACACAAATCAAATCCATTGAAACTCGACCTATTAACGGACAAATCTCGCCATTGATGCACACCGGTGTTCCATTTTTGGCGTGGCGAGGGTAGCCGTCCCCGTAGCCAATGCCAATGATTGCAATGTTGGTTTTTTTGTCAGCCGTCCAGGTAGCGCCATAGCCCACCGATTCCCCTGTTTGAATAGTTTTGATTGACAAGATGGGTGCTGACAATTCCATCACTGGTTTTAAATTGCTTTCATCCGTGCCAAATGGAGAGATGCCATAAAGCATAATACCCGGCCGCACAAAATCAAATAGAGCGTTTTTATTAGAAAGGATTGCAGCAGAATTCGCCATAGAGCGTTTAACACTATCATCGGTTAGCTGGTTAAATTCATTCAGTTGAGATTCGTTCGTTGGGTGGTCGATTTCATCAGCACAGGCAAAATGACTCATTACGCATTCAACGTCAACGAGCGTGTTATTTTTAAATGCTTCGATGCATTCATGGTATTCATTGGCTAATAAGCCTAATCGATGCATGCCCGTGTCAATCTTTATCCATACTCCGATTCGTTGTTTGGTTTGGGCAATGAGATTAATTTGTTCTTTTTCATGGACAACAACGTGACAATCCAATGCAAGGGCACTTTGCAATTCGTCTTGTGAGTAAACCCCGGATAATAGCAAAATAGGTTTGTCAGTTTTTTCTCGCAGTTTTTGAGCTTCACTAAGCTCGCTAACGGCCAATAAGTCAGATTCATCAATAATAGGATCGACCAATGTAAGATGATGCCCATAGGCATCTGCCTTAACCATGGATACAATTTTAGACCCAGAGCAAGATTGCCTAACGACGGATAGATTATGAGCTAATGCTGATTGTGAAATCGATGCAATGGCTTGCATTTAAAAAGGTCGTTTTTCTTCAATCTCAAAATTATCAAGATTGTGAGCATCTGCCACATGCATTTCTTCATTAGACACACCATCGAATTGCTCTTCGTTAGCCAAATTTTTAAATTTGGTGTACTCACCAACAAAAGCAAGCTTAATATTGCCAGTGGAACCATTTCTGTGTTTGGAGATGTTAAGATCAGCCTTGCCAACTTCATCCGCATTAAAATAATTACCGCCTTTGTCTATGTCGTGATATTGCTCATCTCGGTAAATAAATCCAATGATATCGGCGTCTTGTTCGATGGATCCCGATTCGCGTAAATCAGACATGTGTGGCATGCGCCCTTTATTTTTCAATGGTCTCGATTCAACACCACGGTTAAGTTGGGATAGAGCGATTACTGGCACGTTGATTTCTTTTGCCAGTGCTTTTAATGAGCGGGAAATTTCACTGATTTCTTGCACTCTATTTTCAGACTTTCCGTGTACGGTCATCAATTGTAAATAGTCCACCATGATCAATGAAAGTTCAGGATGTTCTCTTTTAAGTCGACGACTTTTTGCTCTGATTTCGGTTGGAGTAATCGACGGCGTTTCATCAATTAAGATGGTGCTGTTATCAAAAGCCGTTAATGCGTGGGAAAATCCAGACCAGTCGGTGTCAGTTAAATCACCATCACGCATTTTTTTCATACTTACTTCTCCAAACGACGAAGCCATGCGTAAGGCTAATTGTTCAGTAGGCATCTCTAAGGAAAAAACCACCACCGGTTTTCTTTGTTCGATGGCAACGTTACCAACAATGTTCATTGCTAGAGAGGTTTTACCCATACTTGGACGACCCGCAATGATGATTAAATCACCATTTTGCAAGCCTGAGGTTAATTCATCAAGCTTAGTAAATCCTGTTGATAATCCTGTTGTGCCAGTATTTTCTTGCCATTCATGCACTAAATTACTAAGATTGTTACTGATGTCTTTAAGGTTAACAATGTCTTTTTTACCTCGGTTGACTTGTTCAGCAATTTCGAATATTTTCTTCTCAGAGAGGTCAATTAATTCTTGAACTTTTATCTTTTTTGGGTTGTAGGCTGTATCGGCAATTTCGTTGCTAACTTTGATGAGTTGACGATAAACGGATAACTCGCGCACGTGTTGTGCGTAGGCTTCAATGTTTGAGGTGCTGGGCGTGTTCTCAGCAATGCCAGCTAAGTAGCTAAAACCACCAATGCTTTCCTCGTTGCCGTGCTTTTTTAATTGCTCAGTAACGGTGAGTAAATCCGCGGGCTGGTTGTGCTGTAACAAAGTGACAATGGCATCGTAAATGAGTCGGTGCGAGGCATTGTAAAAGTCGCCCATCGCAAGAATATCTGCAACCCTGTCCCAAGCATCATTTTGCAGTAATAATCCGCCTAAAACCGATTGCTCTGATTCGAGTGAATTGGGTGGAATTTTGGCGTTTTCGATTGACATTGTTGTGACCTAGAAATTAAAAAAACCCTCAACGAGGGTTTTAATTTTAACGCAATTTTTGGACCACCGTTTTGGAAATTAACCCTCTTCTTCCAAGGCTTCAACAATCACTTTAATAGTAACGATAATATCAGTATACAGAGTAACGCTTACCTCGTATTCACCAACAAAACGAATTGCCTCAGGCATGTTAAGGTCACGTTTTTCAATCTCATGACCACTGGCTGCTAGGCTTTCAACGATGTCTGCTGTACCAATAGAGCCAAACAGTTTGCCTTCATCGCCAGCGTTCGCTTTGATGGTACAAACAACACCTGACATAGCTTCTGCTTTTGTTTGCGCGTCTTTAACTGCAGTTGCTTCTTTTGCCTGTAAGTCAGCTTTAATGGTTTCAAACTCAGCCATGTTAGCCTTTGTTGCTGGCTTTGCTTTACCTTGCGGAATTAAGAAGTTACGAGCGTAACCCGATTTAACATTAGCTAAATCACCTAAGCTACCTAATTTACCAATTTTTTCTAATAAAATTACTTGCATGATTAACTCCTATTTCTTGTGTTTGTCAGTATAAGGAATCAATGCTAAAAATCTAGCACGTTTGATTGCAGTGGTTAATTGACGTTGAAATTTTGCAGTGGTGCCCGTCATTCTTGATGGAGTAATTTTGCCGCTTTCATCGATATTCTTTAATAAAACATCCACATCTTTATAGTCAATCTCTTTAACACCTGCTGCCGTAAAACGACAAAAAGAATTAATCTTAATTAGAGGTCTGCGTTTTCTCTTTTGTTGCTTAGCCATAATATTCTCCTATCTCCTAACCGGTTTCTTATCTTCGTCTTTAGCCGTCATCATAATTGAAGGCTCAGTGATCGCTGTTTTTTTAGAAATAATTAAATTTCTTAAAACGGCATCGTTAAAACGGAAATTGTAATTTAGCTTGTCAAGTGTTTCTTGACCACACTCAATGTTCATCATTAAGTAGTGTGCTTTATAAATTTTATCAATTGGATAAGCGAGGTGTTTACGACCCCAGTCTTCTTCGCGGTGAATATTACCGCCGTCAGCAGTGATCATTTCTTTGTATTTGTCCATCATTGTACCTACCTGAGCCGATTGGTCAGGGTGCACAATTAGTGCAATCTCATAGTGTCTCATGAGTCTTTCTCCTTATGGTTATTATAAAATAGCTTGCCACACCATGTGATCAAGCAAGGGAAGTCGGTATTTTACATTAGTTATATGATTTTCACAATTTAAAATTGATATTCGATAACGTTAAGATTGTTGAGGGTTAAAATAATCCAAATTAATACTAAAAAAATCCGATAAATGGGCGACGAAGATAAAAAGAAACTAGAACAAAAGCTGTGGGATATTGCCAACGAGTTGCGTGGCAAGATGGATGCGGATGAGTTTAGGGATTACATCCTTGGATTTATCTTTTACAAATACTTGTCTGAGAAGATACTGAGCTATGCTAACAAGCTTTTAGCTGAGGATGGCATTACTTATCTATCACTTGATGAAGACAGTGCTGATGGCGCTGAGTATCTTGATGCGATTAAAGAAGAGGCGGTTGAGAAGCTGGGTTATTTCTTAAAGCCGTCTGAGTTGTTTGGCGAGATTGCCAAGCGAGGTAATGGTGATACTAATAACTTTATCCTTGAAGACCTGACTCAAATCCTGCGTAATGTTGAGCAAAGCACAATGGGTTACGAGTCTGAAGATGACTTTGGTCATTTGTTTGAAGATTTAGATTTAACCTCTACCAAACTTGGTAGAACTGAAGAGGCTAAAAATACGCTGATTGCTAAAGTTTTATTCCATCTTGACCAAATCAACTTTGACCTTGATAACATCGAATCTGACGTATTGGGCGATGCCTATGAGTATCTGATTGGGCAGTTTGCTGCGGGTGCTGGTAAGAAAGCGGGTGAGTTCTATACTCCTCAGCAAGTATCTAAAGTATTAGCTAAGATTGTCACCACGGGCAAGAGCAAACTTAAAAGCGTATATGACCCAACGTGTGGCTCAGGCTCGTTATTGCTACGAGTAGCTAAAGAAGTGGATGATGTGTCGAATTTCTACGGTCAGGAGCTTAATCGTACCACTTACAACCTTGCTCGAATGAATATGATTCTTCACGATATTCATTATCGTAAGTTTGATATTAAGCAAGAAGACACCATTGAGCATCCTCAGCATATTGATGAGCGTTTTGAGGCGGTAGTCGCTAACCCACCATTCTCTGCTCACTGGAGTGCCAATCCACTTCATATGAGTGATGATAGATTTTCTCAGTATGGCAAGTTAGCGCCTAAAACTAAGGCTGATTTTGCTTTTGTTCAGCATATGATTCACCAGCTTGATGAAAACGGCACAATGGCAATTGTACTGCCTCACGGCGTGTTGTTCCGTGGTGCTGCTGAAGGACATATTCGTAAGTACTTGATTGAAGATAAAAACTATCTCGATGCGGTCATTGGCTTACCTGCTAATATCTTCTACGGCACAAGCATCCCAACTTGCGTTTTGGTGTTTAAAAAGTGCCGTGAAGACAGTAGCAATATCTTATTCATTGATGCTTCAAATGAGTTTGAAAAGGTTAAGGCTCAGAACTATTTGACTGATGAGAATGTTTGAAAAGATTATTGATACGTGGGATCCCCCCGGTACCCCAGCCAAGGAGCTGAAGAATTAAGGGTAATAGTGAATTCATTGCAGTAATTGGCCCAGTAACAAATCCAAGATAAATATCAATAAAATAAGAATAAGTGTAGTTTTTAATAAAAAAACCACCCATTTGCAAAATTTCCGAAATTTTTAACCCTTCCCAAAACTGCCTTCTCTTTATTACCTGAAAGCCCAAGTGGGGAAGGCCTTGCCTTCCCCACAAGCTTAAAAATCCTTATTTTTAGCCATTTTTTAGCAAATAAGACTCACCAAATAAGAAAAAACCACCAAAAACTCACCTGAGCAGGCAAGGTCTACTCCGAAAAACACTCATTTCAATAATTTACCAAATTTTTAATAAAACGATATATATGATGTAAAATTAATTTAATTAAACAATATAAATATGGTATATTTATAACAAAATTACAATATATATAAGGTTATATTATGATGAATAAGTTAATTAGAAGTCAATACCAATCAAAAATAAATCTAACAACCAGTGTTGATGTTAGTAAGATTGCTCGTCCTAAGGAAGGGTGGATTCGTACTTTAAGAAAATCGTTGGGGATGAGTGCTAATCAATTGGCTAAATATTTAGATATGAGTTCGTCCCAAGCAACTCAAATGGAACGAATGGAGGCAGAAGATCGTATTACTATCAAGCAACTTAGGCGCGTGGCTAATGTACTTAATTGTGATTTAGAGTATGCGATTATTCCAAGAAAACCAGTTGAATCTACGATTACAGAGCAGGCTAAAATAAAAGCTCAAGAATTAATATCAAAAGTGGATGATCAAATGCGTTTAGAAGATCAACAGTTATCAAAAGCTCAGTTGACAGAACAACTTGAAATTGAAATTGATAGGCTGGTTGAAGAAATGCCTCGTACTTTGTGGGATAAGTAGCATATATGTTTACTTATCCACAAGGCGCTACACCACTTGATCCTGATGAATTAGAAGGGTTAAAGTTTTCTCATGTAGATACTAGAGGTGAGTTGGATCAATTAGAACAACAAAATATTCAAGACGGGCTGATTTGGCTCTCAAAGCAAAGAAAGTACAAAGATTTTATAAGTGAATCTTTTACACGTGAGTTGCACAAACAACTGCTTGGCAGTGTTTGGGATTGGGCAGGTAAGTTTCGATTAAGTGATAAGAATATTGGCGTTGATTATTTAGTTATCGGCGTTAAACTGAGAGATTTGTTGGCTGATGCAAATTATTGGGTAGAGAATAAAATTTATAATAGAGAGGAGTTTGCTGCACAGTTCCATCATAAATTGGTGTTAATTCACCTTTTTCCAAATGGCAATGGAAGGCATGCCCGCATTATGACGGATATTATTTTGGAAAAATATTTAAAAGAAAATCCAATTAAATGGGGTAGTGATTCATTAGCTTCAGATGGCGACCATAGAAAGCGCTATATTGATGCGCTTAGAATGGCAGATAAAGGCGACTACCATCTTTTAATTGAATTTGTTTCAAGATAGTATGGCAATAACCGATTGGCACGAAAATGACCGACCACGAGAAAAGTTACTGAAATTCGGCGAAGCCAGTTTGAGTGATGCTGAGTTGTTGGCGATATTTTTGCGTACTGGGGTTAAGGGGAAAAGCGCGGTAGAGCTAGCGCAAGATTTGCTCGATCAGTTTGGTTCTATTCATAATCTGCTAAACGCTAGTGAAGCAGAGTTTTGCCAAGGTAAGGGTTTGGGGCAAGCTAAATATGTGCATTTGCGAGGCGTGTTAGAAATGGCAAAGCGCCATTTTGAATCAGGCTTAAGCAAGGGTGATGCATTTACTAAGCCAGATCAAATTGCGCAATATTTACACCTTAATATTGGTAATTTAAATCGTGAAACTTTTGTGGTGTTGCTATTAGATCAAAAACACAGGTTGATTGAGAAAGTGATTACGCTTTTTACTGGTACGCTTAATCAGGCTAGTATTCACCCACGAGAAGTGGTAAAAACTGTGCTTGAAAAAAATGCCTCTGCTGTGATTTTGGCGCACAATCATCCCTCGGGCGATCCTGCGCCATCACAGGCTGATATTGATATTACTCAGCGCATAAAAGAGGCACTGGCATTGATTGATGTTCGGGTATTGGATCATGTTATTATCGGTGATGGCGGACGTTTTGAGAGCTTAGCTCAGAGTGGTAATGTATGAAAAAAACTAACCTTATGAAATGGCTAAAACGCTTAATTGTATTAGGTATTGTGGTGTTTTTGGTGTATTTAAACCATTTGAATAACATTGTTAAAGATGAGTTTTCAAAGCCTATTGGGTTGGGTAATAGTCATTTACAGTTTGATCAACATCCTAAGCCAGTGATTAATATGTTGCTGTTGGTGGAAGATCAATCGTTCTTTGAGCATTCAGGTGTGGACTTTAAAGAGATTCTTCGAGTTTTGCGCGATTATACGTTTTACGATAAACCAATGAGAGGGGCGAGTACAATCACCCAACAATTGATTAAAAATACTTTACTTACTAGAGAGCGAAAGATCGACCGAAAGGTTAAAGAAATTCTGATGGCATTATTGTTAGAGTATTCATTTGATAAAGAATTCATACTTAATCGTTATATGAATACGCTGTATTTGGGGCAAAAAGGTAAAAAGACCGTTTTGGGTTTTGCCAATGCATCTCGGTTTTATTTTAAGAAAGAGTTGGGTTTATTATCATTAGAAGAAATAGCTACTTTGGTGGCTTTGGTAAAAGGCCCGAGTTATTATCACCCGATTAAATATCCGCAAAGATTGGCAAAGCGTGCTCAATTAGTTTTGTCGTTGTATCATCGGTATGAAAAAATTGTAAAATAATCGTTATGCATCTTTTAGCCATCGACACTTGTACTGAGGTTTGCTCAGTTAGCCTGTATTCCAATCAAATCAAAACCAGTCGTTTTGTTCAGGGTGTTGAAAAAAGTTCCGGATTGATATTGCCACTGTGTGATGAGGTGTTTGCTGAAGTTGGCATTGAGCCTAAAGATTTGGATGGCATTGTTTACACCAAAGGCCCTGGTGCATTTACGGGAGTAAGGATGTGTGTGGGTGTGGTGCAAGGCATTTCATTTGCGCATGACATTCCTACCATGGGATTTTCAACGCTTGAGGTAGTTGGCTTTGGTGCGGTGAAAAAATTTAATACCGATAAAATTGCCGTCGCACTTGATGCTCGAATGGGTGAAGTATATTGGGGCGTGTATCAAGATCAAAAACTTACAAATGAGAGTTTAAGAAAGCCTAATGAGATAGATGTTCTTGGGCAAGATTTTATCGGCGTGGGCACGGGCTGGGGTGCTTACGAGCAAGTATTATCTGAATCCAGCGGTATTGGTAATTACGAAGCGAATTTTTATCCTAAATCTGAAAATCTAATAGACCTTTGCTTAACCTATGTTAACGAAAAAGGTGGTTTTGATGATAAACTACCACTACCTACTTATTTGCGCAATAATGTGGCACATAAGTCGTTAAAATAACATTACTTTATTTATTTCAAAAATTGATATATGTGGAAATGGATTCAGGCTTTTGCCTCACCACAAAATTTCTATTACACGGCTAAAAAAATCATCCCTTGGTTTTTGTATCCTTTTATTGCATTAAGTTTAGTCGGACTTTATTGGGGTTTGGTTATTGCTCCTGTTGATTATCAGCAAGGAGAGAGTTATCGCATTATGTTTATTCACGTGCCATCCGCATGGATGAGTATGTTTATTTATTTAGTGTTGGCCATATCCGGCGGTATTGGCCTGATTTGGCAAATTAAACTCGCCAATGTCGTGGCTAAGGTTTCAGCACCGATTGGTGCTGCGTTTACATTTTTAGCACTGGTAACTGGTGCAGTGTGGGGCAAGCCCATGTGGGGCACTTGGTGGGTGTGGGATGCGCGTTTAACTTCAGAGTTGATTTTATTGTTTCTGTATTTGGCCTATATGTCACTTAATAATGCTTTTGACAATCCTAAAACAGCGTCTAAAGCTAGTTCAATCTTGGCCATTGTAGGTTTGATTAATTTACCCGTTATTCATTATTCAGTGAATTGGTGGAATACGCTACACCAAGGGGCGTCGGTCAGCTCGATCGAGAAAATTTCCCAGCCTGCCATTCATAGTGATATGTTAATACCGTTAGTTATTATGGGCATTGCCTTTAAATTGCTCTACGGTGCTTTGATGCTAATGAGAGCAAGAGACGAATTATTAATCAGAGAACAAAATTCACGCTGGGTGAAAGGTGTGATTATGGAGGGTGAAAAATGACCTTGGCTGAGTATTTTTCTTTTCTCCCGTTTGGTAAATACGCATTTTATATTTGGTTTTCGTATTTAGTAACTATAATTACCATTGTAATTTTATTTATACGAACGAGCAGTATTCATAAAAAAACTTTTTTACAATTGCGAATTAAATATTTAAGAGAGAAATGACAAAACGACAAAATAGAATGACACTCGTTGCCTTATTAGTAGCTGGCGTAAGCTTAGCTGGTTATTTGGGTTTACAAGCTTTTAATGAAAATTTACTGTACTTCTTTTCACCCACTGATGTGGTTGATGGTAAAGCGCCAAAAGGTAAGAGTTTTCGTCTAGGCGGCTTGGTGGCTAAGAACAGTGTTAAGCGTGATGGCTTAAAGGTTAACTTTGACGTGACTGATAACGCTAATACCTTTAGTATTGAATACGTAGGCATCTTGCCAGATTTGTTTAGAGAAGAGCAAGGCATTATCACTACAGGCTCTTTAGTGAACGGTACTTTTATTGCCACTGAAGTGCTGGCTAAGCACGATGAAAACTACATGCCACCCGAGGTGGCTGATGCGCTTAAAAAATCAAGCAATAAATAGTGAATAAATTTTTACCATTGGGTTTATTTGTTGTATTGGTTGGATTTTTATACGTGGGTTTAGGGCTTGATCCTAAAAAACTACCCTCTCCATTAATCGGCAAGTCTTTTCCAGATATGGAAGTTGAAGATTTTCACACAGGAGAAAAATACTCCACTCAAGATAAATTAAAAACCAAAATATCTTTGGTGAATGTTTGGGCATCTTGGTGTGCAACTTGTAGAGCTGAGCACGAGATGCTGATGAAAATTGCAAAAACTAATGCCGTGCAAATGATGGGCATCAATTATAAAGACACCAAAAAAGATGGCACCAAGTTTATAGATGTATTGGGCAACCCTTACAACCTTGTGATTTTTGACCAATTAGGAAAGTTAGGATTGGAATTAGGTGTTTATGCAACGCCAGAAACTTTTTTGGTTGATCAAGACGGTGTTATTCGTTTTAAGAGAATTGGTGAAATGACTGGGCGTATATGGGAAAAAGAGGTTTTACCGTTGGTTAATCAACTAAAAATATAGGATTTATTAAATATTGAATAAGTTTTTGGTTTTTTTACGCAAACCTATTGACAGTAGGGGCATTTAATGGATAATCCGGTGAAAGCTTGTTTCAAAATAAGCTTTTTTGTTTTTTAGTAGAGAATGGTATTTATCACAAATAGGAGAAAGGAAGAATGAACAAATCAGATTTAGTAGCAGCAATTGCAGAAACTTCAGGTTTAACAAAAGCGGATGCGGCTCGCGCATTAGATGCAACAACAGGTGCAATTACTAGCGCTTTGTCAGGTGGCGATAACGTAGCAATTACTGGCTTCGGTAGTTTTTTGGTTAGAGATCGTGCAGCACGTACAGGTCGCAATCCACAAACGGGTGCAAGCATTCAAATTAAAGCATCTAAAGTCCCAGCATTTAAAGCAGGCAAATTACTTAAAGAATCAGTAAATAAATAATTTGTTTGAGTATAATATGCCCGATGCTTGAAATTAAGTATCGGGCATTTTTTTTGGGCGCTTAGCTCAGTTGGGAGAGCATCGCCCTTACAAGGCGAGGGTCACAAGTTCAAGTCTTGTAGCGCCCACCAAAAAAAAATTCGGAGCGGTAGCTCAGCTGGTTAGAGTGCCTGCCTGTCACGCAGGACGTCGCGGGTTCAAATCCCGTCCGCTCCGCCATAACTTTTTTAGGTTGTGGCTTCCGAATTTATCCAATTTACATTCAGAATACAAAGCCATTCTAGACAGTGGTATTTTCGTTTATAATTCTTATTTTTTTTATTAATAAAATGGTTTTAGCTAATCCGGTTAATTGCCATTGGTAATACTACTATGCTCAGTTCAATTAGAAACAAAACAAAAGGCTGGCTCGCCTATTTAATCGTTGGTTTAATTACCGTTCCTTTTGCCTTATTTGGTATTAACGAGTATTTCACCGGTACCTCGAATATCATTGTTGCAAGTATTGACGGCGATGAGATTTCTAAAGAAGACTTTTTAAATGAATTTAATCCGCAGAAAAGACGCTTGCAACAACGTCTTTCTGAGCGTTACGATACGGAGTTTGACGCTGTGTTAAAACAATCGGTCATGAGGGATATGGTTAATCGACGTTTGCTGAGTCAATTTTCAGATGGCTTGGATTATGCTACCACCAGTGTTGAGTTGCAAGCAATGATTCAATCGAATGATTTATTCCAAGTTGATGGAAAATTTTCAATTGATACTTATCAAAAGTTGCTTCGACTTAATGGTTATAGCACGGCTGAATATGAGTCGATCAAATTAAAAGAGTTGACTCAAAGTCAAATCAAATACAATTTTTTAGATTCTGCTTTTATTACTCCCTCTGCATTAAAAAATTTACAAGCACTTAACGACCAACAACGTAAGTTTAGTTATATTCAAATCGATGCGGATAATTATTTAGACAAAGTTAAAGTGAATGTTAAGAGTGTTAAAGATTTTTATAATAACCAAAAGGCATCATTTTTTGATCCTCAGAAAGTAAAAATAGATTTTGTAGAATTATCGTTAGAAAAAATTGCTAAAAATATCAAAATTAATGATGATGAGTTGTTTAACTTTTATGAAGACGAAAAAGATCGTTTCACTACTGAAGGTGAGCGCAAAGCACAACATATTTTGGTACAAACGCAAGAGACGGCGAAAAAAGTAGTTGGCTTGATCAACGCAGGTGGTGATTTCGCCAAGTTAGCTAAGGAATACTCAGAAGACACAGGTTCAAAAGACGACGCTGGTGATTTGGGTTTTTTCACCAAAGGAGTCATGGTTCCTGAGTTTGAAACCAAAGTATTTGGTATGCAAGAGGGTGAAGTGAGCGGTGCAGTTAAATCTGAATTTGGTTATCATATTATTAAACTTAATAAAATTAAGCCAGGTTCGGTCAAATCCTTCGAATCAGCTCGTTCAGAACTAACTAAGCTCTACACTCAAAACCAAGTGCAAAAATCCCTTTATGATTTAACCGACCAATTGGCAAATTTGGCTTATGAGGTTAGCTTGGAGGAAGTGTCTGACCAAATGAATTTAGTGGTTAACACAACTCAATTTTTTGCTAAAAACACCAATGATTATGAGAAAAAGTTTGTAGATGCTGCTTTTAGTGATGTGGTTTTAAACAAGGGTGAAAATTCTGAAATTATTGAACTGTCTAAGGATAAATTTATTGTTGTTCGATTAAAAGAAAAGACAGTAAAAAGACAAAAAACTTTCGATGAAGTTAAAGATGAGATTAACAAACATTTAACCGTTTTATTGGCCAAGACTTTTGTAGATAATATTGCTAAGGATATTGTTGCTTCATTAAATAATAATGACGATTCAGTAAATAAATTAATGGATAAGAATCAGCTTAAATGGAATGATGTTGGCTGGGTGGAAAGAGATTCCAAAAAGACTGATGTTACTGTTGTTAATAAAGTATTTGCATTGTCCAAGCCCAACAATGGTGACACAGTTTACAGTGCGCAAAGTTTAGGAAGAAGCAGTGCTGTGGTGATAAGCTTATCAGCGGTTAAAACCTCTGATTCCAAACCTAGCAAAGGGTTGGAACGTTCATTACTTAGTTTTGAATCTAACGAGATGTTTGCAGCCATTTTAAAAACTTTAAGAGCCAATGCTGAAATCAAAGTTTTTACAGATCGTTTGTAGTTTAAAAGTTTGAATTAAAAAAAGCCCTGTCATAAATAACAGGGCTTTTTTTATGTGCGTTTATTTTTGACGGATTACAGGTCCGGACCTTTGTCGTAAAAATTATAACCAGAGTCAATGTAAGTCACTTCTCCAGTGATGCCCGATGCAAGATCAGAGCATAAGAAAGCTGCCGCATTGCCGACTTCTTCAGTAGTCACGTTGCGCTTAAGCGCAGAGCTATCAGCAGCGTAGTCTAATAATTTTCCAAAATCTTTAATACCTGAAGCCGCTAAAGTTTTGATTGGTCCTGCAGACACGGCATTAACGCGAATGCCTTTATCAGGGCCCATGGCAGCTGCCATATAACGAACATTAGCCTCAAGCGATGCCTTGGCGACACCCATCACATTGTAGTTTGGAATGGCACGAATGGCACCCAAGTAACTTACTGTTAGTAGGGCGCCGTTATTATTGAGCATTGGACTTGCTGCTTTGGCCAATGCGGTAAAGCTGTAAGAACTAATGTCGTGTGCAGTGGCAAAGTTTTCACGTGTGGTCGCTTCAACGTAATTACCATCAAGCGCTTCACGCGGTGCAAAAGCAACAGAATGCACTAAGATGTCAAAGTTATCCCAATGACTTTTAAGTTCTGTAAAGGCGGCATCGATACTTTCGTCTGTGCCAACATCACAAGGGATGACAATGTTAGAATTACAAACAACTGCACATTTATCAACGCGTTTTTTTAATTTATCATTTTGATAAGTTAGCGCAATTTCACAGCCTTGCTTTGCCATGGATTCGGCAATTCCCCAGGCGATGGATCGATTTGAAGCAACGCCAACAATTAGTGCTCTTTTCCCTGTTAAAAAACCCATAAGACTCCTTAAGTATTTATAATTGATACGATGTTCAATTATAAACATATTGTTTGGGTCTTTTTGCTTTTGTTAAGTGCTTGCACTGAGCCTTGGAATAATCCCTATCCTGCTTCTGATAGGTTTGATAATACGCTTTACAACTCTTTTCGCGATCGCCCAAAGCACCTTGATCCTGCTCGTTCTTATTCGTCTAATGAGTGGACTTTTATTCAATCCGTGTATGAAACGCCCCTACAATATCATTATTTAAAACGCCCTTATACCTTGATTCCCGGTGTGTTGACTCACATGCCTGAGGTGCATTATTATGATGATACAGGTACTGAGATTGATGCAAAGAACAAACAAGACGCTGTTTTTTCTGAATACATTTTGCAGATTAAACAAGGGGTAATGTACCAAAACCATCCTGCTTTTGTTAAGAGTAATCTTACGTTAAGCGATGATGAACTTACTCAAATCAATGCACTTGGTGACATTACTCAAACGGCAACAAGAGAATTAGTGGCGAGTGATTTTGTGCACCAGATTAAACGCTTGGCCAACCCATTATTGCATTCACCTATTTTTAGTTTGATGGCTGAACGCATTGTTGGTTTGTCAGAGCTAAACACCACATTGACCAATGAAAAACACAAAGGTTTTGTTGATTTAGAGCCTTATCATCTTGAGGGTGTTAAGGTATTAGATAAGTACCGGTACTCCATTAAAGTCAAAGGCATTCAAGAGCAGTTTTTGTACTGGCTAGCAATGCCATTTTTTACTGCCGTACCGCCTGAGGCCGATCGTTTTTATTCACAAGCAGGGCTAATCGACAAAAACATTATTTTGGATTGGTACCCCGTTGGTACAGGCCCTTTTCAGTTGAGTGTCAATAATCCAAACAAAGAAATGATTCTTGAAAGAAATCTAAATTTTCACGGTGAATACTATCCTAAATTTGGGCAAAAATCAGACATTGAAAATGGATTATTACTTGACCAAGGTAAGAAGTTACCATTTTTAAACAAAGTGCATTTTTTATTAGAAAAAGAAACCACGCCTTATTGGAATAAGTTTTTGCAAGGTTATTATGATCAGTCAGGCATTTCAAGTGATAATTTTGATCAAGCCATTGAAGTCAGAGAAAAAGGAAAAACCATTTTAGCCGATCGAATGAGTAATAAAAATATTCGTTTATTGACCAGTGATAGCACCAGTATTTACTACACCGCATTTAACATGCTTGACTCAGTGGTGGGTGGTTACAGCGAGTCGGCTAAAAAACTTAGACAAGCCATCTCAATTGCCATTAATGAAGAAGAAAGTATTTCGATTTTTAGGAACGGGCGAGGGCGTGTGGCTCACGGCCCAATTCCAGCCGGTATTTTTGGCCACATTGATGATTACAATCCGTTTGTTTATGAGAAGATTAACGGTGTTGTGAAACGTAAAGACATCGCACAAGCAAAGGATTTGTTGGCACAAGCGGGCTATGGAGATGGTATCGATCCCAAAACCAACAAGCCACTGGTTTTGTATTTTGATACCACCGCTACGGATGCGGATGATCAGTCAAACCTTGATTGGATCAGAAAACAATTTAAGAAATTAGGCATTCAATTAGTGGTTAGGCCTAGTAGTTATAATCGCTTGCAAGATAAAATGAGCAAGGGTCAAACGCAATTATTTGGATTGGGTTGGAACGCTGATTATCCCGATCCGGAGAATTTTTTATTCATGCTTTACGGTAAAAATTCTAAAGTTGAAACGGGCGGTGAAAATGCATCGAACTATCAAAATTCTAGTTTTGATGCCTTGTTTGAGAAAATGAAAAACATGCCAAATTCTACTGAGCGTCAGGCGGTTATCAATAAAATGGTGTTAATCTTGCGAGAGGATGCACCTTGGATTTGGGGTTTTATCCCTAAATCGTACGGGCTTTATCATGAGTGGCTGACCAATTCAAAGCCCCATGCCATGGCAAGAAATACACTCAAATATTTAAGAATTAACCCAAAAATTAGAGATGAATTTCGCACCAAGAACAACCAAGTAGTTTGGTGGCCAATGCTGATTTTAGTATTAATTTTTGTCGGTTTGATTTATCGCTTTCGCACCCAGTAACCATGAAACTTAAATATTATTTTTTATTGGTTGTGTTTTTAGTTTTGTTGGATCAATTAACGAAACTATTGGTTTATGGTTACATTAGGCCTGGGCAATCAATCGTTATTAATCCATTTTTTAGTTTAATCCATGTCCATAATCACGGTGCCGCTTTTAGTTTATTGGCAGATGCCGGTGGCTGGCAACGGTATTTTCTTCCAGCAGTTTCCATCATTATTAGTACTGCAATTGCAATTTGGATGATGCGAATCAACATCAAACATGTTTTAAAATTAAGTGCGTTGTCGATATTATTAGCCGGCGCGGTTGGTAACTTGATTGATCGTGTTTGGCAAGGGTTTGTGCTTGATTTTATTGACCTTCATTATCAAACTTTTTATTGGCCAGTGTTTAACGTGGCAGACATCTTAATCAGTTTGGGTGTGGTGTTGTTAATTTTTTCTGACATAAAAAAATCATGAGCAACTGCTTGATCATTGGCGGTGGCATTATTGGTATGATGAGCGCAAGGCGCCTCACGCTTGAAGGTGCAAGCGTTACCATACTTGATAGGCGTGAATGTGGACGCGAATCTTCTTGGGCTGGAGGGGGTATTATTAGCCCACTTTATCCTTGGCAATATGACAACCTAACCAACGAACTAAGCTTTGCCTCGCAAGCAATGTATGCAGATTTATGCGCGCAGCTTTTAGAAGATACTGGTGTTGATCCTCAATACGTTAAATCAGGCTTATTGATGATGGATGAATACGATTCTACGGAAGCCATGGCTTGGATGGAAAAATACAGCGTTAGTTATCAGTCGCATGAGCAAGGCGCTTTGTTTAGTGGCATTGCCCAAGTGCGCAACCCAAGACTCTTGCAAGCATTAAAAGCTGACATTGTTGCTAAAGGTGTGCGCATTATTGAAAACATTAAGGTTAATCGTCTTGTGGTTGGCAGTAACCACGCATTAGGGGTTAAGACTCAAAATGGTAATTATTACGCCGATAATGTACTTGTTTGTGCCGGTGCCTGGAGTTCAACAATACTTGATTTAGAATCCAAGGTTTTTCCAATGAAAGGACAGATGATTGTGCTCAAATCCAAACCCAATAAGGTTAAACACATTGTGCTTGATCAAGGTCGATATATTATTCCTAGAAAAGATGGAAGTATTTTGGTTGGCTCCACCATGGAAGATGTTGGTTTTGATGACAGTATCGATACGGATACTAAGCAATCATTATTTGAGTTTGCTTATCAGCATTTTCCAGATTTGAACAACGCTACGATAGAACATCATTGGTCTGGTTTTAGACCGGCAAGCGCTTCTGGCAAGGTTATACTAGCTAAGCACGAAAAATTTGAGAATGTATTTATCAATACTGGACATTTTCGCAACGGTCTCAACATGGCGCCTGAGAGTGCCAATAGAATTACACAATTGATTATTAATTAAATGAACAAGCGACACACAGCACAAGCGATTTACAGCAGTCCTCTAGGAAGAGCCCAGATGGATAATTTTATAATTTTCTTATTTATTTTGACTTTAAGCATTGGTGCTAATGCCAAATTATTTAAGGTTTCAGATCAAGGCAATATTCTTAAACACAATGCTAAAGATTGGTCTTGCGTTTTGGATGATCAATCAAAATTGGTATGGGAGGTCAAAAAAACAAAAAAAGGCTTGCAAAGTAACCAAAATACTTACACTTGGTTTGATGGGAAAACAGGCGTGGAAAATGGAGAATACAGTCGCAATTGTAATCAAGCCCAGTCTTGCAATACCCAATCTTTTATTAATGCACTGAATAAAAACACTCTGTGTAAATCAATCAATTGGCGCTTACCAAGTGAGGCGGAGTTAAAAACACTACTGCGTTATGGTGATACCGAGCCACTGATTAATACTAATTTTTTTCCCAATACAAAATCAAAACCTTATTGGAGTTCGGATTCTGTTAATGCTGATATAGCCGTTGATGTACCGTTTTTTTACGGTGGAACGCAAGGCAGTGACAAATCATTTGACTCTTATATTCGTGCCGTAAGAAATGCTAAGTAGAGCCGTTGATGAGGCTTTGTATCAGTCGTATTCAGATGATATACCTACTTTTTTAAAAAATATTTATGCAGCTCGTGGCGTGGCAGAGTCGCAACTTTCTTTAACACTTGCAGAATTACTAAAACCTAATTTTTTAGATTTAGACAAAGCCTTGTTGTTGTTAGAGCAAGCACTAACCAAGCAAAATAGAATATTGATTATTGGTGATTTTGATTGTGATGGTGCAACGGCTAGCGTGGTGGCTGTAAAGTCACTCAGAATGATGGGCGCCCAGCAAGTTGATTTTTTGGTGCCCAATCGTTTTGAGCATGGCTATGGTTTGAGCCCGGAAATTGTTGAGCTGGCCATTAAGGAAAAACAACCCGATCTTATCATTACCGTGGACAATGGTATCTCTAGTTTTGAAGGCGCTGAGCTGGCTAAAAAATCAGGCATTAGTGTTATTATCACTGATCATCACTTGCCTAGTGATTCAGTGCCAAAAGCAGATGCTATTATCAATCCTAATCTTAAAGGTTGTAATTTTCCGAGTAAAAATTTGGCTGGTGTTGGTGTGTGTTTTTATTTGTTTACATCTTTAAAAAGCCACCTTCATAAGAATAATTACTTTACTAATAACAACATCCCTCTGCCCGATCTTCGCCACGTATTAGACTTGGTGGCACTTGGTACAGTGGCGGATGTGGTTAAGCTAGATCAAAATAATCGTATCTTAATTTCAGAAGGCATTAGGCGTATTCGTGCCAAGCAATGCGCGCCGGGTATTTTAGCATTGCTAGAGATCTCTAAGCGTCAAGCAGAAACTTTACAAGCCAGTGATTTAGGTTTTTCGGTAGCACCAAGGCTAAATGCAGCGGGGCGCCTCAGTGATATTTCTCGTGGTATTAAATGTTTGCTCACAGATGATATTAATGACGCAAGACGCTATGCTAAAGAGCTAGAAGAATTTAATCAAAAACGCAAACAAGAGCAAACTCGCATTCAAGATGAGGCACAAGCTATTGTTGATGCACAAGATGTAACTGAAGGTAAGTTTGCCTTAAGCTTGTTTGACCCATCTTGGCACGAGGGCATTGTGGGTATCGTTGCTGGAAAACTTAAAGAAGATTATCATTGCCCTGTTGCTGTATTTGCAAAATCAGGTGATTTTTTAAAAGGCTCTATTCGTTCTATCCCTAGCGTGCATATTAAAGATTTACTCGATTTGGTGGATCGACAAAATCCGGGCCTGATTTTAAAATTTGGCGGCCATGCAATGGCGGCAGGACTTAGCATTAAAGCAGAAGATTTTTACAGCTTTAAAAGAGTGTTTCATGACGCGATTAAAGCACACCTAAATGGTGAAATGCCAAAAATGGAATTACTCACTGACGGCAAACTTGAAGCCTTTGATATTTCACTTAATAATGCTGAGATTATTAAAGAAGCAGGACCCTGGGGGCAGGGGTTTGAAGAGCCAATTTTTTATGGAGAGTTTGAAATAGTTGAGCAAAAAGTAGTCGGTGAAAAACACTTAAAATGTCGCCTTAAATTAGTTGGCAATAATCAAGTGCACGATGCCATTGCTTTTTTCCAAGATCCGCTTGATACTAAGAAAGCTACAGTTGTTTATAAATTATCCCTTAACATTTGGCGCGGTAATATTTCGTTACAACTCATGGTTGAGCAAATAACTTCTTTGACATAAAATCATTAAATATATGTTATAATATATTACAAACAATATAACTAACAACATATAAAGAAAATTATGGATATTATTAGCAATAGCGAATTACAAAAAAATATTGGCAAGATATCTAAAGATATTGAGCACGACTACTTTACCATTACTAATCGAGGTATGCCAAAAATGGTGTTATTACCCTATTTTGCAAAAGGCAGTGATTTGGTAGATGATTACATGGAAAGCTATGAAATTTTTCTTAATCAAGAAAGGTTACAAAAAGAAATGCAAGATTCTTTAGATAGTGGTTTATCTGATCTTAAGATCTAGCAATGCACTTTGTATTTACCAATAAAGCTAACAAACAATATAGCAAGCTAGATAGTCAAACCCAAATAAGAATAAAAGACAAATTGTTACTGCTTAAGCAAGATGAATCCTTGCTTAAGAAAAACTTAAAATCAGTTGTTAATTTATTG
>FUWD013430063.1_pt3 | contig 30365 bp, 25 predicted proteins | sample 1063281 | NCBI WGS metagenome assembly FUWD01 (sample SAMEA79048168, study PRJEB19326) | metagenome | biome: marine | reverse complement strand
ACTTGACTACTGGTATTGAATCATTTGGTACTGCAGATTTCATCTACGGCGGAGATGTATCGTCATGGAAAAAGTTTGCAAATTCATTAAAATTAAGAATGGCATTAAGAGTTAAAGATGGTGCTAAAATAACTTCTGCTATTGCTGGAGGTGTATTTACATCTAATGACGACAATGCAGCATTTAACTTTTTATCCTCTGATCCATATTCAAATCCTTTATGGGAGAATTTAGTTCAAAGTGGACGTTCAGATGTTTTAGTTTCTGATACCTTTGTAAATATTATATCCCCTTTAAATGACCCAAGAACTCCAGCTTATATGGATAACAACAAAGACCCTTATATTGGAGGTCCTTATGGTGCCAATAATGCCTTTGGAGAATTTACGCATTTAGGAGAGATCTTCCATAAGCCCGATTTTGAAGGAATTATAATGGACTATACCGAAGTTAAGTTCTTGTTAGCAGAAGCTGCAGCAAGAGGACTTGGTGGTGTAACAGGAGCAGAAAACCACTACAATGACGCAGTAAAAGCCTCTATTGATTACTGGGTAACAGGAGCTGATACAGCTGCTTATTTAGCGCAAAGCACAGTTGCATATAATGCTACAAACTGGGAAATGTCGATTGGAATGCAAAAATATATTGCTTTGTATTCTCACGGATTTGAAGGTTGGGCGTCTTGGAGAGTCTTTGGATACCCTGTTTTAAATGCACCAATTGATGCACACGTAAGTGCAGAAGGAATGGTACCTGTTAGATTTACCTATCCTGCTGATGAAGCTCAACGTAACGGACCAAATTACGAAGCTGCAAGTGCGAGTATAGGTGGAGATAAGTTTTCTACTAGAGTTTTTTGGAATCAATAATATAATTGACCCTGTTAAATTTAATAATTTGACAGTTCTTTTTAAGCATATTAAACCAGTGAATTTATATTCACTGGTTTTTTTTTACTCATAATTAAATATTTAGTTCGAACATAAACCTGTAAATACTTATGAAATATCACGAAAAGAAATTAATAACCTTATATTATAATAGGTTGAAATTTATAAAAAACTAAACAATCGAAACATTATTCAGCTTTTATTTTGAACTCAAATAAATATACTAACTGAAATAGTATACCATCAGCAGCTTATTTATAGAAAGAAATGAAGACTCTATCAGTTTTTAGAGTTAAGATCAAGCAGATATAGATGCTTACACAGCCCCACACACAACTTTAACCTTAAATGAAATTGGAAGAGCTCAATTGGAACTTAAAAATGATTGCACTATATATGAATGGTTTTCAAGCCTGTAATGCGTGAAGAAGATTAGATTATCCTCAATAGACCTCCTACAGCAGCAACATTAATGAATACGCTTACTGTAAGGATACCCGACCTATATCTAAGACGCAGTCTAACTGATCTCAGTTAGCAAAGGTTTCATCAAATCCTGCAGATATGGCAACAACAGTTTGGTGAGATGTAAAATAATAGTATATAATCCTATTCTTTTATATGAATGGGTAAAATATTAAATCATTTGTGGGAAATTTTAAAATACATTTTCAATTGTAAAAAATAATTAATAAAGTAAAAAACCAAACTAATTGCAACTTAATAAGTAAAAAATAATTTATAATAAATAATTAACTGTTTATACTTACTTAAAAATTGTTAAACATTTTACTGAATTTATATATAAGTAATAGACTTACAACTGATAAAAGTTTTCCATTTCACAATTATAGTCTACCATACAGTACTATTCTTAGTATTAGTTAACAGACATATTCTAAGTATAATGACGTGATTCCAATTACATTATTAACAAATAAAATACTGTTTTAATAAATTATTTTAATGAAATCATAAATATTTAGTGTTAAATAATAGTTTTATTAAGATAAATTTAAGACTTTTGACATAATTAATTCAAATAATCATAAAAATGAAAACAAAGTTTAAAGGAATTTTAACGCTATTACTGGCGTTTGTTGTGCAAATAACTTTTGCACAAGAAAAGTCTATTTCTGGTATTGTATCCGACTCTTCTGGCACATTACCTGGCGTAAGTGTTGTTGTAAAAGGAACAAGCACAGGAACTGAAACAAATTTTGATGGAAAATATTCTATTCAAGCGAAAACTGGAGACATCTTAAGTTTTAGCTATTTAGGGTTTAAAACGTCTGAAAGAACAGTAGGCTCTTCAAATAACATTAATGTAACCCTAGAAGAGGATGCGAATGTATTAGATGAAATTGTTATTACAGGGGTTGCAGGACCAACATCTAAGAAAAAATTATCTGTTACTGTAAATTCAGTAACTGCTAAAGACTTAGAAGATGCTCCAACTACATCAGCTGCCGGTATTTTACAAGGTAAAGTGGCAGGTGTTACTGTTACAAATCTTGGACAACCAGGACAAGGAGCAACTATACAATTAAGAGGTGCAACCAATTTATTTGGTGGCCAATCTCCATTAATTTTAATAGATGGTGTAATTGTAGAAGGTACTCTTGCCGACATAAACCCTGCAGATATTGCATCTTTCGAGATTGTTAAAGGAGCTTCTGCTTCTGGTATTTACGGTTCTAGAGCTGGTAATGGTGTAATAATTATTACAAGTAAAAGAGGTAAAAAAGGAGATGGACCTCAAGTAACTTTGAGAAGTGATACAGGTTTCTCTAGATTACAAAATCAAATTGAGTTAAGTCAGTCTCATAATTATGACTTATCAAGTGACTTCGCAGCAAATCAAGGAACGTATACATCATATGCTGGTGTAGATTACGCAGCTGACTATAATGGTGTTGGTCGTGTAGGAGTATTATCTGGAGCGAGAATTGCATCTGCTGACGATTTAAATGATAACCCATACGGTGTTTATTATAACAATCAGGATGCCTTTTACAAGACAGGTACTGATCAAACATTATATGCCTCTGTTGCAGATGCGTCTGAGACAACAAATGTTTTCTTTTCTGCTGAAAGAACTCAAAATGAGGGTATTTTTAAAGAAGTAGGAGGTTACGAAAGATATGGAGTTCGTTTAAATGCGGATTTTAAAATTAACGAATGGATAAAATTATCTACTAGTAATAACTTCATCCGTACTAACAATGAAACTCCAGGTGGAGGTTTAGAGGGTGTATTATTTGATCTTGTTTTACAAGATCCAGATGTAAATTTAAATGCTGTAAACCCTGATGGACAACCTTACTATTACCTTCCTAATCCTTGGGCGGCAACTGTAAATAATCCAGTTTATGAATTAAATAACAACAGAGAGCTTTCGAAAAAAATGAGATTTTTAGGTGCTTATAACCTAAATTTTAAAATTAACGATTGGTTAAGTTTGGATGCTCAGTACTCTATGGAGTCTAATAGCTATATTGCTGATGACTTTAATCCAAGTACTACATATACAACAAGTACTGCTACACCATGGGGATTTGATTATTCTGATGGTAACTATTCAAAACAAACTTATTCGGAATTGTCTCAAAAAGCACAGTTTACGTTAAATTATTCTGATAGTTTTGGTGATTTAGATGTTCAAGGTAGATTATCTTATTTAGCTGAAGATTATCATTATGAAACTTTTTATGGATTTGGTAACAATTTAATATTCCCAGGAGTTATTTCTTTAGATAACTTTAATCCTGATGATATTCAAATTGGTTCTGGTGGTCAAGACAAAAGAGCAACCAATATGTCAGCAATTGCAGGTTTAGTTTACAAAGATCGTTACATCTTCGATGGTATGTATAGAATTGATGAATCTTCATTATTTGGACCTGAGCACAGATCTAACGATTATTACCGTGTATCAGCAGCATATCGTATTTCTAAAGACATTAAGATACCTGGTGTTCAAGAGTTAAAGATTCGTTCTGCTATGGGAACTGCAGGTCAGAGACCCGGTTATAACTGGCAATATGACATTATTAACTTAAGCAGCGGAGCTTTATCAACAAACAGATCAAAACTTAATCCGAATTTACGTCCATCTACAAGTACTGAAATAGACTTTGGTTTAGATGTTGCCTTTTTAAACAGATTTTCTTTTGAAGGAGTGTATTCTAAGTCAAAAACTGAAGACCAATTTATGCAAGTTGATATTTTTGCTCCAGCAAATGGAGGAGCAAACAAACAATGGCAAAATGTAGGTACGGTTGATTTCAATACAATAGAACTTACTTTAAATTCGCAGATTATTAAAAAACAAGACTTATCTTGGGATCTTAATGTTCGTTTTGAACAAACAGGAAATGAGATTACAAATTTAAATGTAGATCCGATTACTGTAGGACCTAATAATGGTCAAATATTTAGAATTGAAGAAGGTGTAGAATTTGGTTCTATGTATGGTAGAGATTTCGTAAGAAATTTAGATCAAATGTCTGCTCAATTACCTGATGGTTCATCAGTTTCAGATTACGTTATAAATTCAGACGGAATTGTTGTTGCAGCAAACACTATTGGAACAAGAAATGAAGCTCCTATTATTTTACAAGACGCAGATGGTGCAGATGCATATACTAAGATTGGTTCTCAAGTAGCTGATTTCAGAATGGGTTTCACTTCAAGCTTTAGATATAAAGCATTAAGCTTTTATGCACTTTTTGACTGGCAAAAAGGTGGTGACATCTACAACAGACAAGGACAATGGTTAACTAGAGATAACAGAAATGCTATGGTTGATCAAGCTGGAAAAGCTGAAGCAGATAAAAAGACCTATAGCTACTACCAAGGTTTGTATGACACGAATAATACAAATGCACAATGGGTAGAAGATGGTTCTTACGTAAAGTTAAGAGAAGTATCTTTATTTTATACATTAAAAGGTGAAAAAATAGGAAATATATTTGACTCTGTTAAGTTAGGTGTTACAGGTAGAAACTTATTTACATTCACAAATTATTCAGGATGGGATCCAGAAGTACAAAAGTACGATGGAAATACACAAAGTTATTATGCTGTAGATTTTGGAGTATATCCAAATCCTACTTCCTACAATTTTAGTATTCAAGTTAAATTTTAAAAGATAAAAAAAATGAAAAACAATAAATTTATTTGGTTAGGAGCAATTGCAATGATGTTCCTATCATGTGACATGGAAACCGACTTAGAAGTAGTTCAAGTGGAAGACCCATCAAGTATACAGATTGGTATTGAAGCAACTGCATTTAAGATATACCAAAACTGGTATCAAGCAGCAAATTCTTATCGTGGTCCTGGACTATCTTTAGCAGTTATGTCTGATCAAATGACATGTTCTTGGGGAAACTCTGGAATGCGTGATACTTCTAGTGAACCAAGAATAGCTTTTGATAATAATTCAACTTACGGGAGCTCTTATATTACTGAAAACTTTTTCAACTCTATGTATTCTGTTTTAGCAGATTCTAACGGTCTTGTTGCAGGAATATTAGGAGGAAGTAATTTTAGCGACAATGATAAAGTCGAAGCATTAGCTAGATTTGGTCAAGCAGCTTCCCTAGGTTCTTTAGCACAGGTCTTTAATAAAGTATATGTTTCTGACGAAACAGGTACCTTAAATGAAGGATTAGCATATACATATGCTCAAGCTATGGATCTTGCGATTCAGAAAATAGATTTGGCAATTATTGCTGCAGATAGAGGAGATTTTACATTATCTGAAGGACAAATTAATGGAAGCACTTACAGCAGTGCAGAATTTAGTAAATATTTGAACTCTTATGCTGCTAGATTATTAGCAACTAGTGCTAGAAATGCAAGCGAAAGAGCAGCTTTAGATTGGAATAAAATCTTAGGTTATGCAAATAACGGATTAGATTTTGATGTTACCGTTCTAGGTGATGGGTACTCTTCTTGGTATTCTGAATGGCCTATTTATATGATTTATCCAGGTTGGGCACGTGTTGATTTACGTACTATCAACATGATGGACCCATCATATCCTGACTATTGGCCAGCTAGTGCAGTTTCATTGCCACAAGCTACCTCAGCAGATGCAAGACTTGCTTCTGATTATGATTATAAATCATCTCAAGATTTTATAGCAAATAGAGGAACATATCATTATTCTTCTTACCGTTATAAGCGCTATGATAGTTATACAAATACAGGTTGGCAAACTTTTCACCCAGAATTCTTAGCTGCTGAAAATGACTTATACAAAGCAGAAGCTTTAATGAGAACTGGAAACGTAAGTGGAGCTGCTGCAGTAATAAATGCAGGTACAAGAACTTCAAGAGGTAATCTTGCAAATGTAGCCCCTGTTCAAGCAGATGTTGCTTATGCAATTCATTATGAAAGAATAGTTGAACTAGGACAAACTGGTTTAGGACTTGCTTTCTTTGAAATGAGAGGTTTAGATCTTTTACAATCGGGTACATTATTACATTTCCCTATTCCTGGAGCGGCTTTAGATGCAAACAGCGAAGATAATTATACTTTTGGTGGAACTACAGGTGTAGCTGGACAAGATTATTCTAATGGAGGCTGGAGATAATTTTAATATAAAACAACAATAACATTATGAAAAATAATATAAATAAGTATATATCAATCATTACATTAATGGTTGTTAGTTTAACTTTTACTTCTTGTTTAGACGAAGAGGTAGACTTTGGAGAAGATGCATCCAAAGTTGTCGCTAACATATTCAATTTTAGCGGACCTGAAGTTTCTTATGAACAAGAGACTGCTCTATACTCTGTTGGTACAAGAGCTGGATCAGAATTTATTTGGAACGTAACTGGTGGTGAGGCTCAGCCTGTAGCTGGAGGAACGTCTATGATGAATGTATTTTTTACTGAACCTGGAACAGCTACTGTTTCTGTATTTGAAAGAACAGCAAATGGTCAGGAATCTGAAGTAAGTATGATGAGTGTAAATGTTTTCGGACTTCCTTGTAATTGGACTTTAGTAACTCATGACACCTATGGAGATGGATGGAATGGAGGATATATAGAGGTTATAACCAATGGTATTACTACGCAATATGTTCAGCCAGCAGGTCCTTCTGATGTTACACATTTGATAGCTGTTAGTAACGGTGCTGAATTTTCAATAGCATATGTTTCTGGTGGTGGTACAGGTGGTGGACCAGGATGGGAAAGTGAAAACTATTTCAAATTAACTGCTCCTGACGGAACTACTATGTGGGAATCAGGTTCATTAGATTATTCATCTATACCAACTGAAGGCGTTGTTACAAGTGGTACTAACGAATGTCCATAATTTAAAAGTATAATTTAAAAAAGCCACCATTCTTGGTGGCTTTTTTTTTTAAATCTAAGTATGAAAATCTACATTTACATTTTATTTATATTTATCAGTTTTAAAGTAACGGCACAAAATACCGTTGGCACAATTCTGAATAGCAATGATGCTTATGACGGTTATACCTTATTTGCACCTCTAGGGTCTAATGAAACATATCTAATTAATAATTGCGGTGAGATTGTTCATCAATGGTCTAGCCCTTTTAGACCATCTGCTTCCGTTTACCTTTTAGAAAACGGAAATCTTCTTAAAACAGGGAAAATACAAAATTCAGCAATTACCTTTGGTGGTGTTGGTGGTCAAATAGAATTATTTGATTGGGATAATAATTTACTTTGGGAGTATACATACTCATCACCAGAGTTTACGCAAAATCATGATGTTTACCCATTGCCAAATGGGAATATATTAATGCTGGCCGTGACTGTTATGCCTAAGAACGAAGCAATACTTGCAGGTAGAGACCCTTCTTTAATTTTAGATGAAAATGTATTTATACCCAAAATTGTCGAATTAGAACCAATACTTGGCACAGACGAAGCTAATATAATATGGGAATGGAATATGAAAGATCACTTAATTCAGGATTTTGACGATACGAAAGATAATTTTGGTGTTGTAAAAGACCATCCTGAATTGTTAGACTTCAACTATCTGGCCGCAGAACTAGGTAATTCGAATTGGTTACATATTAATTCTTTACAATACAATGAAAATCTAGATCAACTAATTATAAGTTCCAGACTTTTGAGCGAAATTTATATAATAGATCATTCTACCAGCGAAGCAGAGGCCGCTTTACATTCTGGTGGGACGTATGAAAAAGGTGGTGATTTCTTATACCGATGGGGAAATCCGGAATCGCATGGTATGGGAGATGCCGATAGCAGAACATTGTTTAGTCAACATTATCCGCATTGGATTGCTGATGACTTAGTAGATGCTGGTAAATTACTTATTTTTAGCAATGGGAACTCTAGAAGATTTTCAAGTATAGAGATGATATCTCCAACTACATCATCCGAAGGGGTATATACTTTTGACACCACATTAGGATATGGACCGACAGCAGCCGAATGGACATATACAAATCCTGTAGAACCAGAAAACTTTTTTTCATCAATACTGTCAAGCGCACAAAGACTACCTAACGGAAATATGTTGATATGTGATGGAGATTCAGGTTATTTCTTCGAAATTGATAATAACAACAGTATTGTATGGGAGTACATTAATCCAGACACTAATAACGGAATAATTTCTCAAGGAGGAACTGCATCTGCTAATTTTGTATTTAGAGCCATCAAATTTCCTAAAGATTACGCCGCGTTTACGGGTAAAGATTTAACTCCAACAACAACTGTAGAGATAAATACAAATGGAAATAGTTGCAACGTATTAGGTGTTACCCCATTTGAAATCTCAGATAACGTAAATATCTACCCAAATCCAACTACTGGTTTTATTTCTGTTAATACTAAGCTCTCAATAGATAAAATTGAAATTTATAACACGCTTGGAAAGCTAATGAAAAGTGTTTTAAATAATAAAAATGTTTCTATCGAAAACTATTATGCTGGTATTTATTTTATTAGAATTTATTCTGGTAATACTATTGTAACTAAAAAAATTATAAAAATTTAAGTAAATCTTTAATTATTGTAAAAAACCACCTCTATTGAGGTGGTTTTTTTTTTTATAAGTACCTTTGCAAAATGGAGGATAATATAAAGGTAGCAACAACGAACATATTTGGTATTAGGGCAATTATAGAAGCAATTGACAGTGGCTCGACTATGAACAAAATATACCTTCAAAAAGACTTAAGAGGTAGCCTATATTATGAATTAGATAAATTGATAAAGGAAAAGAAAATAGCTACCAGTCTTGTTCCTATAGAGAAGTTAAATCGCTTATCTAAAAACGGTAACCATCAGGGTGCTGTTGCTCAAATATCTCCAGTAGAATTTCATGATTTAGAGGAACTTATAGAGCAAACTTTAGAAAGTAATAAAGTGCCCTTATTTTTATTATTAGATCAACTTTCTGATGTAAGAAACTTTGGTGCGATCATAAGAACTGCAGAATGCACAGGCGTTAATGGTATTATTATTCAAAAAGATGGAAGTGCTCCTGTAAATGCAGAAACTATAAAAACTTCTGCGGGTGCCGCGTTTAAAATACCTATTTGTAAAGTAGACCATATAAAAGATGCATTATATATTTTACAAGCAGCCGAAATTAAGACAGTTGCTGCTACAGAAAAAACGGAAGACTCTATTTATGATATAAACATGAACCAACCAATTGCAATTGTAATGGGTTCTGAACAACGCGGTGTAAACCCTTCAATACTTAAAATGGTAGATTATAAGGCTAAATTACCATTATTAGGTGAAATAGCTTCCTTAAATGTTTCCGTTGCATGTGGAGCTTTCTTATACGAGACTATAAGACAAAGGATTCCTACTGTAAAAAAATAAAAACACTTATTTTATTTCTTCCTCTTGCTCCTCCCCGATTTCTGGCGGAGCAAAATTACCATTTTCATCAAATAAAAGATCAAATGCAGTTTTTGAGAATTGATGCTCTTTTTTGATAAGTCCTTTTTTTCGATAAAAAACAGCAAAAACCAAGCCGATTAATAACCCGGATAAATGCCCTTCCCAAGACATACCATCTTTAATTGGTAAAACATACCAAATCATACTTCCGTATAGAAAGATAATAATGAAAGAAAGCGCTACTAATCTATAGTGTTTTCTAATAATTCCACTAAAAAAAACAAAACTAAACAATAGATACACAATACCACTTGCACCAATATGATAAGATTCTCTAGCTATAACCCAAGTTAAGAGCCCGGATAATAGACCTCCAAGAATTAAAACCTTGTAGGCAATATCTCTATAAAAATAGAACACAGTTAATAACAAAACAAACAACGGAACAGAATTGTTAAAAAGGTGATTGGTATCACTATGAATAAAATGTGTAAAAACAATGCCTCTTAACCCTATTATATCTCTCGGTAAAACACCATACTTATTAAAATTAAAATTAAAATAAATTTCAACCCAATAAATCAACCAAATACCAACCACATATACTATTGGTATAAGGAAAACAGATTTTGATATTTTTAAATGACTTTCATCTTTCATAGTTGCAAAAATAACAAATATGTTACCAAAATAAAAAATAACAACTTCTGTCATAAAACTTTGCTATTTTTACAAAATGAATGAACCTTTGGCAGAAAGAATTAGACCTAAAGTATTAGAAGACTACATTAGCCAGCAACATCTAGTAGGAAAAGATGGTGTTTTAACTAATTTAGTTAAAAAAGGCATGATCCCTTCTTTATTGCTCTGGGGGCCTCCAGGAATTGGTAAAACTACGCTGGCTAATATTATTGCCACAGAGAGTAAAAGGCCTTTTTACACGCTTAGTGCTGTTAGTTCTGGTGTGAAAGACGTAAGGGAGGTTATAGAAAAAGCTAAAAAAAGTGGTGGTTTATTTACTGCTAAAAACCCTATTTTATTTATTGACGAAATCCATCGATTTAGTAAATCTCAGCAAGATTCTTTATTAGGAGCAGTTGAAAAAGGTTGGGTAACCCTAATTGGAGCAACTACAGAGAACCCTAGTTTTGAAGTGATACCTGCCCTACTCTCTAGATGCCAAGTATATATTTTAAACTCTTTTGACAAAGAAGATTTAGTAGCTCTTTTGCATAGAGCAATGGAAAAGGATGAGTTTCTCTCATCAAAAAAAATAATATTAAAAGAAACGGATGCGCTACTGCAGGTTTCTGGGGGAGATGCTAGAAAGCTTTTAAATATATTCGAATTATTAGTTTCTGTTGATGATGAAATTGAAATTACAAATAAACTTGTATTATCTAAAATACAGCAAAATACAGCTAGATATGATAAAACTGGAGAACAACATTATGACATTATTTCTGCCTTTATAAAATCCATCCGCGGAAGTGATCCAAATGCGGCGGTATATTGGTTAGCTAGAATGATAGAAGGTGGCGAAGATGTTAAGTTTATAGCTAGAAGAATGTTAATTTTAGCTTCGGAAGATATTGGTAATGCCAATCCTACTGCATTAATCTTTGCGAACAATACATTTCAGGCAGTTTCAATAATCGGTCATCCAGAATCTAGAATAATACTGAGTCAATGTGCAGTCTATTTATCGAATTCTGCAAAAAGTAATGCTTCTTATTTGGCCATTGGTAAAGCTCAGGATTTGGTTCAGAAAACAGGCGATTTATCCGTGCCTTTAAGTTTGAGAAATGCACCTTCAAAATTAATGAAAGATTTAGAGTATGGAAAAGAATATCAATACTCACATAATTATCCTAATAACTTTGTAGACCAAGAGTTTATGCCTGATGAAATTTCTGGAACAAAACTATATGAACCAGGAGAAAACCAAAGAGAAAATCAGTTTAGAGAAATTTTAAAAAATAGGTGGAAAAATAGGTATGATTATTAAAATTTAACCTGATACTTTTTCTCTATAAGCACACTATTTTTATAAAATTCTGCAATCCAAACGCCCTCTTTCTTGTAAAGTACACCATTTTTATCCTTAAGAATAAACACATCTTTAACTTTGGTTTTTAAAATTACAAAAACCACAGTTGGTTTTGAGTTTATCAATTGAAAACCTTTATCTATTGGTTGCGCATATAATGTAGTTGGAATTGCTAAATTATTTATTGGTACTACTGAGACTGATTCTTCTATATTGTTTATCACTGGTAACTCCACCTCCAATTTAATTTCTTTTTTATCTTTACCAAGAGTTTCTAATAAAAATGGTTCGTAAAAAACATCATTCATGCTTGCATGTGCATTTCTAATTGCCTCTTGGAAGCCTTTTTTATATTCTTTAAGCTTACTCACTCCTTCTTCAGAAGTATATAACAACCTATTAGAACAGTCTCTCAGCTCTATTATTACCTTAATCTTAAACATAGAAGACTTATCTAAAACAAGAGCTTTCAAACCACTACAAGGATTATCTCTTAGATCTTTAGGATACTGCTCTGAATTTAGAACTACTGTAAAACCGTTTTTTTTTAATAAAAATTTAGTTAAAGAACTAGTCTTATATTCATCCTTCTGTTTTAAAAAATCAAACTGATCTGGTACCACTATAAATTTGTAATTATTTACTTTTTTTTCTTGTCCAAAAACAAAAAGATTAGACATTATTAGAAAGAATACTAAAATTATATTTTTCATATTAATTAAATAACAAGTTAAAACCGAACTGCAAAGAAACATTATTTGAAGATGAAATATCTGACAGTTTTGTTAGATTATCAAGGATTCCATAAAAATTAATTTTCCATATTTTTGCGGAAATACCCACACCAATATTATAGTACGAGTAATCATCTATAGTGTGCGTTATTTTTGCTTGTAGTTTATTTGAAAATGATTTTTCATAAAAACTTGTGAATACAAATTGTTGTCTTAATGGTCTAAATACAGAATAAAGTTGTGCACCAAAGGCATTTGTGTAAAAATCTTTTAAAGTATTATCATAACAATATTTGCTTCTTTTTTCTCCGAAACTATATTTAATAGCAGCATTCACTTTTGCAGGCCTCCAGGATGTGTAACTATCTTCATTACCTACAATTGGTAGTTGCTCCTTTAATGCAGCATCCAGCTCTCCCCAATAATTTATGTTAGAATCGAACTCGAACTCAATTCCTTCAAATGTAAAACTACCCACTATTAATTTATTCTTAATATTTTTATTGTGGTGCACAAAACCTAAATCTATTAGACTCCCAGACAACTGTAATTGCGGAGTTACGTGGTAAGTAAAACCAAGGTCAATACCTGCACCTAAATTACCTCCTAACAGACTGTTTTCAATGTAGGTACTTGCATCACTTATATATTCATTGTTAGAAATTAGACCTGACGTCCTAGCATTTAAATTTACATTATCTAAATGATGGACATATATATTATTATTACCCAGCCTCGTAGTAAAAGAACCCTGGTTATTTGTTGTTTCTAAATTTAAAGCTGAAGAATATAATTTAAGTCGTGCACCAAGCGTTAGTTTATCACTCACCTTTCTTGAAATCCCCGCATGAATTACCCCTAAAACATCTAATTTAAATATCATTTCAGAAATACTAAAACTTTTATTTAAATAGCTAGTATTTCCCTCGTTAATTAAAGTAAGTGCATCTACAGGCGCATAACCAATAGCATCTAATTCTTGATAAAACCCAAAACTTACATATGTTTTCTTATCAAATCTAAAACCAGCACTAAAGACTTCTATCTGAGTATTAACTTTTAAATAATCGTTCGCATCTATTTTATTTAAAACAGTACTAATTTTTTCTGTTATAGTATTGTTATTTACAGCAAAAATTTCAGAAAGAGAAAAACCAGTAGATCCAATTTCAGAAGAAAAACCAGACAATAAAGGCACACCAATATGAAACTTATAATCGATCTCTAAACCCGGATTTAAAAGTAATGTTTGAGGCAAACCTGCAAAATCATACAAAACCTGTTTATTCTGTGAAAAAGAATTTAAACCTATTAAGAAGCTAACAATTAAAACAATTATCCGCATATTAAGTATTTGATTCTAAATGAATTACTACTGAAGATCTACACTCTATTTTACTCAAATTAGAAGCATCTAGAGTTGTAGATGTATCTTTTAAACCAATTATAAACTGAACCTTAGTAAAATTTACAACCTCCGGAAAATCTTCAATAATTAGTAAGACTTCGGCACTTATATCTAATGAATTTCCTCTAATTTCAAATCCTTCAAATACCTTATGAATTATATTGCTTTCTGCATCTAATAAGTTAATATCTAATAAAAAAACACGATTAAATTCATTTTTTATTTCAAAATTAAAATCTAATTGCACCAGATTTTGTTTGATAAAACTATTCTCTAAAAGTTTAAAATCTGTAGTTTCATTCACCTCAATGGCTACCGGTATACCCGAAATAATAGTATTAAAATTAGATGCATCTATTGAAAAAAAGACGAGTGAAGAAGAAATTGAAGGCATAATAGAATACTCTTCTAATTGCTCAAAATCTAAAGGTTGAGAACACGATAGAAAAAAAATAGTAATTAAAACGGTACTATATATTTTTAATAAATTCATAACTGAGAGTTAATTCAATTGTAAACGAAACCTACTTTAAAGATATTGCTTTATTTCTAATAATTTTTTTACAGAAACAATATTTTTCCCAGTAGCAGTCAAATCATCAAAAACACAATGAATTGCTTCTAAACCGACATCTAAGGCTCCTTGAATATCTGCTTCCAGGCTATCACCAATCATAATAGAATTGTCTTTTCTAGCATTTGCACTTTCTAAAGCAAAATTAAAAACCTTTGGATTTGGTTTTTTCACACCCACAGACTCTGAGGTAATAATCTGATCGAAATAATGGTACAATTTAGAGTTTACCATTTTCTTATTTTGAACTTCTTCAAAACCATTGGTAATAATATGCAAGGTGTACTTCTCTTTTAAATAATCTAACAATTCAAAAGTACCCTCAAATAAATAATTAAATTCTGATAAATTATCTATGTATGCTGTTGCTAATTGCTCTATTAAATCATCAGAAATTGAGTAATTTACTGCATCAAAAGACTTTTTAAGTCGCGCGTATCTCAACTCCTCTTTTGATACTTTCTCATTTCTATATAATTTCCAATACTTTAAATTAAGTGGGACATACACCTCTAAAAAATCATCAATTTTTACATCAATATTATTTTCTATAAAAATTTTCTCAAAAGTTAACGCAGAATTTTTTTCAAAATCCCACAAGGTATGATCTAAGTCAAAAAAAACGTGTTCTATTTTCATTGTGATAAAAATATAAATTTTAATAATAAAAAAGGCTATTCTGCGTTATATTTGTTAAAATAATATTTTTGAACCCTCAAGTCTCCAAAAACACATTAAAACCGTTTTACAAGAACATTCTTATAATGTTCAGAGGAACCTTATTTGCACAAGTTATTGCAATTATTGGTGCAATTTTCATGGCAAAAATATATGGAGAAGAAGCATATGGGATTTTTGGTGTATTCATAAGTATTATTAGCATTGTATCTGTAATCTCTACACTACAATTAGACAAGTGTATTGTAATTTCAAAAGATAATACAGAAAGTACAAATTGGTTTAATTTTTTATTAGTTTTAATACCAGTACTAACCTTTTTAATTTCGGCATTATTATTTGTCTTTTCGTTTTATTTTTTTCAAGAAAAGCTAAATCTAAACTTAATTTTTCTTTCCCTTATTGGTGCTTTGTTACTTTCATTTAACTTGGTGAATGAAAATTTATTCACCTTCAAAAAGAAATTTTCCACACTTTCTAACTCAAAAATATTTTTAACTATTAGCAATATTACTTTTCAGTTTTTACTTTATTACTATTTTAATTTATTCGGTTTAATTTTAGGATTTTTAATTTCGCAATTTTTACTATTACTTTTTTACTTTTTCAAAAACAGCAATGTAATTTCTAAATCGAACTTAAAAGAAATAAAAAAAGGAATAAAAAAAAATAATACTATTGTGAAATACTTGCTTCCCTCTTCAGCAACAAATGCAATAGCAAATAATTTAATGCCTATTTTAATTTTAACTTTTTTTGGAGCGAAAGAAGCAGGTGTTTATTTTTTTAGCCTTAAAATTTTAGGAACTCCGTTATTTCTAATATCATCCTCGGTATCTAATGTTTTTTTTCAAAAATCATCAGAACTTTTGAATGAGAACAAAACGGAATTATTAAAATTAACTAAAAAAATTGTTAGCATCAACTTAATTCTAATGCTCGCCTTTCTAATTTTAGTCAATACAATTGGTATGACTGTATTAGAATCTATTTTTAATCATAAATGGAATAACTTAAGGTCTTATTCCTTAATCTTATCTATACTTATACTTGGAAGAAGTGCTTTTAGCCCAATAAGCAGTTTAGTTGTAGTTTTAAATAAAAATTTAGAAAGTCTAATTTTTAATAGCTATCTATTCATCGTTAATCTAGTTGCTATTTATTTTGGATATTTATATAACGATATAACTATTACAATTTTAATTTTAGCTATTTTTGGTGGTGTGGGTTATATATCACTACTCGCTTATTTTTTAAATCACCTAAAAACTATTGTAAAAAATAATGTTTAAGAAGTTAGATTTTTTCTTTTTTGGATGGATAATTAATTGGATGTATCCTGAATATTACAGACCAAAATACGGATATCTTCGTTATTATATTTTATTTTTTCACTATTTATTGCCTCAAAAATTATTCAGATTAAACCCTAAAGTAAAATGGCCTGTTCATTTTACCTCTAAAGTTATTGCACCCGAAAACATTACAAAAGGTATTTTATGTGATCCTGGTGACAACCCTAATGTATATATACAAGCTAAGAATGGTTTAATTATTGGAAATAATGTCGGTTTCGGAACTGGTTCTAAAGTTATTTCAGCAAATCATTCGCACACAAATCACTCAGAACATTCAAAAACTCCCCCAATAATTATTGGAAACAATGTATTCATTGGTGCCAACAGTGTTTTATTACCTGGAATAAAGATTGGAAACAATGTTATTATAGGAGCTGGATCTATTGTCTGTAAAGACATAATTTCTAACACGATAGCTGTTGGTAACCCGTGCAAAGTAGTAAAAGAAAACTCGCCTTACCAAGAATCTATTATAAAAATAAAATTCAATAAAAAAATACCTAAAAACTGCTTATAAATTGAAACGCGCTAATAAACTATACACCTCTTTTTTAGCACCAAAACTTTTATAAAAAGAAGCAACACCAGCAACCATAGAACCTTCAAAATCTAAGATATATTCTGAATTTTGGAATTGCTTAATTATCGCAGTTATTAATAAAGTCATGGCACCACTTTTTTTAGACAAAAGATTATGAACAGGAACTAAATAAGTAATCCTTTTTGTGTCGTCTAGTAAAAGAACACAGGATATTAAAACTCCATTACTTCTAACGCCATAAAGCTTCAGACTTCCATTTTTGATTTGTAAAATATTTTCAAGAACATTTTTAATAGAATTGTGTTTATCGTAATATTTGTCATTTAATAAATAGAATTTAAAAAATTCTTTAACCGATATATCTTCATCAATAATTAAAGAAGAAGCCATTGCTTTTTTTAAATCTCTTTTTCTATTATTACTAAAACCAGCAATTAAAGCCTCTGAAGTTTTATTTAAAGCTAAAACATAGTTGTTATTTTTAACTAACTTTTCGCTATCAATCTTATTTTCCGCATTTAATTGTAATGAAATTTTAAAGAATTTATTTGATATTTTTTGTATAAAATCTAAAACTAATTCTTTTGATATTTTATGTGTTGCAAACACACCTAATTGCTGACAAAAAAAAGGTTGTGTGACATATTTTATAAAATATTTCTGTTTCCAAGGAATTGGCATTACCGCTTCGTAATTATTCAATACTAAAACATCCCAATTGTCTGCAACGATATCTAAATACCAAGAAAATGCATAAACTCTAGATTGCAGCGCATTTTTTATACATGCGTCATACTTTGAAACCTCTAAATCTTTTCTTTTAACGTAGTTTATCATGTTAAGAAATTGCGATTTTTATCATAGATTCATACAATCGATTCCATCCTTTCCAACGCAGATGATTGCTTAAACTTTCATTATGAAATAAAGTAATAAAAGTACCATTTACGGCTTTTACCTCATTTCTTAAATCTCTAATTTTACCCAAAGATTGTTTTGGAGTTAACTTCATATAATCATTTAAAGTAGTATCCATTAATGCAAATGGAAATACTTTTAAAGGTGTTTGAATTTCAAAATCTAAATCATAAAAATAAAACGGTGTGCAGGTACTTGCTCTAAAACCTACCGCACTTGCATATCCCATAGAATGATCTTCTTCTATTTCTAAATCAATTAATTGCTGGTAAGTTTCTGGTAAATTAAATCGCAAATAATGTTGTCTAGATCTAATTACTGGTGCGTTCGTAATGTTTTCTAAACGTTCTTTTTCTTTCTTTAACATTACAGCATCTTTCATCGTAAAATAAGAAGGATGTAAACCAACAATAGCGTAGTCTGCCAAATCTTTAATAAGCAATCTGTATTTATTTTTAGCTGGAGATACATTGGTATCAAAAGTGGTATAATCTCCAATAGAGCTAAAAAAAATTGTTTTAATATCTTTTGCTTTTTTAATACTTAATATTTCCTGAAAATTATCAAAAGGATCTTTTGTTATTTTTAAAATTACAGTTAGTCGATTCCAAATATTAAATAATCTCAATTTAAATAAATCGGTTGCAAAACCACCTACAGTTCTAATAAAATTTTTATACTTATAAGCAAAAGCATTATCTATATCTATTGTAGAAACGTATTCATAAGACCGCTCTTGGTACTTATAGTTTGGAAACTTTTTCTTTATTATTGCTAATAGCTTAAACGCCCAAATGTCTACCACTGGTTTTTCTAGAAAACCATTATTGTAGGCTAAACTTTCTGGTGCTGTATAACGCCCGTGCACGTCCTTTACATGCGGTAAATATTCTTCATATCTAGAAATCAAATAAAAACTTGCTGCAAAAAGATCAAAAGGAACGGCAGATTTACTACCTGCTCCAAAAAAACAAGGAACCTCTTCCCATTTTTGAATATTTATCTCTAGGTCATTTACGCCTTGTTCAAATAATAAAGCATTGCTTTTTATAAAAAATTCATTTCCCAAAGGTGCTTTTGTATAGGTTAGTTTCGGTCCGCTATATGCAACAAACTCGTCAATTTTTGTTGTAAAACTGACAGGAATTAATAGCGTTCTCGTTAAAATATGTCTAAATATATAACGAACTCTGGGAGTAATTTTATGTGTGTAAACTAATATCATTTGTACTTTAGTTGTCCGTTTTTAGCTGTATAATTATTTCTTTGTATTTTCAATTATAAAAATAATTGTATTTATCATTTCAACAATCCTTCATCTGCAAAGCTAAAATAAGCTTTTTCGGTAATAATTAAATGGTCTAAAAGTTTAATATCTAAAGTAATTCCTGCTTCTTTAATTTTTTGAGTCAAATGTTTGTCCGCATTGCTTGGTTGTAATTTACCAGATGGATGATTATGACAAACGATGATACCCACCGAAGCTATTTCTAAAGCCATTTTAAATACTAGCCTTATATCTACTATAGTTGCAGTTAAACCACCTTTACTAATTTGAGATTTAGCAACTACTTTATTTGCATTGTTTAAAAATAGCACCCAGAATTCTTCATGTTCTAAATCTCCAATAATAGGTTGCATAAGATTTGCAACATCTTTACTACTGGTTATTGTAGGCTTTTCTAGTGCGACTTCCAATTGTCTTCGCTTTCCTAGCTCTAGTGCAGTAATTATGTTTATAGCTTTTGCATCTCCAATACCTTTAAATTCCGTTAGTTTTTTAACAGATAGTTTTGCAAGTTCATTAATGTTTCCATTTACCGAATTTAAAATCCGTTTCGCCAATCCTACTGCACTTTCATCTCTATTTCCAGAACCAATTAAAATAGCAATTAACTCTGCATCAGATAGCGCTACTTTTCCTTTAGCTATCAATTTTTCTCTAGGCCTATCGTCTAAAGCCCAATGTTTTATTGTGAACTTTTTCATACATATTTTTTTATAAATATACAAAATAGGGGTTTAGATTTCTGTCTATATTTGACAATATGAAAAGAAAAATCAATTTTTAAAAAACAATTTGCAGACTTTCGTATCTTCGCAACTTATATTCTATCTATTTTAAATATGAAGATTATTATAGCAGGTGCTGGAGATGTTGGTTTTCATTTAGCAAAACTACTTTCTTATGAATCTCAAGATACTTATATCATCGATTTTGATGGTGACAAACTAGACTATTTAAATAGTCATTTAGATGTTATTACTAAAAAAGGAGATGCAACATCAATTAAGCTTTTAAAAGAAATTGGTATCGATTCTGCAGATTTATTAATTGCAGTTACAGAGAGCCAGAATACAAATTTTACCATTTCGGTGATTGGAAAATCTTTAGGTGCTAAAAAAACAATTGCTAGAATAGACAACCCAGAGTTTTTAAATGATTGCGAGGTAGACTTTAAACAATTTGGTTTAGATTTCATGATATCGCCTCAAGAATTGGCAGCCAATGAAATAAAGATGTTGCTAAATCAATCTTCTTTTAATGACACTGTAGAGTTCGAAAAAGGTCTTTTTAATGTAATGGGAACTTCTTTAACCTATAAATCTCCATTAGTAGATTTAACAGTAAAAGAGGCAAAACAGAAATTTAAAAACATAGATTTTATCACAATTGCTATCAAAAGAGCAAATGTTTCTCAAACGATTATACCAAGAGGAGACACTACATACCAAGTAAATGATCAGGTTTATTTTTCTGTACCCAGCTACAACATGAAAGACTTGTATCCAATAATTGGAAAGAAAAAATTTGATATAAAAAATGTAATTATCCTTGGAGGGAGTAGTATTGGAAAGAAAACAGCAAGAAACTTGTGCCAAGAAGGATTCAATATTAAACTAATAGAAAAAGATAAAGAAAAAGCAGAAAGTCTTGCAGAAGAATTGGATAACGTTCTAGTTATTAATGGTGACGGTACAGACTTAGAATTGTTAGAAGAAGAAAATATTAGAGAAACAGATGCATTTATTGCCGTAACAGGTAACTCTGAAACCAATATTATGTCTTGCCTTGTAGCAAAATCTAAAGGTGTTAAGAAAACAATAGCTTTAGTTGAAAATATGGATTATATTGAGATTTCTCAAACAATTGGTATTGAGTCTTTAATCAATAAAAAACTTATTGCAGCGAGTAATATTCTAAGACATATTAGAAAAGGTGAAATTTTAGCCCTAGCAAATTTACATAATATAGATGCAGAAGTTTTTGAATTTGAAGTACAGCCAAATGCGAAAGTTACAGAGAAGCCTATTAAAGAACTAAATTTCCCTAGAGAAGCTGTCTTTGGCGGAGTTATTAGAAATGGAAAACCTTACATGTCTTTTGGTGAAATGCAAATACAAAGTGGAGATAAAGTAATTGTATTTTGTTTACCAGAAGCCATAAACACTGTAGAAAGCCTTTTTAGATAAATGGGAGCTTTAAACACAAAAATAATTTACCGCTTTCTAGGAGTTACAGCCATGTTAAATGGGTTGTTTATGTTTTTAACAGTACCATTTAGTATTTACCATAATGAACCAGAAAAATGGGGTATTCTAAATGCCGGAATTATTACTGTTTTTATTGGTGTTTTATTATATTTTTTAAACAAGCCTACAAATAAAAGTATTCAGAAAAAAGAAGGTTATTTAATAGTAACATTAGGTTGGTTAACGCTATCTTTTACAGGAATGTTACCTTACTTGCTTTCTGGAACCATACCAAATATATCAGATGCTTTTTTTGAAACTATTTCTGGTTACTCTACAACGGGCTCTTCTATTTTAACAGATTTAGAAAATATGCCAAAAGGAATTCTTTTTTGGCGAAGTGCAACACATTGGATTGGTGGAATGGGTATTATTGTTTTAACCGTTGCTATTTTACCTCTTTTAGGAATTGGGGGAATGCAGCTTTTTATGGCAGAAGCACCAGGACCATCCACAGATAAACTACACCCTAGAATTACAGAAACGGCTAAAAGGTTATACCTAATCTATGTAATTTTAACTTTAATAGAGTTCTTTTTATTAAAATTTGCTGGTATGACGTGGTTTGACGCCATAAATCATGCAATGGCAACCATGAGTACTGGAGGTTTTTCTACAAAATCTAATAGTATTGCCTTTTATAATGGCCAGCCATTAATACAATACATTATTATATTTTTTATGTTTGTTGCAGGTACCAACTTTGTATTAACTTATTTTGCTCTAAAAGGAAAAGTTCAGAAGGTATTTAAGAGTGAAGAGTTTAAGTATTATTTATTTGGCATTATAGGAATCTCTATACTTGTAGCTATTCTTATTCTCTTTTTTCAAGACCCTAATTTAGAGACTGTTTTAGCGCATCCAAAAGTATTAGGAGAAACAGAAAGTGCCATAAGACACGCATTATTTATGGTTACTTCTATAGTAACCACTACCGGTTTTGTAACCGCAGATTTTACCATGTGGAACTTCTTTGCAACTGGTATTTTCTTTGCTTTATTTTTTACAGGTGGCTCTGCAGGTTCTACAAGTGGTGGCGTAAAAATAGTTCGACATATTATAATGCTAAAAAATAGTTTTTTAGAATTTAAAAAGGCTTTGCATCCAAATGCTATTATTCCTGTAAGACTAGATAATAAAATAGTAAATCAAACTATTGTTTTTAACATCTTATCTTTCTTTATTATTTACATGCTAATTTTTATAATTTCTTCAGTAATACTAACTTTGTTTGGTTTAGACTTTATGTCTGCTTTAGGTGCAGCAGCATCTTCTTTAGGTAATATTGGTCCTGCAATTGGTTCTGTGAGCCCTGTAGATAATTTTGCACATTTGTCAAACGCTGCAAAATGGTTTTGCTCTTTTCTAATGTTAATTGGGCGTTTAGAATTGTTTACAGTTTTAATTCTTTTTAGTCCATTTTTTTGGCGTAAAAACTAGTAAATACTTTTTATTTTTTTTTATTTCGTTTTTTTTTAATATTTTTATTTCGCTATAAAAAAATAAATATGAAAAAGAAAAACCTTATTAAAGGTTTAATATTACTTGCTGTAATATTAAATCTAACCATCTCTTTTGGTCAAAGTGTAGTAATTAATGAGATAGTCACTGATCCTCAACAAGACTGGAGTTCAACTTCTTTTACAACACCACCAGGTTATTCCAGCGGGTCAAATGACGAATGGATTGAGTTATATATTAAATCTGCAAGTATAGATTTAACTGGGTGGACAATAGAATTAAATGATGGATCAAATGTTAGTGGTAATTTAACAAGTACTGGTGCTTTTGCAGTTTCTAATTATATTACTTCTGGGACTGGTTCATTTACTAATTCTGAAGCTGGAGATTTTTTAGTTTTAGGCAATGTAGTTGGTGGTGGTAATATAAATAACAGTATTACAATAAACCTAAAAGATTCTACTGGTTTAATTATAGATACTGTCACTCTTGGAGGAGGAGCTGGCGAAGCTCCAAGTGGAAATGCAGGTACGATTGGTGATGAATCAGTGCAAAGAATTCCTAATGGTACAGATACTGATACACATGATTCCGATTTTTCAAAAGGAGTCACAAGCTTAGGGGCTTTAAATCCAACTCAAGTTTCATGGGATGGTAGTTCTAGCACTGATTGGTCAAATGCTCGTAACTGGGCAACTGGATCAGTACCTATATCAAGTGATAATGTATATATCTCTTCTGGTTTAACAAACTATCCTACAGCTTCATCAGCAGTAACTGTAAATTATTTAACAATAGCATCTGGGGCAACATTAAAGGCTACGAATAATTTTACAGCTAATGTTACTTATAATAGAACTCTTACAAATGGTAGTCAATGGTATTATATGTCATCACCTGTAGTTGGTGAAACTTATAATGATGCTTGGGCTACTGCTAATTCAGTAACTTCTGGGCAAAACAATAACAAAGGACTAAGTTGGTATGATAACACATCTTATGATACAGACACTGGAGCTGGAGATACAGAAACAGGTTATTGGAGATATTTACAATCTGATGATAGTAATAATGGTTTATTTAACGTTGGTCAAGGTTATGGTGTCATCACATCAAGTTCTACAACTGTTTCATTTATTGGTACTGGAATAAACACTTCTAGCCAAACTAGAGCAATAACAACAGATGTTAGTAATTTTAACTTGGTTGGAAATCCATTTACATCATTTTTAAACTTAGGAGATTTCTATGTTGACAATCCTAAAACAACAGTTTTAGCAGAAACTGAAGCTTATTTTTGGAATGGTAGTTCTTATGATACAAAAACATCTGGTTTACATTCAACTTATGAAATTGCACCAGGTCAAGGTTTTTTCATTGAAGCTGCTGTTGATACAAATTTAACCTTTGATATTAGTGACACAAATCATCTTGCAGATACAGCTGAAGGTGCTGATACATTTCAAAAATCATCAAGACCAGAAATACACCTTTTCCTTTCTGATGGAGCTACAAGTAGATACTCAAATTTTTATTATTTAGATGGAACTACTACAGGTTATGATAGTGGTTATGATGGTAAGTTGTTTGGAGGAGTTTCACAATCTTTTGCTTTATATAGTCATTTGGTTTCAGGCAGTGAAGGAAAACATTTTCAATTACAGTCTCTACCAAAAGATAACTATGAAAACATGATTATTCCTATTGGAATAAATACTAATGCAGGAAAAGAAATCACTTTTTCAACTGAAACATTAAACCTACCCACAGGACTTAAAGTCTATCTGGAAGACAGAGAAAAAAATACTTTTACAAGATTAGATGAAGTGGGTAATAAATACACAATTATCTTAAATGAGACTTCTAATGGAATTGGTAGGTTCTATTTGCATACCACAGAAAGTACATTGAACTCCAACACGAATTCCGTTTTCAAAAACATTCGTGTTTATAAAACCGATCATACTAATTTAAGAATTATTGGTTTATCTCAAGGAAAAACAACTGTAAAATTATTTAATATGCATGGTAAACAACTATTAAATAGTTCTTTTACTACAAATGATGTTCAAGATATTTCTTTACCTCAATTATCAACCGGAACATATCTTATTCAATTAGAATCCGAAAAAGGCACATTGAATAAGAAAATAATTTTAGAATAATTAACGAAGATTTTAAACACAAAATATCATGAAAAAACAAATAAAAAACACTCAAGATATTTCTCGTAAAAATGCTCTTAAAAAAATAGGAAACTATGGAAAGTATGCCGCTTTAACAGCTATTGGAACCTATCTGATTCTAAATCCACAGAAAGCACAAGCGGGAAGCCCATCTAATCCTGGAACAGGGTTTTAACACACACTTAAATTATATAAACACGTCAATCTTTGAGGCGTTTATTATTTCACGTACAAAATAAATTAACTACTTTTATTTTTTATGAAAAAAAAATCTGATTTCTTATATAAAATACTAGAAGACAAGACTGTTGCTTGGTCTGAAAGCTCTAATAAATACTTGATTTTAGAAAACACTACAGCACTTATTTTTAAAAAACTAAATACTGGAGTTTCTATAAAAGAAATAGCATCAGAATTGGCAAAAGAGTTGTCTTTACCAATAAACAAAACAACTGATTTTCTTACAGATCTAGAAAAAAATATAGATGTCCTAAAAATAAAAAAAGATACTAGCTTAATTAAAGAGGATACCACTATAAAAATACCTGAAAAATTTGAGTTTATAAAATATTATAAAATAAATAAACTTGTTTTCAAAGTTGAATTTCACTCTGAATACGAATTGTACTTAGTACACCCTAAATTTGCATATTTAGAAATTGAGGACAAAAATATACACGCACACACTTTTACTATTTTCTGCGAGGCTGATTTTATTTACTTTTATGTTGAAGATAATTTCATAGGTGCATGGAATAAAAATGAAGAGCACTTTTTTCAAGGAAAATTCTCTATGGAACTAATTCAAAAAATACACCAAAAAGAAGAAAAAGAATGGATGGGTGTCTTCCATGCATCTGCAGTTTCAAATGGTAAAAAATCTGTTTTATTTTTAGGCGATTCTGGGAATGGAAAAAGCACCTCTTTAGCATTGCTGCAAGCAAATGGTTTTACTTGCTTAGCAGATGATTTTGTTCCTATAGACATCTATAATAAAGAAGTATATAGCTTCCCTGCATCTATTTCTATCAAAAAGAATAGTTTAGACACCCTACTTCCACTCTACCCAGAATTAGAAAATTCTGCCGAATATCATTTTAAACGATTAAATAAAGTTGTGAGGTACTTAAAACCAAATAACTTAGATTTCCTATCTCACCTGCCATGTAAAGATTTAGTCTTTATAAAATATAAAAAAAATAGTGATTTAAAGTTTGATAAAATATCCAAAATTGAAGCTTTTCAGCAATTAGTACCAGACTCTTGGTTGTCACCAATAAAAGAAAATGCCGAGATTTTTTTAGATTGGTTTGCTTCTTTAAATTGTTATCAAATAACCTATTCAGAAAACAAGGAAATGATAGCAACAGTTGCTAAAATATTTAATGATGAGCTATAAAGATACCCTGCTATTTATTGGAAAATGTTTGACAATTACTTTGGAAGAAAAAAATCGAAAAGAAATTGAAAAGCAACTAAAAACCAATAATATAGATTGGGATGCTGTTGTGAAATTAAGTACAGGTCATTATGTGTTTCCGGCTTTATATTGTAACCTAAAACGGGTAAATTTCTTAAAATATCTACCAACCGATTTGGTAGAATATATGATATATTTTACTGATTTAAATCGTGAAAGAAACACTCAAATTATAGCACAAGCAAAAGAAATTAATGAACTTTTATTAGAAAATAAAATAATACCAGTTTTTATAAAAGGTACTGGTAACTTATTAGAGGGTTTATATGAAGATATTGCAGAAAGAATGCTGGGTGATATTGATTTAATTTTAAATAAAAGAGATGCTAAAAAAGCAGATGAAATATTAAGAGACCATAAATATTCTTCAAATTCTGTTGTACCTGACAATTTTAGACACTTGCCTAGATTAACAAAATTAAATAAAATTGCGGCAATAGAAATTCATACAGAGCTCCTAATCGAAGAGTATAGAGACGAATTTAATTATGTATTGATTGAAAAAGATGTACAGAAAATTAACCACGCACATGTAATGGGTTTTGAAAGTCAATTGGCATTATCAATTCTAGCAAATCAAATTAATAATGATCATTTTAAGTATAAGGATATTTTTCTTAGAAATGCATATGATGTTTTTGTACTCTCTAAAAAAACAAATACTAAAACAGCCTTTAATAAATTTAACAAGCTAAAGAACCCACTAAATTGTTTTTTAGCAATTTGCTTTGAAGTTTTTAACAAACCAAAGTCTTTAGAATATAATGACACTTTAAAAGTAACAAAACACTTAAATACTTTTAATAAAAAGTTAAATAATCCTACTTTTAGAAAAACAATTAACCAAGGAATAGAAGGAAAAATTAGATTATCTATTATTTACAAATCTATATTCGATAAAGAAATTAGAACATGGTTAATAAAAAGGATTACTGATAAACAATGGCAAAAAGAAAAATTAATTCAATTGGGTTTAAAAACCTAAACCATCTTTTTCAATTCCTCAAAATCTAAACCACCATAATTACCAGAACTCATTAATAAAAGAGCAGTATTTTCTGTATTTTGTTGAAACAGGAAGTCTTTAAATTCTTGCGGATTTGTATAGATAATCAAATCGTCTCTTTCAAATGCATCTGCAATTTGAGTTTTTGTGACTTCTTCTAATTGCTTAATTTTTACTGCATGAGGTGAGTAAAATACTACTGCTATATCTGCAGCATCTAAAGCCCCTTTGTATTCTGCTAAAAATTCTGCATTTAAACTAGAATAGGTGTGTAATTCTAAACAGGCTAAAACCGTTCTATTAGCGTATTGGTTTTTAACTGCTTGTGTGGTTGCTTCTACTTTACTAGGGCTGTGCGCAAAATCTTTAAAAATTACAGTCCCATTATTTTCTGCTATTTTTTCTAAACGCTTACTGGCACCGCTAAAACTTTCAATTGCCTCGTAAAAATCATCTTCATCAATTCCCATGTGTTGGCAAATCCATTTTGCACCTGCTAAATTTTGAAGATTGTGTTTTCCGAAAATTTCTAAAGGCAAATCTCCTTCAGTAGTTTCTAAATAGGTAACGCCGTTTTCTATAAAATGATTTGGCGTTTGATACGCATATTTCTTAATCTGATTTACAGATGCTTCTACCACTTCTTTTACAACGGCATCTTCTTCATTATATACCATACTTCCACCAGGCACCATTGAATCTGTAAAAATTCTAAACTGATCTGTGTAGTTTTCGAAAGTTGGAAACACATTAATATGATCCCATGCAATTCCGCTTAACAGGGCAATATTTGGTTTGTATAAGTGAAATTTAGGACGCATATCTATTGGCGAACTTAAATACTCATCACCCTCTAAAATAATAAAATCGTTTTCCTCTGTTAAATGCACCATGGTCTCAAAACCTTCTAATTGTGCTCCCACCATATAATCTACTTCTTTTTCATGATAATTTAATACATGTAAAATCATAGAGGTTATAGTTGTCTTTCCGTGGGAACCACCAATTACAACACGAGTTTTGTTTATAGACTGCTCATATAAAAACTCTGGGTACGAATAAATTTTCAACCCTAGTTCTTGTGCTTTTAACAACTCTGAATTGTCTTTTTTTGCATGCATCCCTAAGATAATAGCATCTAAATTTGATGAAATTTTCTCTGGAAACCAACCAAAATCGTTTGGTAGCAAACCGTATTTTTCTAATTTAGATTTAGACGGATTGTGAATTGTATCATCACTTCCGGAAACTTGGTATCCTTTTTGGTGCAAAGCAATTGCAAGGTTGTGCATTGCGCTTCCGCCAATGGCAATAAAATGAATGTTCATTTAATAAAAAATTTAAAAAAGTAAAAATACAAAAGCTGATTACAATAATGATTATATTTAGTCTCAAACTCAGTTAAAAATAAATTTTACTGGTTTAACGTTTATGTGTACAACTTTATAAGTCTAAAAAATACGGCAACATTTCTTTTTTGACTGCATTACAGAATAAATCCCTATTTTTGAATGCGATATTTGAATAAATATTTTCGCTAACTTTAAAAACGGAGCTACAACCATTCAAAGGATATACACTAAGATTTAACAGTTAATCTGAAGAAATAAAAATTTATATTTGTCAAAAAAAATTATGAAAAAAGTGTCTTTAATATTTTGGGTATTATTCCTCACCATGTTTTCAGTAAATGCTCAAGAAATTTCAGAAAATGCTATTGGTTTGCGTTTTAATAAAGGTGACGGATTGGGTGCTGACATTTCTTATCAAAAGAAAATGACAGGCAATAATCGTTTAGAAGTAAACGTAGGTCTGAGAGATGAATTCAGCAGTTTTAAAGGAACTGGTTTGTATCAATGGGTTTGGAATTTAGAAGATAAATTTAATTGGTATGCTGGTTTTGGTGCTGGGTATGATTCTGGGTATTCTGCTTTATTTGGTGCTGGTGTAATTGGAATTGAATATAACTTTAATACACCTATTTTAATCTCTTTAGATTACAGACCTGAAATTGGTATTACAGGCAATTATGATGGTCTTGGCAGCAGTTTCGCACTTGCTATTAGATATCAATTTTAAAATACAACCATCATAAAATAACAAATCCTCTAAAATCAATTTTAGAGGGTTTTTTTGTTATCTGTCCGAGCCGTTTCTTGTGATTACTTCTTATCTTCAAGCACAACTCTTGTTGGGGTATCTTTGCCGTTTATAATACTTTCTGTTCCTTTTGCAACCGCTTGTATGGTTTGTGTAATTACTGTTATATTTAACGTTTCTGACTCATCTGATACTTGATGATAGTCTGAATCTATGTCTATTGGTGTTGTAGAAAATGTATGAGAAGGAACTCCCAACCTGGCCAAAGAAGCATTATCTGATCTAAAAAATAAATTAAAATTCTTATAAGGATCTGGGAATAATTGATATCCTGAACCTTCTAAATTTTTCTGAATAATTTTTCCAAAATCAGAACGCTCAAAACCTGTTAACCAAGCTGTATTGGGCCCAAAACTTGGCGTTTTACCAATCATCTCTAAATTAATACCTGCCACAAATTTAGCTGCATCAATTTCTTTCCCAAAATAAGTAGAGCCTATTAAACCCATTTCTTCTGCAGTAAAAGCAGCAAAAACAATCGTTCTTTCATGACCTACTTTTT
>FUWD013230970.1_pt1 | contig 30402 bp, 41 predicted proteins | sample 1063281 | NCBI WGS metagenome assembly FUWD01 (sample SAMEA79048168, study PRJEB19326) | metagenome | biome: marine | reverse complement strand
TCAAGAGCAGAAGTATGCACGCACGCGAAAAAACAAGTGTGTCTAGAAAAAAAAATTGTTCCAAAACAAATGGGGTGAAATTGTTCGCGTAAAAAGCATTTTACCGCTAAAAAAGAAAAAAGATTAGAAAAATATGGTTATTTTGCCAAGAAAGGTAAATTCGGTGCTATTAAGAAAAAGGCAAAAACGTCTAAGAAACGCTAATTAACGACTGGAACGTAAACGTCGCTTTGCTTGTAATATTTCTCTTTTGTTGTTTTGTGTAAAAAAAGTAGTATATTTTAATCCTTGTCTTCCAACCGAATTTATTTTTTTACGTTGAATATAGGCGGACGAATTTACATAAGTATTTTGGGTTTCACTGCGTTTAAAAAGTTTTCTCAAAAATCCATAAGAATGTCCATTGGATGACGTTTGGTCTTTTGGGTTCATTATATATGCGTAATATAATTTTGGGTAGGTTGCTCTATTAAAATATTATTTTCCATATCTTGTATTAAGAAAAAATAAATAAATTGAGACGCACTTTCCATCGTATAATACGAATATACATCGTTAAAAGAAAAATCAACACCAATACTTTCATAATAATGAATTGTATCAATAATGTCTCTTTTATTAAATATATCATAATACCCTACAAGTTCGCCGATATATTTAATACCAACCACATTTTGTATATTCTTTTTCTTTACAATACATTCAAAAGTATCCACCATAGTTTCATTTGACGTGTAAATTAACTTATTGTTATGTTTTTTTACAATAGAACATACGTGTTCAAACCCAATGATACTATTTGGGTCATTCCATATGTTATAAACCACTATAGAGTCTTTTGTTATAATGGACTCTAAAAAAGAAATATTATTTATGTCTCCATATTGAAACGAAAAACAATCGTCTCTCAAATACTCAAAATCCCAAGTAAAATGTCTAGAAGAATAATCTGACGATAAATTATCTACCCACGTAAGATGAAAAGATTTTTTTTCGGATAATAATTTGTTCATCAACGTTGTCCCCAACCAGTTACACCCTCCGAGTAATATTATTTTCATTATATCTTTTTCGGTTTTTCTTTTTATATGTTTTTTTTCGTTTTTTACGCTTTCCTCCACCACATAAACTATGATTTATGTGGTTTAATGTTGACTTATTAAAGTAATTGCCAAATATAGCATCCATATATATATGTAATTATTAATAATATAAAAAAAAAATATATTTATTCATAATGGACGATTCCCAACGATTAAAACTACAAGAAATGATCCACACCAATCAAACGTCCGATAATACAGAAGAAATCCGTACATTAAAGCATAGTAAACAAATTCGAAGTGATGTAATGAAAATTCAACAAATGAAACATAAAATGAAAACAACGCATTTCAAAACATTAGATAATGCTTTACAAAAAGAATGTTTTTTTTTATTCAAGAATTATACTATTATTTATAACAAATTATTAAAAAATGATTTGGATATAAAGATTTTATACCAATTTTTAGACGTTTTAGAGTCGGTTGAAAATGGAGAAAATGACCAACACGAGGCGTCTTATACCATAGGTATGTTATTAAAAAAAATATACGTAGATAAGAAACTCGAAGAAATAACACCATCCCGAAAATTATCAAGTGAGACAAATATTTCGTGGAAAGAATATTACGCTAACAAAAAATTGATTTAAATAGTCCAGACCATTTTTAATTATGAGCATCTTGGTTATAGTAGAGTCTCCGTCAAAATGTAAGAAAATAGAAAACTATTTAGGTAGTTCTTATAAAGTCGTGGCAAGTTGTGGTCACATTACATCGTTTCATTCTCTGGACCAAATAAACTTAGATACTTATGAAATCAATTATAAAATAGAAAAACCAAAAATTGTCTCTATGTTAAAAACAGAAATAAAAAAAGCGTCGAAAGTAATCATTGCCACCGACGATGACCGCGAAGGCGAAGCCATTGGATGGCATATTTGTAAATTATGTAAATTAAATATAGAAACAACGCCTCGTTTGTTGTTCCATGAAATCACAAAAGAAGCTTTACAATACGGTATTCATAACCTAAGTACTTTAAATATGAATAGAATACATAGTCAACAAACGAGACAATTGTTAGATTTATACATTGGATTTAAAATAAGTCCCGTTTTATGGAAATATATAAAAAATAAGTTAAGTGCCGGTCGTTGTCAAACCCCCGCGTTACATATGCTATATGAAAAAGAAAAAGAATATGAAAAACAAAAAAGCGATACACATTTTAAAGTAGAAGGACTATTTACAAAAGAAAATATAAAATTTCATTTGTCAAAACATTTAAACACAGAAATGAACGAGTTTTTAAACTTATGTAAAATCTATGCGTTTCACATAAATAAAACCGAAAAACATAGTCATATTGAAAAAAGACCAACTATTTTAATTACAAGCACTTTACAACAAAAGGCTCACCAAAATTTGGGGTTTAGTCCAATTCAAACGATGAGTTATGCTCAGACATTGTATGAAAACGGATATATTACGTATATGCGAACGGATACACCTAGTTACAATGATATATTCAAAGAACAATTGAAACAATACATTATTAAAAAACACGGACAAGAATATTACAAAGAAATACCAATCGCCACCAAAAAAGCACACGAAGGAATTCGTGTGACAGATTTAAATGTAACAGAAATAAACAACATGGGAAACAACGCTATACATAGTTTATATCGTTTTATTTATAAACATACACTTCAAACGTCTATGAGTGATAGCACTATTGAAACCACGCATCATATTATGAACGCGCCATTAGACAATTGTTTTGTTTACAAAGAACCAAGAGTTTTATTTGAAGGTTGGAAAAAAGAAACAAATAAAAAGGAAACCATATATTATGGTGATTATTTATCGAAATTAAAAGATATACAAATGAATTATATATCTTGTAAAGAAGTGAAGCATTCGCCTGTATATCATTATTGTGAAGCTCAGTTAATACAAAAAATGGAAAAAGAAAATATAGGTCGTCCGTCCACATATGCTTCTATTTTAAGCAAATTATATGACAAACATTATATTATAAAAGGTAAAATAAAAAGCCCCGAATTCAATATGACTACTTATATATTAGAAAACAATAACATTCAAAAAAAATGCGAATTATTTTCCGTCGAAGAAACTAACAAAATAAGCGTTACTGAATTGGGTAAAAAAGTAGCCGAGTTTTGTTATACTTATTATAATCATTTGTTTGAATACGAATATACTAAAAAAATGGAGACAAAGTTGGATGAAATAGAAGAAAACGGATTGTGGAAAAATATATTCGAAGACTTCAAAAAAGACGTAGATAAAGAAGTACACATTACTACATTGAAAACACCACAAGTGAGTTTACATTGTGGATTGTATAAAAAAAAACCAGTTATAATCAAAAAGGGACCTTACGGATTTTATATGGAATATAATAAAAAAAAATCATCTTTGTTACATTGGGAACATTACGATAAATTATCAGACTATATAGAAGAACAATGTTTTCCAAACGAATATATAGAATCCATTGTCAATTTTAATAAAGATTGTAATAAAGATTATAGCATTCGTAATGGTAAATACGGAGATTATGTATATTACAAAACACCGTCTATGAAAAAACCAATGTTTTATAAATTGGATATAGAAAGTAGAAATATAGAAGATATCAAAGAATATATGGAAAAAAAATATAGTATTATCTTATGAGCATTCTTGACTTTCCTAAAACAGTATTGATTACTTTTGCTTCCATCGGAATCTTAAGTAAATTATTATTAACCTTATTCGTCTCTTCAAGAGACGGTTCAATTGGTCCAGCAAGCGCCAGTATATGGGGAAATTTGATTATTATTATATCTTTGATATCCTTTTTGTCGATAGATGACGAAGCTCAAAACGTTATAGTTCAATATTCCTTGTTTATTTTAGTATTATTATGGGATACAAGTATTTCTTATAAATATTTTGAACGGATAAATAAAAAAGAAATACCTAACATATATTATAACTGGAATACTCTATTAAATTTAATGTTATTGGCATTTATTGTTTTATTTGTTTACCAAATGATTCATACAAATGAAAAAGAACAATTGAAAAGTATTTTGTTTATTTTGGGTTTGTTTTCATTGTTTATCATGGGTATTCAACAAACCATTTTGGATAATTATATGGTGGATACAGATATCAACAATGTATAAATTTATAGGTTATACCAATCTTATCGTTCGACTCCCAAATACCGGATATTCTTAACATAATATGTTCGATAGGTTCATTTGAATTTATTATATAACGTTTAAAAAGACAATCGTTATATAATAATTTTTCTATTTTTTTATGTGTAATATGATTTATATTTTTTAAAATAGATTGTTCAATATTATGTAAAGAAAATAAAAAGCAATTTGTAAAACTTATTTTATAATTTTTTTTATTGTGATTAGTAATAACATAATTCAATGGTATCGAAATAATAATATTTTGTAGTGTATAGTCTTCTTCGTTGTATAATATGCGATAAAATGAATTATAATAAGGGATTTTATTTTGTAAAGGTTTTTGAAAAATTATTTTTTTAACATCAAATAAATGAAAAGGTATAATTACGTTCATAATAGTAATATTACAATTCTATATTTAAATATAATTTTTTATAACTATAAATGAACTATATTATTTATGGTAAAGAAAATAGTCTAAAATATAAACATGCTATGGAAATCATTTGTCCACATAGTAAATCAAATCTAAATTATAAGCGTAAAATAGAAATCGTTTTAAATGATCATAAATATTATTTTAATATAAGTGATTGTCACATTGAAGTAGATTTTGAATTGTTGGGTACCAATGAATATAACATTTGGATTGCTTTATATCAACAAATACAAACCATATGTAAAGAAATCATGGGTAAGTGTTTTGTTTTATGTTTCAATTTTCATTGTATAAAAGATGAATTATTAGAAATATTCTACATATTTTTAAGAGACCATAATATTCAATTTTGTTTTTATGTTACTAGACACATATCTTAGTTTTACCAGTATACGTTAAAACATAAATCGTTGAAATTATTTTGTCTAAAAGAAAAAAAACAACCGGTACAATCTATACAATTATGCGACCCTATTATAGATACTATACAAGAAACAAATATTGATTATTTTTTGATTCGTGAACAATTATACAATATATTAACGTATAATTTAAATATACACGAGTGCTTTTATTATATCATAAGCACATTATTTAAAAATGAAGTATTACATAGTACATTGTTGGTGAATGAAATGGACACATTTTTTGATATCATAAAAAAATATAACAATAATTATAGAACCATTTATCATTTGGAAAGATTTGTCTCGTTTTTAATTATATTAAAAAGAAGAAACATAGAAATGTATGAACAAAGATAAAGCCCTTTTTCTTTTAAATATACAGGGACCATTCAATCTAAAAACTTTAAAAAAACAATATCATAAAGCGTGCTTAAAATATCATCCAGATAAAAATAAAAATTCAACGAATTATATTGAAATCAAAGACGCATATGAGTTCTTATTGGAAGACTTACATAAAGTATCTCCTTTGTTTTATATAGATGAAGATTATACGCATAATTTATATATATTATTAAAGAATTATATTGTGGACCCCCTCGAACAACATATGTCGAGTTATATGATTTATGAATTAAACCCTTCACTTGAAAATTTAATGAATAAAGAAGTATATTATTTAAAAGACTATGATTTATATATACCTTTATGGCATCACGAATTATATTATGAAGAACAAAAAATAAAAATAAAAATAAAACCCATTGTTGAAAAATATATGTCAATAGATATATATAATCATATACATATATTTTTGGATGTAAAAACGAAAAAAATAGGCGATTCAATTTTTTTAACTATAGGTAATAAAAAATTTAATTTTATATACGAAGAAAAGGATATTGTTTTATATGAAAAGGGAATACCTATGATACAAGAAAAAATATTCGATTATACTTTGTCTAATATATATATTCATTTAAGTTAATTTACTTCTTAGCTTTACTTTTTGTTTTTTTAACCGGTTCAGGCTCAGGTTCAGGCTCCGTTTCTCCATCGCTATCATATGTGTCGACTGGTTCTTTCTTGGCAGGCGGTTCTTGTTGACTTTCTTCCATAGGTTCGGCTACTTCTTGACTATCAATTTTAATATGACATTTACCACGTTCGAGACTATCCAATTGTTTTACAACTCCTTGGAAAGTTTCCAAGTTACACCGAACTTACCATTCGCAAACCAAATCCCACCACATTGGATAATACACGCTACATTAGAACCCTTTTGAATGAATTCTTCTGGCCCACGACCATCTTCATTTGGAATCAAATTGTTATGGTCTACGTCAAATAGTTCAAACTTGAATTCATTTTCCCAAACAGGCAATTTTACCTTTAAAGTTGGACTGCGTGTTTTATCCGCTTCACCCGTGGCTTGGTCTTTTGGATATTTGAGCATAGGACTCCACAAAGCATCAATCACTTCTGCTGACATAGAAGCTTTACCAAACCAATCACGCGGGTTTTTAACCGCGTCGGATTTAACCTTTTCTTCAAGTTCTACAAGCATGTCCAGCAGACTCTTGGTGTCTTCATTCGCAAATTCTTCGCGTGGGAATTGAAGAGCGAAATCATAACTTTTGCTTCCGTTCGCATTATCATATACATTTACACCCCAATTCATCATCAATGGGGTTTGAACCATAAGAGATTTTTTTGAAATAGAATTCAAAATACCAACACTTTTCCCACCAGCATTATTTGCTTTTGGTTTGGTGAAGATCATGTTGCTGGAAGGCGAGAATTCTTTGGAGGTTACGATAAGAGAAGACATTGTTATCATAATATAACTTGAATCTTTAAATCAATTTTTATAATATTGCTATCAAATGAGATTTGGTGTTGAAACATTTGAAATGTTAATATATAAAAAAATATTATAAAATATATAAATGATACAATCTTATAAAGAGTATCCTAAATTAATGGTCGAAAAATATACGCTAAAAGAATTAAAAGAAAATATGAAAACGTTTTCATATAAAAGCAATAAAACAAGAAAAAAGGAAATCGCTCTTGATTTTTATAATTATTTAAGAGATACTATGTATTGTATAAGAATACAACATATTTGGAAAAAATACCTTCTAAAGTTATTCAATCATACACAAGGACCAGCTATATTCAAACGAACTATATGTAATAATGTAGAAGATTTTTTAACAACGGAACCTATGAAAGATATCCATTACAAGTATTTTATAAGTTATCGCGATAAAAATGATTTTATTTATGGGTTTAATATTTTATCCATTGGTACTCTTATTGAAAAAAAACAATGTAAAAATCCATATACTATGGAAGCATTGCCAGAAGATTTCGTGGAATGTATTCAAAAAAGAAAAGTATACAACAAGCACTATAAATATGAGACAAAAGAAACAAAAAAGTTGTCTCTAAATATAGATACCAAGTTAGGCGCCATATTTCAAAAATTAGATGACTTAGGAAACTATACCCAAGTAGAATGGGTGACTAAATTAAACAATAAACAATTGAGGAAATTTGTATATGAATTATTCGATCTTTGGACATATCGCGCGAATTTACCCCAAGCAACCCGTATGGAACTATGTCCACCCTATGGTAATCCATTTAGGGGGATTATTGAATTTCACGTATTGGATAATAGACATATTTTGGTTGAAAGTAAAACATTAAAACAATATATTTTTATGATTTGTGATACAATGCTCAATAATCCAAATACAGATGTAGAAAAACAGTCTCTGTGCGGAATATATATATTAACCGCTTTAACATTAGCAAGTAAACAAGCGGCAATTGCTATGCCTTGGTTATATAGTTCAGTTATGTAATATTATGCGTTAAAAGTATATAAAAAGAAATGATTATCTAATGTATAATGACTAATACCAAAGCGCCCAAAAATGTAAAACCTCAAACAGATGTAGCAGCGGCAAAGCCTAAAAAGGCATCTTCGCCCAAAACGGTTGTAGAAAAAACACCCAAAGTAGTTGAACCACCAAAAGAAGAAAATGTAGTGTGAAATGTCCTCAAGCGAGTCTCCGTGAGCGAGTCTTCGCAAATGTAATGGTCTATGGGTGACTCAATAGCGCTTTAGTAAACACCAAGCTTGCGATGAAGGCCCTAGAAAAGCAAGTTTCCAAAGAAATGAAGGTTCTTGATAAATTCAACCAAAAAAAAAATAAAAACAAGGGAACCCGCGCACCAAGCGGTTTTGTAAAGCCAACCAAAATTAGCGATGAACTAGCCGTTTTTCTGAAAAAGGAAAAGGGTTCTATGATGGCTCGCACTGAAGTGACGAAGGAAATGACTGCGTATATTCGCGAGAAAAGTCTACAAGATAAAGCGAATGGTCGTAAAATTCTACCAGACGCATCGCTAAAAAAACTACTCAATCTAAGTGCTTCCGATGAGCTCACTTACTTTAATCTACAAAAATATATGAGTCCTCATTTTGAAAAAAGTGTAAAGGCTTAAATAATATATCATTTTTATAATCAGTAAATACATATTTTACTGATTATAACATTTATGAACCAATATTCGATTTAACTCGAATCGTTTTTGTATTATTATTATTTTTAAAACTTATTTTTGTGGATGTATTGCCTTGCCTATTTGTGTTAGATAGTTCTTCTTCAATATTATTTAATGGTACTTCATTTTCTTCGTCTACATTGTTCGCAGGAACTTCATTTTCTTCGTCTACATTGTTCGCAGGAACTTCATTTTCTTCGTCTACATTGTTCGCAGGAGTTCCGTCGTCATTTACGACGTCATCATTATTAGAATAAACTGAAACTTCATCTTCATTGACTTCATTATTCGCAGGAGTTTCGTTTTCATTGTCGTCATTATTCGAAGAAACTTCATCTTCATTGACTTCATTATTCGCAGGAGTTTCGTCTTCATTTAGGTCATCTTCAACGTATTTTTTGGAAGAATTCAATAAAATCGAATTATTGGTTGGATTTTTTACTCGTTCAAATTCATCTAACGACTCCAATAAAGTTAATTCATTACCTAAAATCATTCGTATGTAATCATTATAAGACATTTCTCTATAGTTGTCTCTATAGGACTCAATCAAATTATGATTTAAGGCATTGGATTGTATAAATTCCAAGTCCTTAAAATTTTTTTCTCCTTTATTAAATAAATCATTGTAAAAGTTGAGTGTATTCAACATATGTCCTGTTAATTTTTGTTTCAATTCTTCATAACGTCCATTTAGAATACCATCCATCAAAATATTTTTTTTAGTATTCATCACAGAAGACGCAGTGACAATATATTCTTCTTTGGATTGAACCAAATCGGACAACTTTACACTGTCCGCATAATTATCAAACATTAAAAGTTGTCTTTCGCCATAATTGGATGTATCCGAACCTTTTAAAAATTCATAAAGTCCCAATTTACTAGTTACTTTATTATATTTCACCGCGTATACATATTTATATTCTAATTGTTCGTTCAATATTTTTAAATCTCCTATGGCAATACATATTGGATATGATTTTTCATTAAAATTTACGTAGGTTTTATATAAATACGATTTGTGATTTTTTTCTTCAATAGAATATAAATTTGTAACATATTCATGATTCTTAAATAAATTCGATTTAACTCGTGCGTCTTCTTCGACAGGCATAATTATAATATGTATATATATATAAATGAAAAATAACACGAAAAAATGCAAATCCAAATGTATTCATTTACCAAAAAATGAATGTTATAAGGGGTGTGTGTTTACTAAAAAGGGGTTCTGTAAGTTGTCTAGTAGATACCAAATGGATAACAAAACATGTAAATTGATGAAGCGTTCAAAATATATTCCTAAAAGTTTTAAAATCCCTAAAAAAAAAAATGAACCAATCTCATCTTCATATTCGCCTGAAATAAATAAATATTTAATTCAATCTAGATATAGTCCAAAATATGATATATTCAGCGCCATTACAAATTGTATGAATATCGATATAAATAATTATAGTATAAATGATTCTATTTTGAAATATTATTCCAATCCACGTATCCAATTAAAAGATGGTCAATGTGTCAGTTATTGGCAAAAAGAATCACAAGATATGTTTTTGGATAATTTATCAAAGCATAATCGTATTGATATACATAACTTAATTGTTCCCAAACAGTCGCTATATAATTGTTGGTTTAATACAGGATTTATGATAAATTATGTAAGTGATAAAGGTCGCAAATTTAATAAGTTTTTTAGACAATTTATGATCACAGGAAAGGTGCGAGGATTAAAACCATTTTTAAACAAACTAAAGGCTCCTTTATTTTTATTCAATATAGCGATAGAAGCTACATTACAAGGGGACACTTTGGCTAAAATTATGAATACAAATGATATTATTGAAAAAATATATGAAAATATTCCTAAAGAATACAAAAAAAGTAATCCATTGGCAAATAAACTAGAATATGGTAATCCTTACGACTATCAAATGTCTTTGTTGAATTATTTATCAGAACATAAAAGGCCTTATAATTTTGTAAATGGATATTCTATTTTAAAAGATAAAATGCCAATATTATTATCGAGCGACGTATTGTATATGGAAATAAGCGAAAAACATTCCAAACAAATAGATAATAAAACTATATCATTAAAAACCAAAGAAAATATATATGAAATAGATTCTATTTTATTAAGAGACATAACTGGAAATCATTTTTGTTGTTTGATTACTTTAAACGATAAAGAATATATGTATGATGCGCAGAAGAACCTCTATGTCGTTTAAATGGAAAATAACGACTTTTGAATACGAATAAAACATTTAAAACGAATGAGACTTCATCATTATGGAATATGCGAAAAGGATACCAAGTTTTAAATTATTATCAGGTTTGATGATTACAAAAATCAATGATGTCTAAACATTTAAACTTTAATTTAGGATTTATATTTTCGTGCGTTTTTAATGAAACAATTGTAGTATATATGATTTCAAAATTAGAATGAAAATACATTTCTTCGTGCGTTTCTTTAATAATAATAAAAATACTTTGAAGTAATTCTTCTTTGTATTCCATGTTTTCTTTATGTTTCATTTCGTTTGTTAATGTATTCAATAATTCTAAACAAAGGTCGCACATATGGTCAATCGTGCCTATTTTATATTTCATCAAGTTGCTAAAAAAAAAGAGACCGCATTTTAAACGGTCTATACTTTTTACATAATTACAATATTCATCATAATCTTCATTTGGACTTATATACTTTATTTCGCTCAGCATTTTAGTATGTTGAATAAAACGTTCGTGAAAAACATCATAAAAAGAATTATTTTTTTGGATGAGTTCGTGATATAACTTAGAAAATAACCTAGATAAGTTCATATTATTGCTTGCAATATCGAATATCCTTTTAGTAATAATATGTATATCTTGTTCGCTTTCTACATTATCAATAATTTCAAATATATCTTTTTTTAGCTTTTCGTAATTTTTTTCGCTTAATTTATTCAATAATTTACATATGGCGCCACAATAATCTTGTGGCTTGTTTATAATAGTGGGTTTTAATGGTTCAATATGATAAATCATAAGTATTTTCTTGATTTCTTTAATCAAATTTTGTGTTTCATCAGGAACTATAAATTCATTTACACATAAAGAATCTATCGATTCATAAGAACAATACATTATATAATATAGGATGAAATGTTTATATTCGTTCTATTTTTTTTATAAAAAAGAATAGATATAGTATGTGTTTTAAATTACCAATAGAATGTATCGAACATAAGGAAATAACAGAAACCATACAAAATGATTTGGATATGACGTATTGTTATAAAAAAATATTAGGAGACACTGAATTGTTATCTAATTGGTGTGGTTCTTATACTACGAATAAGACATTTTTAATAGATACACAGCAAATTTTAAAAAATATAAATATAGACACCTATGACCATTGTAACTGGGATACAAAATATGAAGTATTTAAATCAGAGACAAATTTTAAAGAAAAATATCAATATTTAAACATTGACATGTTAAGTTCTTTTAACGAATCCACTATGTTTATGCAGTCGTTAAGTATATATAATATTAGCGCGCCCATATTTTCACTTTTTACTCCCATATTTATTTTTATTGTTCCTTTTTTTATTTTAAGATTAAAAAGGATTAATATATCAGGCAATCAATACGCGGAATTATTGAAAGATATGATGAAAAAAACCAATGTTTATAAATTCTTTTATGAAAATACAAATATGACGTATCAACAAAAATCTACGTTGATTATGTCTATTGTATTTTATATTTTTCAAATATACCAAAATATAATTTCTTGTATACAATTTTATAAAAACATTCATATTATTTCAGACTTTATGGATAGTACAAAAGAACTATGTGATAAAACTATAACACAAATAAAACAAATGAATGTTGCGTTAAAACCATACAAATCGTATGAATATTTTTTGAAAAAAAACAATGACCAAAAAGAAGTGCTTGAATCTATATTACAAAAAATATCATTTATTTTTCCTTATAAAAACACTCTTTGTAGATTATCACAAATAGGGTATATTATGACTTTATATTATAGCTTATTTTACGATAAAAAATACAATGAAGCCTTTGTGTATTCAAGATCCTTGAATGTTTACGTAAAAGATATGAATGTATTCAAAAAAATACACGCCAAGAAAAAGTTGAATTGTTGTGTCTTTGATAAAGATAAAACCTATATGAAGTCGTCGTTTTATTTAGCAAATATACAAGATAAACCTGTAAAAAATAATATTACAATTGATAAACATATTATGATTACTGGACCAAACGCATCAGGAAAGACCACCTTAATAAAGTCTGTTTTATTGAATTTTATTTTGTCTCAACAACTTGGGATGGGTTGTTACAAAAAGGCTAATATTCATATATACGACCATTTCCATTCTTATTTGAACATTCCAGATACATCTGGTCGCGATAGTTTATTTCAAGCAGAAGCCCGGCGTTGTAAAGATATTTTAAATGTAATCGAACAAAAGAAAAATGATAGGCATTTTTGTATTTTGATGAATTATATTCTGGAACAAATCCTAACGACGCGGTTTTATGTGCTGAAATTTATTTGAAAGGATTAACTCAATACACAAATGTTGAGTTTTTATTGACGACACATTACATAACATTATGCGAAAAATAAACAAAAAAACTCCTTATAAAAAATATAAAATGAATGTAGTGGAACATAAAGATAAACTAGAATATACGTATAAAATAAAAAAGGAATATCATATATCCATGGGGGTAAACAAGTTCTAAAAGACTTGGATTATCCGGAACAATTATTTGTTTAATTTCGTTTAAAACAATTAAAGAATAATATATATATTAATGTATATGGGTCTATTGGATATTAGTGGTTTCTTTACTGGATTAATTATAAATTTATTATTGGTTACGCTAATATGCTATTATTTTAAGAGAAAATATGAAAATATCGAAGCAGCACAAATGGAACAAGCAAAATTGTTATATGATTTGCTAAAAAATTCGAACTCATCTGAAAAAACAACTTCAACAAGTAATGTAAAGAATATTGAATTAGGCGACGAAATCGTTTCTCGAGCACAAGAAGATTTTGAAAGTGATTATAGCGAAGAAACAAGCGAAGAAGAAGATGATGAAGAAGAAGTTTGTATAGAAGATAACAAGGTGGAACCAGAACACAAAGAAGTTTTATTAGAAGATTATAATAAAATGAGTGTAAAATCATTAAGGGATTTTCTTACGAATAAAGGAGTCAAAACAAATCATAAAATGAAAAAAAACGAATTAATTGGATTATTGACCAATAAAAAATCTTTGGTGGTAGATTTAGCATTTGAAGAAGAAGAAAAAGAAGAACCAGAATTGCCAGATATTTCATTAGTAGATTAAATTAAATATTTTCTTATAATAATGAATTTTATAAACAAAGATGAAGGATTTCCTATTTTAGAAGATGGTAGACGATTTACAGATTATACGCAGAGTTCTGTTAAACTACGAAAAAATAAAAAATGAATATGGTATTCATAATAATCGAACATATAAAGGAGTTTTTAATAAAAAACGCAGACCTTATGATGAAACGTAATTTTGATGAAAAAAAAAAGGTAAATAATACACCTAGTTATAGAGAAAAAAATATACACAATGTTCCTTATAAGTTTAAAGGTGTTATGGATACAAGTAACCCCGAAATGTATTCTTTTTCGGATATGAAAAATGTATATTTATCGCGCGAACAATTGGATTCAATGCGAAAGCGTCAATATGTAAAATGAATATAAAATGAATATTATATATAATATATGATTTACGTTAGTATAGATGTTGGTATACGAAACTGTGCTTATATATTATATGAAAGTGATACAAATACTATAATCAAATGGGATATTATTGAATTATGCGACAAATCTATATGTGCCTCCAAAGTAAATTTAATTGATATAGGGAAAAATGCCTCCAATATATTCCATAATGTATTTTCAAATTATGATATTGATGTAGTGATTATAGAAAATCAAATAGGTCAAAACGCCATACGTATGAAAACGTTACAAGGGATGATTACTATGTTTTTTATTTTACAAGGGTGCGAAGACGTAAAACATTGGAACTCTTGTCATAAATTAAAAGGGTATGATATACCAGCAAAAACAACTTATTCGCAACGAAAAAAGTGGAGTATAAATATTACGCAAAACATTGTACAAGAAGAATATAGTAATTGGGAATGTTTTTATAATAAACATAAAAAAAAAGATGATCTAGCTGATTGTTTTTTACAATTAAGAGACGTATTAAGAAAAAATAAATGATATGTGTGCGATTAAATATAAAGTAAAAACATATAAGATAATATAATGGAAGAAATTATAGATTTAGATAGTGAAAATGTAAATATCACAGACCCAACCATTTCAAAACCCGAAGTAGACTTTGGCGGTGGAATTGAATTACTTATGAATGATAAAAAAAAGAGTTCAAGTAAACCAAATGATGAACATTCTATTGAAAAAGAACTAAATGATTTAAATGATATTGAAAATATAGAAATACCAAATATTGGTAAAAAAACGGTTCATATGGAACACAATAATTCCGGATTTAAAAAAATGGATGAAATAAACATTGAGAAAGAAATAAAACATGTAGAACATAAAACAAAAGAAGAAACATTAAAAGAAAAGTTCAATTATTTGCGGAAATTGGAACAACTTGAATCGAAAGGCGTACAACTATCGAAACGTTATAGTATGGATTCATCTTTAGATGAAATGAAAGGAGAATATGAAAATATTATCACTGAAAAAGAACGAACCAATAGTGTTAAATTTCAAGGTAAAGTGTTAACAACATTGATTACTGGTATTGAATTTTTAAATAATAAAATAGACCCGTTTGATGTTAAACTAGACGGGTGGTCGGAACAAGTCAGTGAAAATTTAGAAGATTATGATGATATCTTTTCTGAATTACACGAAAAATATAAATCCAAGGCAAAAATGGCACCGGAACTTAAACTATTATTCCAATTAGCAGGCTCAGGGATGATGATACATATGACCAATACAATGTTTAAATCGGCAATGCCTGGTATGGACGACATTATGAGGCAAAATCCTGATCTAATGAACAGCTTTACGAAGGCTGCCGTAAATTCTATGGAACAAAACAGTCCCGGATTAAGTAATTTTATGAATGACTTTGGTATGAGTCACAGCGAATCCCCTGAACCATCAGGACCATCCAACGTCCGCGAAGACATGAAGGGTCCCGGACCCGATAATATCAATACTTTATTGAACAAATTAAATAAAAAAGTAGATTTAGAACAACCGAACGAAAGTGTTATTAGTGTAGAAGATATGGATAATTTAAGTAATTCTTCCGCTCCAACTATGAACCGCCGTAAACGTAAAAGCGATAAAAATACGATTCGTTTAGCAGTTTAAATTTAATTATATAATGAATGTATGGATAGTAATTATATACAGCTTCAACAAAAACTACAAGGATTAAAGGCGTCTATTAATGAAATTTCGCGTATTATTGAAAAAAAAAGTGATATGGTAAATAGTTTAAAAGAACAGCAAATTGAAATTAACAAAAAAATTGCGATCGAAGAATCAAGCTTGAACGAAAATATTCAAAAAAAAAATGAATACGAAAACTTATTGGGCGAAGCAACAAATAGTTATAAACAATTAGAAGACGCGGTATCTTCCATATTAAATATGATTAATAATAAATCATAAAAAGGTTTCATATAATATTGTATGGTTTATTTACCCGAGGACATACAAAATTATATATTTTCTTTTTTGCCTATTGTGTCAGAAGAAAAAAAACGGTTGAATTCTATTGTACTAAATTATAATTATTATTTTATACGTGAATTGGACCATACATTTAAAGATGACATTATAAATGTATATAGTTATTGGTTAAATATTAACAAAAACATAAAGGATTTTTTATCTATAAATGATAAACATACCATGCTTCAAATACGGGATTTTTACAATTTTGCTATTCTATATGGTGATTTAATAAAAACGTCGAGTTCATTTTAATAAATAAATACAGAAAAATATGAAGGGCACTTTTATCTAATATTTTCTTTCTTTCTTCAATAGGAGCAATTTGAAGCCATATAAAAACGAGTTCATATTATGGTCCGTGATATGATTATATTTTAATACATTTAGCATTTCGCTTGTGATATCTTCATTCAATACTTCGAATGTTTTTTTCATTACTTGTCTTTTTATAAAGAGGCGTCTGGTAAGTTTACCATATATTAGTATTTTTTTAGGTATTGTCGCAAGCATCATTTCTTTCTAGTATTACGATTTATTTTTTTATTCAATTTTTTATTACATGTTTTATTTATTTTTTTGCCACCAATAAGTTTACTTGTTAAACGATTAATTTTATATTTTATTTCTTTACACGACGTGCTCGATGTAAATTCTTTAGTTTGTAAAAATAATTTAACTTCAATAATATATTCTGGCTTTGAAATGTCTAAAATGGTTTCAATGTTTTTTTTATATTTATTTTTTCTATTTCTACTTATTTTTTCAATTGGTCTGGTATAATCGTTTAACTCCATTCTGTATTGAGAATTTGTATCTTTTGTATTTTTTCTTTGTTTAAAATGTAATGAATTGTTTTTTTCAAATAACATTTCTAATACATCTTTAAATTTGTCTCTTGGTATCACATATGATTTATATGTCTCACTTAATGTATCATAATAACTATCCAAATCTGAATAAGTGGAAGCATTATAAGGACCACTTAATATGCCTTGTTTATATTCTTCATATTGGCTTATCAAGAAATCCTCATATTTTTTTAGTTCAGTTGGATTTTTCAAATAGTTTAGTACATCCACAGATGTAGGTTTATCTTTTTTCAAAAACTTTTTAAATGTTGTTTTATCTATAGTATTTTTTTTGGGTATAAAAAGTTCATAATTTTTAGTGGTATCATTATTATCTAAATTCTTATATTTTAATAAGTTATAATTATCATCATTAAATACTTTTATTTTACCCGAATCAATGCTTACTACAAAATCAGTTCCCGGGTCATCTTTATTGCTTATAATTGGTTTATTTACTGTTGAGTCTCCGGAATCTTCATCTTCATTTATTATTTTATATGTAAATCCGAAAAAAGTTTTTTTTACAAAACATTTAAATTTTAATGTCTCATATTTAGTTGAATTTGGATTTAAAACTTCTTTTAATCTTACATAAAACCAGTATTTAGGTCCACCTATTTTCTTTAATTTCCCTATACATCTATAATAACTATCCACTTTAAAATTTGAGTTTATATAATCGACACCAAGGTCATCGGAAACGCTATTAATATATGTTTTGTTTAATTTCACATCAGATAATTCATAATAATAGGCTGGATGGATTACATCAAAATCCTTGTCTAAATATTCAGGTTTATATAATATAACAAATTTATCAAATAATTGACGATTGATAATATTTTTAATGATAGATTTGTCTCTTTGAAAATAAAATAAATATTCATAAAATTGTATCAATTTAGTTTCTTTATTTTTTGTTTTCTCATTCAAATATTTGAAAAAATCTTTTATAGGTATATCTAGTTTAGGTATTATAGTTACATTGTTTACAATTGGTAAATCCGACAAAAATTTCTTGAATGAACTATCAAATACATCAGTATACTTAATGCTTTTCAGTTTTTTGTTAGAATATTTATAACGATATTCCAAATCAGTCTCATTGTATAAAGGTACGTAAAAGGTCACTTCTTTTACTCCTGTTTCTTTAACGACATTAAATAATGTTTCCCGAACTTTGTCTCGGATTAAATTTTCACGCCCATAATCATAATCAATTATTTTTGTTGACGGTTTTTCTTTAGGATAAATGATATAAGTATCCTTCTTTTTAAAAATATTATCATATTTATAATCTTCAAGCAATTCTTCTTTAATATTTGTATCTTTAAACATATCCGTCTTTAAAAGTTCCTCTTCGTTTTTTTTATTATCAAAATCATACATCGTTATGGTCGGTTTAATCACAACCGAAATATACTTATACGCATTGTACATATATAAAACTATAGAAATTAAATAAAATTTTCTTTAAATAAGGCATATTCTTCTATGTCATTTTCTTTGTGTTTCTTTTGTGAATGGGCACGTTTAAGAATGTCAATCGAATCGTTTATTTCTTTTTGAGTTATGTTGCCGGACAAATCTTTCACTTTACATTGGTTAGGTATTATACAATATTTACTTTGTTCATTTAACAAATAATCCGCTAAAAGTAAAAATAAAATCGTCATTAAAATAGATATAAATATGTCTCGTGTACCCATCCATATAACCGCAAACAAAAGCAATTGTTTACCAAAAATATATTTCACATAATATTCTTGGGATTTACTCAATTCCAACGTGGCGTATCGTGTACATATATTCATAATAAGAATAATGAACCCCGCAAATATTTTGTTATTGTTTAAAGAATGATAATAATCCAAGTAACTAAATTTATACTTTGTCATTTACTATAATATATATATTTAAATTATAGTAAAAAAATATACTGATTATTTAAGTATGGCTTTTGCTTTTAATGCGGCTTTAATAAAAAACGATGAACCAACACCGGTTTTAGAAAAACCAAAAATAAATAAAGATAATTTAAAGCAATTATTAAAACCAACGGTGGAAAAATCAAAAGAAATACCTAGCGAAATTGACATAGTAAATATTCATTCTAATATTCAAGAAGAAAATGACGATGAATTAGCACAATTTTATCACAAAGAATCCACGCCACAATTAATACAACCCTCTAATGAATTTATACTAGAAGAAGGACATCCTTCTATAGGAAACCCTTTATTAAATAAAATAAATCATATTTTAGAATTATTGGAACAACAAAAAGAAGTAAAAACAAACCAAAAAAATGAAGAAATTGTATTGTATTGTTTTTTAGGACTATTTATTCTTTATATTATAGATTCCTTTGTAAGTATTGGTAAATATAGTCGTTAAGTGGATTTTGTAAATATTGCCATTCGAAATGTCCCTAAGTCAACGTCTTTCATAAATTTTAATCCTTTTAAACTTGCTTCATAAATTAAATTATCCAGTTTGATTTGTTGATAATTCCATATATTTTTACGCTTTAGTGTATGTTTATTATAAATATTTTCAGTAACAATAGAATATCCAGCATTTTTTTCTACATTCAATGAAAAATTATAATGATACAAAAATTTTTCACGAGGGTTATGTTGTATGATATCTTTAATATGATCTATATTAGGTAAATAAGTGATGAATAAAAATCCTTTATGAATCAGCCATCCGTAACAAACACTTAGAAAATTACCTAGTTCGTATTTAGTATGAATACTAAACAAAGGACAAATAATATGTGTATTTAATTTTGTTATATAAGGATTGTATTTACCATATTGAAATTTTAATTCTGGATATAATTGTTTAGCATAGTTTATCATATACGAAGACGTTTCTAACCCAGTAATATTTGCGTAATTAGAAAGAAGTTGAACCATATGTCCTGTTCTACAATCTAAACATAAAACATTACTGCTTTTTCTTAAATAAGGAACGATTTGTTCGCATTCTTTAGTATGTATAGGTAAAGTATCGTATAAATCATCGTATATTTTCGCATAAAATCTGTCTAAAATATCGTGGTCTATTTTTATCAAAGAACTCTCTTCTAATACAGTGAACCCTTCTTGTCTCGAAAACATAAAATACAAATACAATAATATCAATAAGATTAATAGTTTCATCATAATCATTTGTTATATTATTTTATTTTTTTTTTAGTTTCAATATAAGAATGGAAAAATGTAAAATAATAGACAATCGTAAATCGTTTTCTCGTTTATCATTTTCAAATCATAAAAAATCGAACGTTATACAAGAACTTACCGAATCTTTATATTATAAAAAAAGAGACGATGCTTTACATTGGACGGCTGAAATGATATGTAGTGGATATTTGGCGGATTTATGGAAAATTTATATTATGTTTTATTGTAAATATATACATATTCATAATATAAAAATACCCATATATTTATGTAAAAAATTAGAAGAATTCAAAGGTATTTCGACTAAAACTGATTTTAAAAACGACGATACCACAAGAAATATTTTTTTTACAATTACACTTATTTTTTGCGAGACAAAAAATGAACACTCTTTGCTTTCTATGCCTTTTTCATTTAATTTAGAAAAAATGTACGACCATTTGAATGCGGATAATGTAGAATATATAAAACCATTTTTTAAGCAACAAGACCCAAAAGAGTTTTATATACCCCTAAATGAGTTGGTCTATCATATAGACAATACAAAAGATAAAACCAGCATTATTTATTGGTTAGATTGGTTGATAGACTATGATGTATATTTGACAAAAAAAAAGAAGAATGTTTACATAGTACCGCGTGGGAATATGTTGTTCAAAGATGATAAAAAAAATAGAAATATTATATGGTTATTATGGGATATTTTATTAAAAAAATCTAACCACTGTAAAGATATTATACAACAATGTATACAATGTTTATATGTGTTATTTCAACATAAATATTCGGTGACTTCTAATAAAACATACAAAGGTATATTATATGTAGTAGTTCATTTGATATATTCACAGGACATCAATATGAATATAAAATTAATAGAAAACACAGGACTGTTTAAACATTTATACGATAATACCCAAATTATTTTTAGTGAAATAAAAGTAAAAGAAGTTTGGATAGAAGAGACAAAAACTGAAAAACAAAAATTATACGATTCGTTATACGCCTGTTGAACCAAACCCACCTGACCCTCTCGAAGTGTTGACACCTAAATCCGTTTTTTTATCGACCAATTCTACCACAATGGGTAAAACATCAGGAGAGACAATTTGTAAAAATCGCTCGTGTTTATTTACTTGTATAGGTGTTGAAGAATATATAACGTCAAACATACCTATTAGACATCCTCTATAACCAGAGTCAATGATGCCTACATTATTTGCCAATCTTAATTTTGTTTTAGAAATACTTGACCTAGGATACATATAAAACCCACTATTGTATTGTTTTGTATTGTAAGCATTTAGGACATTTTTATCCGAAGATATTTTTTTAATTATTTTAGCGCTACACATCACTTTAAAATCCATTTTATTCACTTTGTCTGACATGATAATTTGGTCTTCTGGATTCCATAAGTCAAACCCTGCGTCGATATGTTGTATATCATTGGACATATTTAAATGATGTTTATCAATAGACTCCATATATTTATCTTTTAATTCTTGGTCTTCCACATAAAGTTTCAAATACATAAATTGACCATAATAATTCAATAAATCATTTTGTAAATTTGTAAACATACTATTCATACAATCGTTATTTATTTAAATCTGTTTAAAATATATTAATGGCATTAAGTGAAAAATATAACGAAATGTATGGCGACGGAGAGAACTTTTCTGAAAATGTAAATAAAAATATCTTTAGAAACGCGACCAATAATTATACAAATGATGATTTTAATAATGATAATGCTATGAATCGAAGTTTAAATAATGATATGAATCGAAGTTTAAATAATGATATGAATCGAAGTTTAAATAATGATAATGCTATGAATCGAAGTTTAAATAATGATAATGCTATGAATCGAAGTTCAAATAATACTTCAACAAACAATACTTTATGGTATATATTTTTATTTATAATACTAGGCAGTATATTATTTGCTTTATTTTACTTCAGAGACAATATTATACAAATGTATAGAGATGTCATAAAACCAAAACCCAACGTAAATAACGAACTGAGACAATTGAACAAAAGTATAAAAGAAGAAAAAGAAAAACGCGAAGAAAAGGAAAAAGAACGGGAATTAAAAAGCAAAAAAGAAAAAGGAGGTGTAAATCAATTGTTGAATAAAATAAATTATAACAGTAACCAAATTGCTAAAGAAGATGGTTATTGTTATATTGGATATGATAGAGGAATGAGAAACTGTAGCGAAATACACCAAGGAGAAACATGTATGAGTGGCGATATATTTCCTTCTTTAGAAATTTGTATGTTTCCTAATTTAAGAGAATAATTATAAACTGGTTTCAAACGGGATGTTTTGGTCGTAAACAATATCACTACAATGACCCTTCTGTGTTTGACAAGATTCTATATTTTGTGTGTCTCTTATCATTTTTAATGTTGCTTGACTGAATCTACTTTTAGACGTAACTGAATTTTTGTATGTATTTTTTTCACTCAATGGTAATTGATTATTTTTATATTGTAGTATTTCTGCTTTACGACGCATTTGTCTCGTTTTATAATCATATTGTTCAAATGAAATATTTCTTCCGTTGGTTCTTCCAACTCTAGTACGAAAATATATATCATCATAAATGTTTACACCTTCGCGATTTTTATATTCTCGTAAATTTGCCAAGGCTATAAACTCTGGATTACCTTCACGAAATTCAAGCTCTATATTATCCGATATATCTGCTAAAATAAGAGAAGAAATATCTTCTATATATTTTGTTCTGGATATAGTTACAAGGCTCATACAATAAAGAATTAAAATAATTCTTTTCGAATATCTTCTAATGAAGCATTTACACCTAATACAGCATCTTGGTCATTTGGCGCATGAATACTTACAAGTTCACCTTTTTCGTTGATGCTTTGGGTTAATTTGTTATTGGTTTCTTTTGCCTTTTTCATATTTTCTTCAATCGCATTTATTTTCGATTCTTTTACTCTTGCTTCAAAATTTTGTTTTGCTTTATCTTCATTAATCTTTTTCTCGTGCATTAAATCATTTAATTCTTTCTCTAAATATTGAACATTTCCAGTTTTGTACGCTTCTGGATGATAAGGCAACCAAATTCCTACTGGTCCTACGTATACATCGTGGTTCGGGTCTGTTTCTCTTAACATTTTACTACGTTGTTCTGCTTCTTCTTGGGTAGAAAATACGCCACGCACTTTTAGTCCTCGGACACTGGTTTGAAAAGCGTTTTCTTTTAAAAATTCCTTTTCAAGAACATCTTCTTGTTTATCTATAAAATTCTTATAATCATCACTCACGTCCACTTTTAGTTTATCTTTGAATGTATCTACAAAAGAGTCATATTCTTTATTTAATTCTTCAATGGGAATATTATATTTATAAGAGACAAAATTAATAAATTCAATGAATTTACTCATTGATTTTACGATATCGTATTGTTGAACAAAACGTTCAAAATAAAATAATTCTTTTTTCTTGATCAAGTGTTCTGGAGAAACAAATGATAAGCATACAAACTTCTGTTCAGCAATGGGTCTATCTTCATCTAATAAATCAACATTCATTATTATAGAATAAATAAATCCTTTATATATTTTTTATGGTTATATTATTTTTATATTTATAAAATATAATGTTGAACTTTAGAGAATTGTTAAAACGCGTCATTAAATATTTAGTAGAAGGTTTGATGGTATCTATTGCCGCGTACGCCATTCCAAAACAAAGTTTGAAATTGGATGAAATAGTTCTTATTGCTTTAGTTGCCGCAGCAACATTTAGTGTATTGGACACGTATTTACCAACTATGGGAACGAACGCGCGAACTGGTGCCGGCTTTGGTATTGGTGCGAATCTGGTCGGTTTCCCAGGCGGGCTATAAAGTAGATATAAATTCCCAATCTAGTTCCCGACATATGTTTTTCCATATTTCGTCTTGTTCTACCTTTTTTTGTTCTTTTAACATTGGGAAATGTTTAAGATAACTTGTTTCGCCTAATAATTCACATAATTTATAAAGTGTATAATAATAATTTAAAAAATTTACTCTATCATTAGGACAATATTTCGAATATGGTATTTGAATATCCATAAATAAATTACATAACGTTTCTTCTAATTTGGGGCTCATTACAGGTGGTTTTATACCAAGTCGGTCTTTAATAAAAGGTATATGTTCATAATATTTATTGTATCCCAATTTTTTTAAGATTTCTTTTGTTTTCTTATTGGTCAATTCGCTCAATTCTATACGTTCTTTTTTGACTTGATTTTCTATTTGTGAAATGATTTCATGTGGTATATCGGTAGACTCTTTTGCTTGAAATTGAGACAAAATTTCTCTAAAATGATTGATCCTTTTATAAGCATAAAAAGAAATTTCTTTAGGAGGGTCTCTATAAGACGGCTTGTCATTTTCTACAAAAAATGTTTCGTTGTTGAAACAATTATTACACAATAAAATACCCTCTGAAATAATTTTTATCATTTCTCCTTTTGAACACTTGCTACAAACACTATTGTCAAACATAAAGTCGCTTATGTTCATACTACTAAAATTATTTTTTTTAATATAATTTTGGATACTTTTATTTAAAATATTGATACTATCATCTTCTTGTTGATTAAAAAAACGTTGTATCATTTTTTTAGGGTTCTGGTTTATTTCAATCTTTTGTTTACATTCGAAATAATTGAATAAATCATTCGAGTTATTTAGTAAATAATCATTTTTCTTTTTCTTTAAGCGATATAATCTTTGTTGTTCGTCTTTTTGTAATTCACTATTTTCTTGTTTATTATTTAATATTTTATATTCAGCTTGATTGATGTCATTTAAATAATTGGTGTATAAATTATCAATGGTAAGTTCTTTCATCATTATATTATACAATTAGTAGGTCTTTAATCGTTTAATTTGTTTATATATTTTTCGGTATTTAAATAGTTTAATTTTTATATTAACAATATAATCATATATTATTATGGATCGTATGATGAAAAAAAAGTTCATATTAAACGCCATTATGAATGGTTGGAAAGTAAAAAAAAGAAATGATAATTGTTATGTATTTAAAAAAAACAAGAAATACGTGTATAATTATAATAGTCCTTTGTTATTGAAACAATTTATACAGAAAAATTTAATTAATTAGAATTTTATTTTTTTTTTCTTTTGTTAGATTATAGAATGGGTGGTGGACTTATGCAATTAGTAGCTTATGGCGCACAAGATGTATATCTTACGGGTAACCCCCAAATTACTTTCTGGAAAGTGACTTATCGTAGACACAGCAATTTTGCTATGGAGTCTATTGAGCAAACCTTCAATGGTCAAGCCGATTTCGGTCGCCGGGTAAATTGTACTATTTCGAGAAATGGCGACCTTGCTTACCGCACTTACTTACAAGTAACTTTGCCAGAAATTAATCAAAGTCTAGCTGTGGGCGATGTGTATGCTCGTTGGTTGGATTTCCCTGGTCACCAGTTGATTGAGCAAGTCGAAGTCGAAATTGGCGGTCAGCGTATTGACAAACACTATGGCGACTGGATGCAAATTTGGTGCCAATTGACCCTCGACAAGAACCAAGAAGCCGGATACAACAAGATGGTTGGCCAAACTACCCAATTGACCTTCATGACGGATCCATCGTTCGCGGACGTGGATGGCCCGTGTGATTCCAACGCGCCAAGACAAGTGTGTGCCCCTCGTAATGCTTTGCCAGAAACGACCCTATACGTCCCTCTTCAATTCTGGTTCTGTACCAACCCTGGTCTTGCTCTCCCCCTTATTGCTCTACAATACCACGAAGTCAAAATTAACCTTGATTTGCGCGCGATTGATGAGTGCTTGTGGGCTGTAAGCTCTTTGTCCCCAAGTTCGTCTGCGGATGTAAAAGTAACCGCGGCATATGCTCAGTCGTTGGTTGCCGCGTCTCTTTACGTGGACTACATTTACCTTGACACCGATGAACGCCGACGCATGGCGCAAAACCCTTCGGAATACCTCATTGAACAGCTCCAGTTCACTGGGTCGGAGTCCGTTGGTTCGTCGTCCAACAAAATCCGTCTCAACTTCAATCACCCTTGTAAGGAGCTTGTTTGGGTTGTACAACCAGATTGTAATGTAGATTATTGCGCCGGTACCCAAGGCGATACTACATTGTTCAAGGCTCTTGGTGCTCAGCCGTTCAATTACACGGATGCGGTTGATGCTCTACCTAACTCCATTAAGGCGTTCGGTTCTGATGCAGCGGTCGACGGACAAAACGCATTCATTAGCGGTGGATTGCTCCAACAAGCCGAAGCCCCACAAACCAGCGATGCTGTATGGTCTCTCGCAAATGACGATGGCGCAGACTGGGCTCTTGGTGGTGGTACTGTTACTGGTTCGGGTGTGTCGGACGCCGGTACTTTCGTACTCGCGGAAACTTCCCTCAACATGCACTGCTGGGGTGAAAATCCTGTGGTTACTGCCAAGCTTCAGCTCAATGGTCAAGACCGCTTCTCGGAGCGTGAAGGTACTTACTTCGATCAAGTACAACCTTTCCAGCACCACACACGTTACCCTGATACTGGTATCAACGTATATTCGTTCGCTCTTCGCCCAGAAGAACACCAGCCATCGGGAACTTGTAACTTCAGTCGCATTGATAACGCCACTCTCCAATTGGTTCTATCGAATGCCACGGTCGAAGGCACCAACACGGCGAAAGTCCGCGTGTATGCCCGTAATTACAACGTGCTAAGAATTATGTCGGGTATGGGTGGTCTCGCATACAGCAATTAAACATTTTTGTTGTAAACATTATTTTATAAATATGTATTTTTGTATATTTATAAATTAAAAGATTAATATAGTCACATTGTTTATACAAATATGTATATAAAATATATTAAGCATGAATGAAAATTAAACTTACCAGATAATTACTTAAATTGATTTACTCGTAACTTAACAATCTTGAAAATATATTCAGCAAATCTAAAAATAAATTCACTGATAATAGCGGATAATTGGGGTATTTTACACATATAGACGCATAATGATACAAACGATTTGTATCATACAATAAAAAAACGGAAAATAATAAAATCACAATATAATCCATCATATTTTTTAAATAATCACTATATTGATTTGTCAAGATAAAATACAATTCTGTAATGATAATCGCAAATAATCCAAGCATCAATCCCGCCATTACTTTTTCATATGTTTGTTTCAAAAATTTGGGTATCACATTGGCGAATAATGTCAAACATAAAAACAAGATGAATGTTGAAATAAATGCCCTTTCTACTTTATCTTTAAACTTTTCAAGCAAAGGAGATAATAAAAGAGACACCGACCCCAAGAATACAAGCCAACCAAAATGATTTGTCAAATATCCTTTTTTACTGAATAATGGTCTTATAGATAAAAATATAATAGAGACAAAAGATAAAATAATGGCTACATACATAGGGGGTTTCCACGAAATAGATTCGTATAAATAAATAAAGCTCGCACATAAACTTACAGACAAAGCTAAATATAAGTATACATTCATCACAAAATGATTACACGTTGGGGCACCTTTCGAGAAAGCAAACGTATACACTAATAAAGCGATTGTAAGTGTTAATATAAAAGGAATCATTTATATTAGACGCTATATTTTTTTTTAACTTCCAAATAAGCCAAGTATTTATTATTGTAATGATTCAATATATATTTGTTTAATTCCGCAGGCGTTATGGTACCATTATAATCAAACTCTTTAAAAAGTTCACCACAAGGTTCTTCATAGAAAAAATCAAACATTTCTATAATCATTTCTAATGTACAAAAACCAACTTCCAAATTGACATCAATTCGTCCCGGTCGTATGAATGCTTTGTCTAATTTTTCAATATGATTGGTCGTGACAATCAAAATACGACCCGGTGTCTCCAAAATACCATCTAATAAATTTAAAATAAACGACAAAGATAATTCTTCACCAAACACATATGGGTTTTTTTGTTCAGCACTCGGTGGAACTACACTAATTTCACGCTTATAAATAATATCCGTCAAACAATCGATGTCTTCAATGACATAAATTCGTTCATCCATAGATATATTAAAATGTTCCGTTTTGTTATCTACCAACACACTTAGTTTTTCATCAAAAAACAAATTACGAAGTTGTGCTTGCGTAGTATCTTTGTATAACTTAATATTGATGACATGACGATTTGTATCTTTGGCAATCGATTTTATAATGGAGGTTTTGCCAGTCCCGGGTGGTCCGTGCAATAATATACCAAGTGTATGTGGAATACCCTTTTTAATATACCAATTTTTGTTATTAATAAACATATTTACTCTCTCTTTTATTGCGGTCAAATGCATACCAAAAATATTATGTAAAGATTTGTTCGTATTGAAAGGTGTCATATGAAACGTAATATGTTTAGGTGCCTTATCCAATTGTATGACCCCTTCTTGGTCTTTCGGCAAAGTCACGTGCTTTTCGTCGAAGAAATACTTTTGAACACCTAATTTATTTTTTTGTTCATACATATATTGTTTGGTCAACTTATCCACAAAATATTTCATTTCATTCAATGTTTTACTATAAGAAATAAACTTGATTTTGTAAGATTTATCATCGTTTTCGTCGGTCGTTATATTGGATACTAAACATTCGTAATCGTTGTCCAATACAAATTTATGTTCATTCATTACGGAAAAGTTGTTACAATACTTCAAATGTTTGGATTCATTGTGGTTGACAATATAGTAATTGATTGCGTTAAAAATAATATCATCGCTGTTTTCTTTTTGAATAAATTGTATAGATGAAGTCACTTCTTTTTCTTTTTCTTCTTCGTGAATAAAAATAGGGACTTTTTCTTTTAATTTATTTTCAATATATTTGATACAAGCGTTTTTAATGACAGGTAAATAAGGGGTGATATTCATAACTAGTAATGTAGTAAGAATATGATAAATAGAAATATTTTCTTTCATCGTCATCATACTTATCATATTTGAATTCATCATATGATTTATCATTTGACTATCCATTATAATATACAATGTATAGTATATTTATATTAAAACATTTGTAAATCATTCATCATTTCATCTATAGAAGTAACCTCCATAGATTTTACATTATCAATAATATCTTCTTCCACATTTGGGACCAATTTTATGTCAAACCATTCCACACCGTATTCCGACAATTGGTTTAAAATATGACGACTCATCCACACATAATTGTATATATTTTTCTTTTCACTATAAATAGAATATTCACACGGTTTACAAAATATGTCAATCCCTATATAAGCACACAATTGTTTATGTTCCCTAAATACTTGTTTGTTTACTTTATATTTTTCGGTGATTTTAAAAACGGATTCGTTATATTGATCCATATAGTCTTCAAATCGTGCTCGTTGATTTTCTTCAATAATCACTAGTTGACATGGGTGACTATAACTATTTATATTATACATATCACAAAATACAATAATGTCTACATTAGACAAAAACGGATTTTTAAATATTTCTTTTGGCTTGATATATACATTATCATAAGTATATGGAGGAACATCTTTTAGGTCATTAAAGAATATAGTAGTCGTAATACGATTCATACAAATCTCACATTCTTCATTTACCCATACGTAATCCAATGTTTGTTGTGTCATAATTAATCTTTGTTTGTTTATGTTTTATTTGTATCTAGTTTATTTTCAATTTTAAAAATTGATAGGTTTCTTGTGTTTTACACCTTTGCACATTTAAAACGCCGATTTCTTACACCTTTTCTCATTT
>FUWD013232335.1_pt1 | contig 30515 bp, 34 predicted proteins | sample 1063281 | NCBI WGS metagenome assembly FUWD01 (sample SAMEA79048168, study PRJEB19326) | metagenome | biome: marine | reverse complement strand
TTGCTTTTTGGACAACAATTTCTGCCTTCAACTTTTCTTCTTCCTGTTTTTATCTTCAAAAATATTTTTCTGATTTGTGTAAGCAACTTTCGTCTTGTTCATTTCTTCCAGAAGGTTAGTATCATGTTCTTGCATAATTTCCGAATAAGCAGTTTTATCAATTTTTTGCTCTAATTTCTCAGGATCCAGTAAAAATAGAATGAACTCAAAGCTGCTCGGCGTGGACTCCTCCATTTTGTAGTAAGACCTTTTCCTTTGGGCGAGAATATTTTCTTGATAAGCAATGGATTCTGTCATTTTTTCAATTCTGTTGCCCAAGTCGATAATATCCTGCCCCAGCTTAGCTATCTTCTCTGTTTTGACCGCAATCTGATTTATAGTATTTTGAATTCGTAGTTGTGTTAGTTGTATTTGACTGTTAGCGTATTCAATTTCCTTTTGTAGTGAATCTATCTCCTTGCCTTTTCTCTCAACCGTTTTTTCCAATTTAGCAATTTCTTCAAGCAACTCTTGGTACCCGTTTGTGTCTATAGTGTCCACAGCTGTATCGTCTCCTGTTGCATCATCACTATCCTCCGCGTGTACAATACCCAAGACACTCCCAATAGTCACATCCATTGCAAACGGAATAATTACTAGAATAGTGAGAAGAAATCCCAGCAGAGCCGGATTCAGGTTTTTCAACAGGGGATCCTTTTTTAGCATAGAAGTTTAATACTCCAAGTATTTTTTAACAGTATTTTTGCTTCCTAAATACCCTAACAAAAGCCCCGATAGGAGCAGAACTATTCCCAGGATAGCAGTTACAAGTATCAAACTAACCTTAATTTCCGGCAAAAAAGGCATTGCAAGACCTGAGCGAAAAATTCTCAGAGCACTCGCAATCAAGGCCCCGCTTACAAGTAGTACAGTTGCAATTACAGACGATGTAAAACTAAAGAATATTCCTTGTGTAATTATGGGTCTTTGGACATAATCATTAGAGGCTCCCACCAACTTAAGAATTTCCAATTCAGTACCCTTTTTATTTATATATGTTCTTAAGGTTATTACTATTGCCGAGTAAGAGACAAATAGAAACATTGCTGTGAGAGTAAATCCCACTATATAAACAATATTCGCAATTTTTTGGAACTTTACAATCACGTCCTCAAAGAACTTAACACCCTCTATTCCCTCGTTTGGAGAAAGTTCTTCAGCAATGATTTTTAAGTTCTCTAATTTTTTCGTTCGAATTTTTAAACTCGCTGGTAATATATTTGCTGAAATTGATTCCAAAAGCAGAGGCTCGTCAGCATTTATCTCGCTAAAGATTTTTAGCGCGTCTTCTTTTGAGATGTATTCCACTTCCGCAATTCTGTCATCCTGCTCCAACGTTCCCTTTAACGCTAAAATACTTTCTTCCGAAAAATCATCTTTAAAAAATGCAGTAACCTGAGTTTGTTGTTCTAAGTAACTAAGTGTTGATTGTGAGATGAATACTATTAACATAAAAATACCCAAAACCAAGAACGTAATTGTCATAGTTAAGATATTTGCAAAGGATAAAACTTTTTCTTTTTGGAACGTTTCTTTTATTCTTTCAAAACTACTCATGGTAATGTCCCTTCTCTTTGTCTGAGATTATCTCTCCTTTATGAATTCTTATAACTCTTTTCTGCATCTTGTTTACGATATCCTGATCATGTGTTGCCATTAGTACTGTTGTGCCTCGTTCCGCTATATTTTCTAAAATTTCCATAATCTGATCCCCAGATTCCGGATCTATCATTCCTGTCGGTTCATCAGCAACTAATATATCAGGCTCATGCGCTAAAGCCCTTGCAATAGCCGTCTTTTGTGCTTCTCCTCCCGAAAGTTGGTGCGGATAATTATCCTTTTTATCTAAAAGTCCTACCATATTCAAGACGTTTGGCACAATCTCATTTATTTCCTCCTCAGGAGCATCCACAACCTTCAAGGCTATAGCAACATTTTCAAAAACCGTTTTCGACTCCAGCAACTTAAAATCCTGAAATACCACACCGATTTTTCTTCGTATTAAATGGATTTCTTGTTTAGGGATTTCTAGGATATTTGTATCCCCGAAATAAATTTCCCCTTCGGACGGTTCCTCTTCCCGGATTAAAATTTTTACCAACGTAGACTTCCCCGCTCCGGATTCCCCAACTAAGAAGACAAACTCTCCTTGATATATGTCCAAACTAACTCCCTTTAAAACTTCTATTACAGGAGTATCTTCGGCTTCGCCCCTTCTATTTTTAGGTACGCTGTTAAGCACATACGATTTTCTGATATTTTTAAACACTAGTTGCTTGTTTTGAGTCATTTTTTAATTTGAGATTATAATTTTTTCCACAATTAAAACACTTTCCCCCGCTTTAGTTTTCGTTTGTAATCCTTGCACTTCGACGCGAAGATTCTCGGCCATTTCTAACTTTGCATCCTCACTTTTCAATAAAATTACATCTTTTCCATCCTTGTCCACTAATTTATAGCTAATGTTTTCCCCAGGATAGTTTGCGGGACTCGTATATTTTATTGTTCCTTTCAAGGAGCTTTTTGTGACCTCGGCGGTTATCGGTTCCACGGCATTGATGGGGGAAGATGAGTCAAAGTCAGTAAAGAATCTATCTATAACGAAAACGATTGAACCCAAAAGTATTACCACTACGCCAACTAACTTGATTAAGTAAGCTTTGTTTTTGGGTTTCACTTTAAACGGAGTATCTTTTCTAGGCAGGTTTTCTTCATTCATAAATCTATTTAAGTATACAATATTTTAATACTCGATTTCGGTTATCTCGCTGGTTACATTCGATTTTTTAATAATTTTTTTGAGATTTATTTTCTGGATTAACTCTCCGAAAAGCTCCATTTCTTTTACCTTAAATATTTTATTGAACAGTAGATAAGTACCCATGCCTACAAGAGATGTAACCATTGTTATTAGTAGTAGCTGGGGGGTTCTTGTACTATCAAAGACAAACCTGTCCAGAAGTTTTAAGGGAGCATATATGCTTATTCCCATGATGGTTGCCGCCCAACTCATTTTTATAAAAGGTACCACCGTTCCCTTCAGATCAAAACCACCAAGCTTTTTTGCCAATAGATAAAGTAGGGCGAGCATATCAATTATCGAAGTAATGGAGTAGGAGAGAGCTATAGACCACACCCCAAGATTAAGTTTTCTGGTGAAGAGAACAGAAAGTCCTACGTTTAGAATAACAGTTACTAGGCTTACTTTTACAGGTGTTCTCGTATCTTTTAGGGCGTAATAAGCTCTGTTGAGTAGGTATATTGTCCCTTGTGCAAATATAGAAACGCTGTAAAAAGCCAGAGTATAAGATGTTTTGACAGTAGCTTCCCATGGGAATTTTGAGGTTCCATATGCTAGGCGGATCAAGGGTATTCTTAGTACCATTAAAATTACTGAGCAGGGGATTAATAGAAATAACATTTGGTGCAACGAGGTTATAAGTATTTTCTTGAAACGATCTTTATTTTTGATAGTTGCCTGTCTTGATAGTGTAGGTAGTGCTGCAGATGCTATAGAAATAGCGAACAGATTTATCGGGAAAAATTGTAATTGGTCGGCAAACTTTAAATAAATTGCAGCCGGTTTAGAAATTAGTATTGCTAAAGAGTTGTTAATCATGTTCAATCCGTTGGCAATTAGAATGCTAAGTATCCTCGGAGGGACAAGTTTAAAAAACCTTCTGAGATATTCGTCTTTTAATTTAAGTAGAAAGGTGTATTTGTACTTTATGCTTACTACTCCGGGAAGCTGTATTGCAAGATGTGCTAAGGCCCCGATCATTATTCCGTATGTGGGTCCGAGTATTCCGTGTTTGTTGGAGAACACAATTATTCCGGCGATTAGACCCAGATTATAAAGTAATGGGGCTAAACTGGTTAGTAAAAAACATCTGTGTGATTGCAATAGTCCTGTTAGAAAGCTGCTCACAAGTAGTATTATTTGGGCTCCTAGCATCAGCTTGAGTAAAAGAGCCCCTTTCTGTATTTCTGCTGGTGTGAATTGTGATACGGAAAGAATTTTTATTAAGTTGTCAGCGAATATAAAGGCGCACGATCCTATTACTATAAAAAGCAAAGTGCTAACTGTTATTATCACTGAGGCTATGTCTTGTGATTTTTCGTCACTTTCTTTTTTTGCCTCGGTGTAAATTGGAATGAATACTGTAGATAGTGCTCCTACAACAAAGAGTGAGTAAAGCAAGCTAGGAATTTTATCAGCTGTGAAAAATATCGTTAGGTCAGAAGATGTCCCGAAGTAAGCACTTAACAGTCGGCTTTTTATTATTCCAAGAACAGCGTTTATACCACTTGCTGAGGCTATTATTGTCGCGGCCGAGAGGATTGTGTTTTGGGTACGTGTCAAAAATCCGAACTTACATTTTATTGCGTCTACGATTTTCTGCTTGACCATATCAATAGTTATGTTATCATTGCAGGCATATTATGCCTAATACTATGTCGTCAAAAAAAGCTCTGAGGCAGTCCCGCCGCAAGAGGTCTCATAATTTATTTTGGAAGAATCGTGTGAAAATCGTTGTAAAGGATCTGAAAGATTCCTTGCAGACTAAGGGCGCGACTCTTGATATACTGAAGGAGAAGGAAAGCCTTCTTCAGAAGTATTTGGACAAAGCAGCTAAAGAAAAAGTAATAGCCAAAAATAAAGCTAATCGTTTAAAATCAAAATATGCCAAAAGAATTACTGCCTATCTCGCAACTTCGAAAAAAACTAGGAAACCTGTTCCGAAAGCTAAAAAGTAAAACGCTTCCGAAAGACACCAACCCCGAATTTGAAATTTCCGGAGCCAGCCTTTTACCTAGTTATAAACTCGAACCTACACTGTCGTTTGGTAAAGAACTTAATTTCAAAACCGTAAGTAATTATTATAAATCTTCCAATTTTATTCCATTTGCGCAGGCCGCTATTATTTTACTCACGGCTGTTTTTGTAGTTGTTTCCTTGCTGAACGTGCTTATTAATTCGAAAATTAAAAAACAAGGAATTTTGCAGTCCGAGAACATTTCTTATCTAGAGAATGAACTAAAATCTTTGGAGAATCTAACAAAAATTTCAAAAAAAATAGAGCTTTTTAAAAGGTACAAAGCAGATTCCAAGAAATTAACTCCTTACGCTAATTTGCTTACGAATTCCGAGGGTCTTAGTTTCGAAAACTTCAGTTTAAATCCCACCGAAGCTTCCTTTGCCGGGACTACAGCTTCTCCAACTACATTTTCATTACTAGTTGCAAAGTACCTTCAGAGCGGTCTGGTTGACAGTGTAGTTTTGCAAGCGGCTTCTCTAAATACTAATAAAAATATTTATGAACTTCAGGTAAACTTAAAACTAAAATGAGAAAAAAGTTAGTTACATATAACGCGTTTCACGACTTTTACGCCCTAATTCTCTTTTTAAATATTTTTGGTCTAGGTGTTTTTGGTATATATCCTGCAACAATCTCTTTAGTAAAAAAACCGAATTTTTTGAGCGAGTTTAAAATAAAGAACGAGGAACTCTCATCTTTGCTGGTTAAAGCTCAGGAGGAGGCTCAAATTCAAGAACAGCTTCAGCCCTATCTACCGGCCCTGAACGCCATAATACCCGATGATATTTATGGAGATCGGGTTGTCGCTGAGTTGTTGGTGCTTACGGCCAAAGAGGGTTACACATTGGAGGACGTTTCTTTTTCACTAGGGGGCGAAAATTTTTCGATCGTTCACTTTTCTGCGGAAGGACCGTTCGAAGAGTTAGGAAAACTTTTGGTAGCGATTGAAGACTCGAAATTAAGTATGGAAATAACCGAGGTTAGTATGAGTTTCTCGAAGCAAGACACAAAACACTTACCGAGAATTTCCGTTGATCTGAATGTGTATAGTTTGGGGGAGTCCATCAATGAAGAAGAGTAAATTTGTAATACTTGGTATTTTTACGTTTATAACTTTAGCAAATCTTTTTCTGATTTTTTCCCTTAGGGATGCTAATTCCGCAAATAATCTCACTTTTTCTCGAAAAACACTTGATTTTAATAGGGAATTTAGTGTTACAATAGATTTAGATTTTTTAAGGAGTAATTTAGAACCTGCCTATGAACACTAACTACCAAGCACAAAAGGGCTTCAAGACTTTCCTAGTTACCTTGGTTATCTCACTCGGAATCTTTATTGCGGTTTACTATGTAACTTCTTATCCCTCTTACAAAATTAATATCGAAGAGTCTACTGGTGGAGAGCTGTTGGGTCGAACGGCTGTTGGGGAAACTAAGTTGGCTATTTCCCCTGTTAGCGAAGAGAAAAGCCCATTTCGACAGTTGAACGATACAGAGATGGCTGTTTCTAAGAGAGTGGTGTTGGCCGGTTCTGACGAGAATATTGTGCCTGAGGTGCCTACCGTGCCTGCTGAAACCGCGCCGATAGGTATACCTTCAGATATCCCCGAGAGTACTGTTCCGGATACCGGCTCGTTTGCTGTGACCGTTTCCTTATTTTCTTCTCTTTGTATGTTGGGTGCTGGCCTGTACTACGTGTATTTAGGCCCCCGTAAATTGGCTTTGAAGTCTTTTGAAGATCGCTTTCTTAGTTAATTTTGACAGCATGGACTAATAGTCTTTTCAACTTTGTTCCAGGAGGTATACAGGTCATTAGCGTTACTGTTGACTCATTTAGAAATGTTGGTTTAGTTTCTTCTAGGGGATTTACCTCCTCTGGGTATAATGTTTCTTTATTTTCCACTAGATAAGTGAATTTATGATTTCCGGACTCTACAATAATCTCATCTCCTATTTCTAGTTTTTCAAGTGTGGAAAAGATTGTCTTATAATTCTTAGGGTTGAAGAACCACGGTAATACTGAATGCCCGTATATAAAACTATTTCCCGGCTGTCCTGGAAGTGCTGATCCCGCATAATGCCCTAGTGAATTTTTCGGATCCATTGAAGTAGAATTTACTTCTACTACTGCCTTTTCAATGTCAAGCTTGGGTATTGTGAGATAAAATCTGTCTATATTTTCGGCTACTTTTGTTTCTCCATTTTCGCTTGATAACTCTTCAAACTCAAAGTCCTTAAATCCGCTCATTACACCCAAAACACTAGACTCCATAATAGTAGCACTCGACTTTTTGGTCGATTTAAAAAAGGCCAGTGGTAATATAACCTGTGTTCCTAAGATTAAAGTCCCACCCAAGATCAATGTTAAAGGTAATATCCGGCTTTTCACCAAGAACTTTCCGCTTCTCACTCTATATATAGGATCGTGAGATTCATCTTTTATGTATATCTTTTTGGAGTCCATTTTAATCTCTTTTTTTGGTTATTTTTTCTATAGTCAATACATTTATTATGTTTTCGGATATCAGCCCCAATTTTAGGTCTCTATCCGTTTTATAAAAGTGCTCATAGAGTTCCACGATTTGTTTTCCGGTAAATTCCTTTGCCTGGAGTCTGGCCTTATTTTTGACGAAAGGGGAGGCTGAGAAATTTGCCCCAAATTTAATTTTAGCTATATTTCTTAGTTGGTATAAAAGCATCGAGTGTATTTTAAAGGCCGGTTCCCCCTTTTCTTCCAGTTTTTTAAGTGATTGATAGGCCTTTTTCTTATTTTTAGTATAAACTGTATCCAAAAAGTTAAATACCATAAAATCCTTTTTCTCTCTCAGCTTTATCAGTTCAGCATCTTTTATTGTCGCAATATTTTTAAGGATTTTACTGTTTGCTCGATACGTTTTGCTCGTCTTGAAAACTAAATGGGTATCTTTTGGTAACCCGCCGATATTTTCTAAAATCTTAATAAGAGTTTTATCTGTGGTAGAGCCGACTTCGACAAGGAATAAGTTTTTAAACCCAAATATGCTTGGCGTTGTGACTTTGCTCGCAAATTCTGCCAACGTTAACTCGGTTAAATTTATTTCTATTTTTTCTTGTGGGTTTATTTTTTTAACGATCTCCGCAACCTTCCTTTGTTCCGAAAGGTCGTTTTGCCCGTATATGAAATAAATCATTGGTTTTCCGGGATTTTATTAAGGTCTATACTTCCTGAGGACTCATCTCTTTGTGGCTGTATTGTATTCATCTGGTCAATAATAGTTGTCTCTATTTGTTTTGGTACCCAGGTTTTAGGTTCCTGTGCGTTGGTCTCTTCCCCCCGGTTTACCACGTGTGTTTTTGATTTTTCGATTTGGGCTAATCGCTCCTCATTCTCAGATGGTTTCTCCTCTCTTTGGGGCGGCATAGGTTCCTTTTGTTCTGCAGCGTTTTGCGTTTTAGGCACATGTCCCTCCTTTATGTTTCCTTCCTTGTCGAAGGTGCTATATTTGTCGGGCTCGACGGGTTTGAAGGGCTCATATTTAGGTTTCGCCATAGGCTTTTCTTTTTCTTGGATGATCCCTTCTTTTCTAAGTTTCAATAATTCCTTAGGATCTGTGGTTATTAGTTTATGCTCCTCAGCAGAGGCCTTAATCCTTATAGCTACATGATTGGTTCCCGCAAAAAAGAGCCCCTCTCCTATTCCGGCACCTAGTAGTAATCTTTTCTCTCCCTCGGATAGATAGAAGGTTTCCGCAACAAGCTCAATCGCGGCAGGATGTTGTTTTAATAGTATTTGTATGGATGAATTTGTGACTATGGCCTTTCCATATTCTGATTTCAAAAAGTCATCTACATCCTGCGAAATTGTGGTTAATCCTAGATAGTACTTTCTGGCCCTTTTCGCAATCCCATAAATAAATCTTGCACTGTCTTCGTTTTCCATGAGATACCAAGCTTCCTCGACTATAAGTACCCTTTTTTTTAGGTCTCTTCGAATGGTTGTCCAAACGAAATCTAATATTATGTAAAAAGCTATTGGTCTGAGAAGATCTTCCAAGTTTTTGGTAGAGAAAACGGTCATATTGTTATTTATATCTACTGTCGTTTGTGAATCAAAAATCCCCGCCAAAGATCCTCTTACATACTTTTCCAATCTTCCGGCCATATTGTGCGCCTCTTGCTCAGCCGCTCCTAGCAGGACTTTGTATAAATCTTCCATTACAGGCGGTTCCTTAGCCATTTGCGTGTCAGGATCTGTTGTAATTCCTTTTAATCTGTACGTTTCGATCAGAGCTCTGTCCAAAACAGCTTCTTCTGTTGGAGACAATTCTCCCATCATCAGTTTTAGAAGCGTATGAAGTGAAAGTACCTTCTGCCCAAGCTCATTCGCACCCTCCATAGCTATTCCGGATAGATCGAATGGGTTAATTTTACCTGTTGAGCTTGCTGAAAAGTCTATGTAATTTCCGCCTACTGCATCACATAATGTCCTGTATTCCTCTTCCGGATCGATTATCATCACTTGGGCTCCGAATATCATTAATCGTAAGGCCTCAAGTTTTACGAAGTAGGATTTACCGGCACCTGATTTAGCAAAGACCACTGAATTAGCGTTTTCTAGTGAAAACCTATCGAAAATTATAAGGGAGCCGTTATGGCGATTGATCCCGTACATTATTCCCTCGTCCATTGTTAATTCAGACGAAGTGAATGGAAACGTTGTGGCTAGGCTGGTAGTGTCCATGTTTCTCGTAATGAGAAGTTTGTCCATTCCCGTGGGTACAGTGGATTGAAAGGCTTCTTCCATCTGAAGAGTTGCTGTCTTAGATATTAGTAGCAAAGAGCCTAAAGTCGACTCCAGTTTGGAAGTTACATTATTCAGTTCTTCCAAGGAATTTGCAGGAATCGTTATGTAAAAAGAAAATTGAAAGTATTTTTCCACACCCTTTACGAGTTGTTCCTGTAATGTGTTGGCATCCTCCAGAGCTACTTTAACTGCTGGATCTGTTATTTTTCCTTTTTCCCTGTCTGACATTGTTGTTGCCTCTAGCTCGGTAATTTTTCTGCGCAAATCGTCCAAAATCATTTTTGCTTTTACCGGGTAGTAAAACATAGACATGTCAATTGTGTGCTCGAAGTTGATTACCGGTGCCAACCAATTAGCGCCTACAAATCGCGGGTACCCCGATATGAAAAGAGTTCTGTAGTATGAGTTTCCAATTTTTATATGGTTAAAATCTACTTCCAGAGCAGAGGGTGCGATGATATCTTTTATGTCTATCATTCCTTTGGACAAAGTTTCCGCAGGATTATTGACTGACTCTTGCGTTGGGTTTTTCTGATTTTCCTCTTTTCCTGTTTTTTTCGTGATAAATGGTAAGTTCATTTGCGTTACTCCTCAAAAATGGCTGGATTTACTATGGCCGTTTGATAATCTTCCACTTTAGTCTGAATCCTTTGTCCGTGCACGGCGCTCGGGTTATAAATATCGAAATACAGCTCCACAAGTTCTTGCGTATTTAGCTGTTCAGCTTTTATTCCCAATCGTCTAAATTCCTTTTTAATATGAGCTGTTTTTGGTTCCAGCTCTATTTTTGCATTTTTAAGTGCTTTTTGTACATTTACGTTTACCCTTTTGGTATTGGTTCCTAGTAAACGCGTAAGAAACTCAAAGGGATTGGATATAGATTCTTTACTGATAGCCGTATTTGTGGATAGTATGACGTAAAATTTTTTGTCTAGAACTTCGTTTGTTGTAATGGTTTCCTGGACGAATTTTCTATAAGCTTCCGCTTGATGTTTGAGAAGTGGGTCCTCTATCTTATTTTCCACTTGAATTACTTTTTGCAGGTAGCTGGAAATATCTAGTTTTTTGGAGCGTAGAACTATTTGAAGTGGAAACGTTATTGAATTGATTAACATTGAAAACGCCGCAATAATAGCATCTTGCTCAATCTCTGAAAGTAGATCAAAATTAACCGCAGTTGTTTTTAACACAGCAGCAGCAGCGCCATTTTTTAGGATAACCAGGTTTTCCTTTATGTCCTCGATGTCTAAATGTTGTTGTGTTGTGGCAGTAATTCTTGACATTTTTTAACGACCTATAATCTCAAATGAGGGCAAAAGCCCGCCCTTTATTTCAAGAGGAATTATATCAAAGGCTAGGTTCGTTTGTTTAGCTCCATCTACCTCTAATTTATATTTTCCGTTTGCTAAAGGTGTCGAAACGAGAAATCTCCCGACTTTATCTGTTTTTAAGGCTCTTATAGGCTCTCCTTTCTCATTTTTTATTACAATTACCACTCCCTGGATATGTTCGCCCCTACGGTTTTTTATCATCCCCGATACTATATTTGGTCTTTTCACCATGGAAGGTATTTGCCGCACGCTTAATTTCTTTTCCATTTCTTTTTCTCTCTGAGTTTGACTCAGAAGTTTTCGCATCTTCTTGTTTTTTTCCTCGATGGTTCTGTCATCCTCTCTCGAGATCTGTATCACTTTTTCACCTCTTATGGGCAGCACGATCTGTCCTTGGTTTAGAGTTAAGTTAACGAACTTACGCCCTGAGTGTTGCATTAGAGGTCGTAGAGGAACTATTCCTCGCGATTTTCCCTCATCTAAGGGTTTCATTTTCGATTTTTTTATTTTGGCTTCGACGATTTTATTTATTTTCGTTTGCCTAGCGATTTCTGCCGTTTCCCTCTCACTTTTTTCTAGCTCCTTTTTCTTTGTTTCCTTGTGTTGTTCTTCAGAGGTTGTATCTTGTGCTTGTATTGGTTCTTTCCCCCCGACCATGTCTTCTTTCTTTCCCGCTTCCTTTGTTGGTCTTGTCAATTTTTCCCGGGTTTCCAAAGAGGGTTGCGCACTTTGAATTGTGGTGCCTTTCGCGGGGGTTACAGTAGTAGGTTGGGCTCTTTGGGCTACCGTTCTTTCCTCCGTTTTAAATGCTTCTCGTACCATAGCTATATAGGCTTCTTCGGGAATATCCAAAGGGTCTTTTTCTTCTGTACGTCCTCGTTGATCCAGATACTCTTCTAACTTCCTTCTGCTAGCTGTTGGTGCAAGTGTTATCAATTCCTGTTGTACAAAATGTAGACTTTGTTCGTAAGCCAGCCCTACAGGAATTTTCCACTCCTTTTTCCAGATTCTTTCTGTGGGTATATTTATGGCCTTAAGGAAGTTTATGACCCACTCATCTAACCCTCTATCTTCATAAGGAACGAATGCAAAACCGAGTCCTGTTAGTCCTAGCCCTATAACAAAGAACCACGTGAAGGGTTGCGGAACTGAGAGCTTAGCCATGTATGCTGCTATTGCAAAAACTAGGACGTACACGAATTGTCTCATCGTAAGTTCTCCTATGAGTTTGAATTCCACATCCATTATGTTTTGAGGGACGGCATGTTGCTTGTTGGTTAGCGGTTGATTTTGGGCGGGCATTGTTTAAATTATACGCAAGTTTTTATTTTATTTCTTCGATTATCTCATTCATCTTTTTTAAGGTAGTTTCGTTTTCGCTTCGTAATTTAAGTTCTATCTTATCTCCAGTTTTTTTCGAGATCACGAGCCGATATGGAATTCCTATTAAATCTGTATCTGCAAACTTTTCCCCCGCTCCCACGTCGGTTCTATTGTCAAATAAAACCTCTATGTTTTCCCTTTCAAGTCGTTCATAAACTTTTTTTGCCTTTTCTTCAACAACTGGATCTTCCAGATTTAATCCCACTAAATGTGCACGGAATGGCGCTATGTTTTTTGGCCAAATAATGCCGTTTTTGTCCGAGTTAATTTCCACAACCGTGCCCAAGCACCTTCCAAGTCCTATGCCGTAACTGCCCATTATAACAGGTTTTTGCTCACCAGTTTTATCTGTATATAGTAATTCTAAAGGTTCTGAAAATCTTGTTTTTAACTTAAAAATGTTTCCAACCTCTATTGCCCTTACTATTTCCAACTTGCTCTCTTCCAACCCCAAATCCCTTAATACCTCCTCGGTACGAACATCCTCGTTGACAGCTAGCCTTTTCTCCCTGTCTAAATAAATAACGTCTTCTCCTGTCTCACAGATTGTTTGAAACTCATGACTATATTTCGAAAAGGCGCCCCCACTCGAGAAAGTAAGAAAAGTTTTCTCTCCCAGACCCAATCTGTTAAAAATATTAAAGTACGCTTGTTTTACCTTTTCATAAAAGATATTTAGAGCTTCCTCATCTTTATTAAATGAGTAAAGGTCTTTCATCACAAATTCTCTGGTTCTGAGTATCCCTCCTTTTGATCGTAGTTCGTTCCTGAATTTTGTTTGAAATTGGAACAAATACTTAGGTAGATCTTTATATGAATGGATGAATTGTTTCGCCAATTTTGTTAGCGGTTCTTCATGAGTCGTTGCTAAACCTACTTCCGTTTCATTTTTAAGTTTAGTTTTAAACCACACGTCTAATACCTCGTCATTCCACCTATCGGTTTTTTGCCATACCTCCGGATTTTGCAAGCTTCCCATAAGTAACTCTTGTCCACCAATTGCTTCCATTTCCTCTCTTATAATCTGGAGTATTTTGTCCAGGACACGTTTCCCCAAAGGGAGATATGTATAAACTCCCGCCATTTCTTTGTGTATAAACCCCGCTTGAATTAAGAGTTGTGCGCTCTTACATATTTCATCCGCGGGAGGCTCTCTTCTAGTTTTTAGTAAAAGTTTGGTATAAAGCATTGTTTCTCTACTAAGTAAAATAACAAGAAATAGTTACAACAACAAGTAATACTCATTACACTGAATGCCCGAATTTTAATTATCAGATAGTTAAGAGGTTCGCAAGGAAGTCTTGCGAAAAAATAAGAATCACCCTTCCTCTTCATGTTCTTTGTCACTTTCGCCAATATATTCTAGCACTAGTGGTTCCCCTCCCATAATTTCCGGATTCTCAAAGACGTTCCCGACTACTGTTATACTTCTAAGTGAGCGTTTGTCCGCAAAGTCTATGGTTTTCTTGTTACCCAAGAATTTAAGTCCAAACTTAGCACTTTCCGTGTTCCAATAAACCAAGCCAAGTTTCCCTTGAGCCCCAACCTTTAATATGTCCCCATCCCATATATCTATATCCTCATCGTCTTTTAGACCGATAAATTGCATCACTATAATATTTTCATCGCACTCTTCGCTCACATACCAGTCTCGGCCCTTCTTTTTAGGCGTACCTCTAGAGTACAAAACTTTCCCACTTAACCCTATAGCAACGTTTTTGTACATATAGTTTTTTACTTTGTGCCACGCTCTAAATTTATATTGATGATTTACCATTTTATATATTAAACCTTTCTTTTAACTCTTAAACCCCTTCATTCTAGCAGATTTAGTTTTTATTTGAAATCCTAATCAACAGAACAAAAATAAGAAGTAGTGAGAGCAACGTGCCCGTAAATAAGTTTAAAATATTATAAACTTTGAGTGTAAGCAAACCAACGATTATCAAACTCACTATAAAGCTCGTTCCCAATCCCTTTTTGTATATGAGGTTTGGGTTGTAGTAATGCGATCCGCGTTTTTTATTGGCGAAAAATAAAATTAATGATGTCGTTGTTCCTATCCAAATGAAAAAAAGACCCAGAACTATTACTATAATGAGGTTCGTGTCCGGCGCCTTAGTCGTTACAATCCACCCAACTCCCGCTAACGAGAGAATTTCTAATAAAATAATAGTGTATAGGAATTTAGGCATCTATGGGAATTTTAACATTAAGTTCTGATGATTTATTTCCCGGACTTAATAATTTCTTAATCTTTTTATGCTAAAGATAGAAAGGTTGTTGTTTTTAGCATCCACCTATGAGAATTTTAATGCTTACAGACGATTTGGAACTTGCTCAAGAACTTGAGAACTGTTTGAATTCTGACTTTGTTATAGATACGGAAACAACATCTTCTCAAGGCGTTTATGCTTCTCAAGAAGACTTTTATTCACTAATTTTACTTGCCGATTCCATCGAAAATGTCCGAGGCTCCCAAATATGTTCTTTAATAAGGAGAAATAACGTGAGTATACCTATATTGATGTTTACTGAGGACTCTCAAGCGTCTTCAAGAGTACGTTGCTTACGTTCGGGGGCAGATGATTGTTTGGCACGTCCTTTTGATGGAGAAGAATTAAAAGCTCGTATTAAAGCGTTGATTAGACGCTTTTCAAAAAGTATCCCAAAAGATAATGTTTACAGGATCGGGGATTTTTCCGTAGACTTTTGGAATAGGATCGTTAAATACGGGAATCGCACTCTATCTATTTGCCGTAAGGAATTTGAACTTTTGGAATTGCTTATCAAAAATAGGAACCATACCCTTACTCGCGATTTTATTCTTGAGTCTCTTTGGGATGAGAGTTCTACTAATTATTCTAATTCGGTAGATGTTTACATTTGCTATTTAAGAAAGAAGCTGAAAGATTTAACAGGTAAGGATCCAATCCGCACTATTTATGGTATTGGTTATGTTTTTGACGATTCTGAGTTGCAGAAAGACTCCTAAACCCCTATTATTAAGCCAATGGTTGGAACTATTATTAACATTTTTTATCAGCTTCTTAGGACCGCCCGCCCCAGGCAATGGCTAAAAAATCTTAGTGTTTTTGCGGCCCCGATATTTTCAGGGTTGTTGTTTGATGACGCCGTTTTTTTTCTAGCAATTAAGTGTTTCGTTGCTTTTTGTGTCGTTTCCTCCGGAGCTTACTTTATAAACGATCTTAGTGATGTGGAAAAGGATAAAAAACATCCTATAAAGAAAAATAGACCAATTGCCTCAGGGAAATTACCCGCCAAGCTCGCCTGGTTTGTTGCCGTGGTTCTAGTTTTGTTTTCTGTAGCTTTTTCTTATTTCTTTGTCGGGACGTTTTTTACGTTAAGTGTTTTGGTTTATATTGCTGTTCAATTTTGTTATTCATTTCATTTTAGGAACATTATTATTTTGGATTCTTTGGTTGTTGCTTTTGGCTTTGTTCTGAGGGTTTTCGCTGGGGGCTTCGGAACGAATACATCGCTATCTTCTTGGTTGGCCTTGACAACAATAGGACTTTCTCTTCTCTTGGCTTTTGGCAAGAGGCGCTCGGAAAAGACCCTCCTTAGGAAGTTTGTTGATGGAAAAAGTCTTGATACTAGAAAGACACTTAGGCACTACCCCGATGCTATGCTGGATAGTATGATTTCAATGTCTTCATCGATTTGTGTAGTAACGTATGCACTATTCACATTTGAGGTATCTCCGCAAGGTGCCGGAAGTACTTTGGTAAACTTTCTCCCATCAACTCTACGTTCCCCCAAATGGATGATGCTAACCATACCCATTGTTATTTATGGCGTGGCTCGTTATCTATATATAATTTATGAAAAGGAAGAAGGGGAGTCGCCGGAGAGAGTTTTATTATCGGACAGGTCTCTGCTTTATACTATTCTTATTTGGGGGATCTTGGTAATAGGTATAATTTATGCTTTACCAGTGTCTTGATTTATTCCAATTCCTCAGGAGCTGTGCTCTCGGTGGATTCTAGGACTTTCATCACATTATCGTAATAATAAGTCTCTTGCTCTACCCACCTTTCCAACTCTTCGGTTTCTTGCTCTTTTAAAGATCTTTCATCCTGTACCGAGAGAACCTCATTTTTATCTTGGATAGGTTTATAGCTTGTTAAACCCAACGAAGTCATTGGCATTAACATTATGGCTAGAAACAAAACAACAAGGAGCGAATTAATAATCACTGTATGAACGTGTTTAAGCATAATCATCTCCAAATTCTAAAACGATTTGTTCCTCATCTTCATAGTAGTCAAGATCGCTTTTATTCAGTTTGTTAATATTTATTTCCTTTTCTATATCCATTATTAATGCTATAGACGCCAGAACGCAAGCGGCTAAAGTTACGTAAAGTACCCACGCAAAAATCAAATTAAACAAAGACATTATTCCGGTAGCCAACAAAAGAAGATAAAGATAGGAAAGCCACACTGCCCCCTTGGAATAAATTTCTAACGAGCTTTGTACTAGAGAGGTTATTTTTAGGGAGAACACTTTAGCCATTCCTTTTGGGGTTATGTGAGAGTCGTGGAAAAAAAGAGCTTTGCTGATAGCTGTAATTAGCCCAATCGATAAGGCTAAGACCATTGCAATCATGGAGTAAGAATTTACTTTTACGTAATCTTCTGGAGAGCTAAATACAAATCCTGAATTAGAGACCGTAAACGGGATCCCGAGTTGTCTGCTTATAAGTACTACAGAAACTAACCTAACAGTTAAGAGTAAGATTGCAGGAACTATCGCTTTGTCTATGAGTTTTATCAGTATCTTTGAAATCATGGCAGGCTAATGAAATAATAGCAGTATGTCTTTGTTAAAGTCAACGATTAAAAATGCGATAAAGTTCCTGTTTTGGATGTTGGCTTTTTTAACCCCCTTATTATTTGTTTCCAATACTAAGGAAGTTTATGAGTTCCCAAAAGTATTTTTCATTTATTTTTTGGGTTCCACAGTAATTTTGCTCTTTCTTATTGGATTGCTTTTTAGGTTTTTTAAAATAAAGAAACCTCCTTTGCCGATCGTTTTATTTTTGTTGGTAACGACTATCTCTACGCTTTTTTCTTCGCACCCTTACACTTCCCTTTGGGGATATTATTCTCGTTTCAGCGGAGGTTTAATTTTATTGCTCGTTTATTTTGGTTTATTTGTTGTTCTCTTTTCACTTTTCGATAGAACTTTTATCTTTTCATTGATAACCTTTTCTTTAATTTTTACGTCTATCCCGATAAGTTTATTAGGTTTATCTCAGTTTTTTGGATGGTCTGGTACGCCAATTGAAAGGGTTTACTCTACTTTTGGACAGGCCAATTGGTTAGCTTCCTATTTAAGTCTGGTAGTGCTATTAGCAGTTCACAGGTTCTTAAAGACAGGCTTTACCAAAAAGTTACTTTTTTGGCTAGGACTGTTTTTACTTTCATTTAGTTGTTTTTGGTTCACCTTTTCTATTTCAGGATCTTTAGGCTTGGTTACCGGATTAATTTTGTTGTTTTTGCTTAACCGTAAGGATTATTGTTTGAAACGTTCTTTTATTCTGGTCTTTTTAGCTCTTTTTATAGCAATTTCTTTTCCAGGTGTGTTTTTTCTAAAAATCCAAGACGCTTTTTTGGATCTCCCGAAATTTTTAACGTCCCTTTTTTCTGTTTATGCTCAGGAAACCTCTCATAAAGTCGCAGATCCGGGGTTTATTCGGTTAGGTTTATGGAAAAGTACCATAAAAATGATTTTTTCTTCTCCGAAAGCTTTTCTGTTAGGGTACGGTCCTGAAACTTTCCCTTACAATTTTCCTTTTTTCAGACTCCCGATTTTAAATTATTCTTCTGAATGGAGTTTCATTTTAAATAAGCCACATAATTATTATTTGGAACTTATTGTGGAAACGGGGATTTTTAGCTTCATTTTCTATGTATGGATTTTAACAAAAGCCTTTTTGAAAAAGCACTCATGGATTACACCAATGTTAGGATCTTTTTTGGTAAGCAATTTTTTTGGGTGGCCTGCTGTAACGATCTCTCTTTATTTTTGGTTTTTTCTAGCAGGAGTTTTTAAAGATGAATAGAAGATCGGATTCTGTTATAAGGTTTTTGTTAATAGTTTTGGTTCTTGGACTTTACTTTAAATTTACAAGAACAATTTTTGATTTTTATTTATCTGATATTAAAGCCGGTCAATCAAAGAAGCTTTTATTAGCCGCGGACTATGTGAATTCTTTACAATTGGCGAAAGAAGCGGTTAGTTTAAATCCTAATGAGCCCTATTATTATCGATTGCGAGCCCAAAGTTACTTGATGAATTCGCTGTTCCTTGAGGAGGACTCAAAAGATAATCTTAAGAAGCTCGCTCTTGCGGATTTGAAGTATTCCGAGAGATTAAATCCAAAGAATTTAGCCACTCTAAGAAATAATCTTCCTTTTTATTATTATTTGGCATTGGATAACTTTACTCAATCAACTGAAAACTCCGTTTTTGATGAATTTTATAGAAGTGAATCGGAGAGATATCTGAATTATTTGAAGATTACCTATCCAACTGATGCGGGCGTTTTGGTTTCGATTTCTCATTATGAGAAACTTTTGAATCTAGTTCCGGCTTATGAAGAAACTCTTTCTATTGTAAAAGAACTTCGTCCTGATTTACTTGATTGGCATCCTCTGATTGTGGAGTAGGTTTCTACTGGCTTACCTTAATGTAGGTGTCTGAAACCCATCCCGTTTTTCCATCTGTTAGCTTAATTTTAACCCAATTGGCTTGAATCTCTAAAACTGAGAAGGTTTCGCCTACATTAACTTTGGCCAACTCCTCCCCGCCTAAGCTTGGGGTTTTTCGTACCCTCAGCCACCCAACACCTGTAGGTAAAATCGTTCCGGTTTGTTTTCCTTCGGTTAAACTAAGGTACGTTTCCTTAGCGGCTTCAGTTAACCCTGGGGTAGAAGTTCCGGAGCCCAAATAAGCTCCGCTTTCTTCTGCATCCTTCAAAGTTTCAAGTTCCTCCAGCGTTGTAATGAGCTCACCTAAGCCGTTGTAAGCGTTTCCCCCCTGGTCTATGTAATATTCAATTTCGTCAGAGATTCCAAGGCCTCTTGTAGAGTTCCAGTATACAACCGCTTTGGCCCTGTCCGGGGAATTAGTAATGCTCTCATTGTTTATTGTCAAGTCATATAAGTTTTTGGAATCCGCGAATTTTTGGATGTTACCAGGCACTGGTATGGGAAAAAGTTTTGCTGAAACAGTCAGCTTGTATCCGTTCTCTATCTTAATTTGTGCTTCTTGGCTTTCATACCCTGTTTTTCTCACGCTGAGAACATAATTTCCCTCGGTTATTTTAGTTAATGTCGTCGGCGTCTTGCCCATCTCAGTACCATCTAAAAGGATCGTTGCGCCGGAAGGTTGTGATATCACTGTTGGTCCTGTTTCCCCCTTTCCATGGAAAAGGTTTTACCAGATGAAAAAAGATCTGAGACTCCCAAATCTCTATGGATAGTGGTTTCCACGCCGGGATTAAATTCTATTTTGCTTGAGTAACTTATACTTATATCATCTAAATCTTGAATCCTTACATCGTACGTCCCCGGCTTAATTTTATTTTGGCTCATTGGTGTTTCTCCAATCTCCTCGTTATCAACAAAAACTTTAGCTGTACCGTTTTGAACCTGCACTGTCAGAGCGGCTTCCCGTTTCATTCCAGGAATGTACTGCATACCTATAGTTACTCCATACGCAATTCCTCCTAGAATTATAAAGAGGGCCAGGTAGTTTAATACGGGCTTAATTTTAGAGATGAAGGAATCCTCTTCTTGAGCTATAGTATATGCCATAAGTACTCTAACGTTATCACGCATCTACCGAAAATACAACACTGTACATTCTCGCTTTTTTCCTTTAACATGGGATAAGATATGCTTTTAAGCTCCAAGGAAATCATTCAAAAGTTTGTAGATTTTTACAAAGATAAGGGTCACGCTGAAATCCCAAATGTTTCTTTAGTGCCGGAAAATGATTCTACCCTACTTTTTGTTAACGCCGGAATGTTTCCAATGGTTCCTTATTTGATGGGGGAACCTCATCCAATGGGCACCAGACTTGTAAATGTTCAACGGTGTCTTCGGCTAGAGGATATTGAGGAAGTGGGCGACAACCGCCACACTACAGCTTTTCACATGCTGGGAAATTGGAGTTTAGATGATTATTTTAAGAAGGATCAGCTGAGTTGGATCTATGAATTTTTGTTTGACATTTTGAAATTGGATCCCCGAAGAATTTATTCTACAGTTTTTGGAGGTGATCAGAATATTCCAAGGGATGAAGTTTCAGCTGAAATCTTAGAGTCTCTGTTTTCTGCGAGAGGGATTAAATCTAAATTGGGCGAACGAATTTTTTATTGTTCTGACAATTGGTGGATGCGCGGTGACGGCGTTGGTGAGTTAGGAGGTCCTGACAGTGAGATTTTCTACTACATAGGAGATGAGTTGAAAATTTCGGTTTGGGACAGATCCTAGAAGAAAATGAGGACGCTTTTATTGAAATAGGTAATTCGGTCTTTATGCAATATGTTAAGACAGAGATAGGTGGGAACAGATGGACAAGAAGAACGTTGATTTTGGAGGAGGACTAGAGAGACTGGCACTAGCTGTCCAATCTAAGCAGGATATTTTCGAGACAGACAATTTCTGGCCCATTATTCAAAAGCTAGAAGTTTTAACGGGTTTAAAATACGGTCAGGTTAAGGAAGCAACAAGAAACATGCGAATCATAGCCGATCACATTCGTTCAAGTGTGTTTTTGGCCATGGATGGTGTCGTTCCATCCAATAAGGACCAAGGGTATGTACTGCGTCGTTTGTTGCGCAGAATAGTAAGAGCTGGAAAGAGTTTGGGGTTAAAAGGAGATATTTCATCTGAGCTCGTTTCCGTTGTTGCGGAGCTATTTAATTGGCTGTATCCGGATTTGGCGGAGAAGCGAGCTGGTATCGAGGAGATTTTTTCTGAAGAGGAATCAGGGTTTAGAAAAACTTTGATAAAGTCCTCGAAAGAAGTTGAAAAGTTTTTGAAAACCCTAGATCCGGAAGAAGTAAATGCTAAGGGTTTGTCTGAAAAAGCTTTTAATTTCTATCAATCCTTAGGTTATCCGGAAGAGATTTTCCTCGAGGATTTGAGGGAGTTTGGGTTTGATATCCATACTTCCGCTTTTGCCGAAGAATTTAAAAAGCTACAGTCCGAGCATAAAGAAAAATCCCGGCAGGGAGCCGATAAAAAATTTAAGGGAGGTTTATCTTCTCAAGATGAAATTAACACCAAGTATCATACTGCTACACATCTTTTACACTCAGCTCTAAGAAAAGTTCTGGGAACAGGTGTTTATCAGCAGGGGAGTAACGTCACTAAAGAGAGATTGCGTTTTGATTTCTCTTTCAATAGAGTGCTGACTGATGAAGAAGTTGAAGAGGTTGAAGATCTTATTAATGCCCAAATAGAGAAAGATTTCCCTGTTAAGTTTGAAATTTTGGATAGGGAGGATGCCTTAAAAATCGATGCTTTGCATTTTTTTGATGAGAAATATGATGAGAAAGTAAAGATTTATTATGTGGGCGATAGTTTGGACTCTGCTTTTAGCAAAGAGTTTTGCGGTGGGCCGCATGTTGGAAATACTTCGGAGCTGAGCCCGCTAGAGATTTATAGACAGAAAAAGATTGGGCAGAAAACCGTGAGAATTTACGCCAGGTTCATCTAAGATCATCCTGGTATGCAACCTATACATCGGCTTGACACTCGCTTGTATAGAGTGCTATAAATTTACTCGCATTAGTAATTATTTTTTGAGTTCCCAAAGGAGGAGAAAATGAAAAAAATTAAACCTTTATTTGACTATTTGCTTATAGAGCCGTTGGAGAAAGAAACCACGCTTCCATCCGGTATAGTTATTCCTGATTCCGCAAAGGAAAACCACAAGAAGGAAAAATTGTAGCTTCCGGTCCCGGCGCGAAGGACAAAAACGGAAAGCTTATTCCCATGGAAGTATCCGTTGACGACGTAGTTGTGTATAAAAAGTGGGGAGGCACAGAAATCAAAGTAGATGGAAAAGATTACATATTAGTTAAGCAAGAGGACTTGCTAGCTGTAGTTAAGGAATAATTATTTTAAAAGGAGATTATTATGGCAAAGAATATTATTTATGATGAAGAAGCACGAAAAAAGCTCAAAAGCGGTATCGATAAGTTAGCGAAAGCTGTTGTTACTACTCTTGGCCCAAAAGGACGAAATGTATCTATGGCGAAAAGCTGGGGCACTCCTCAAGTAGTTCATGATGGCGTCACTGTGGCGAAAGAAATAGAGCTCGCAGACCCATTTGAAAACATGGGAGCCCAATTAGTGAAAGAGGCTGCTACTAAAACCAATGATGTGGCAGGAGACGGTACTACTACAGCTATTTTGTTGGCTCAGGCTATAGTTGAGGAAGGGCTGAAGAATGTATCGGCAGGTGCTAATCCCATGATTTTAAGAAAAGGTCTAGAGATGGCTGCAGAAAAAACTGTGGCGGAGATAAAGAAATTATCCGCAGAAATTTCTACAAAGGAAGAAAGGGCTCAGGTAGCAACAATTTCTGCACAAAGTGAGGAAATTGGGAGCATCATTTCCGAGGCAATGGAAAAAGTTGGTGAGAATGGCGTTCTAACTGTTGGTGAGTCTAAAGGATTGGAGATGGAGTTAGAGTATAAGGAAGGTATGCAGTTTGATAAGGGGTATTCCTCACCTTATTTTGTAACTGACTCCGAAAAGATGGTTGCGGAAATAGAGGATCCATACATTTTGGTTACAGATTCAAAAATATCCAGTATTCAGGAGCTACTTCCAATGTTGGAAAACTTGGTTAAGGTATCGAAAAATTTGGTAATAATAAGTCAAGGCATTGATGGCGAGGCTTTAGCCACTTTGGTTGTAAACAAGCTAAGAGGTACATTTAATGCTCTGGCGTTGGAAGTTCCCGGGTTTGGTGATCGCAAAAAAGCTATTTTAGAAGACATAGCGGCTTTGACCAGCGCCACTTTAATTAGTGGGGATACAGGGAGAGATTTGGCTTCTGTAACAGTGGATGATCTGGGAAAGGCAGAGAAAGTTATTTCTACGAAAGATAATTCCACAATAGTTGGAGGACAGGGGGCTAGGGAAAAGATTGACGCCCGTGTGGATCAGATTAAAGCTCAGATGGAGCAATCCACTTCCGACTATGACAAAGATAAATTAAAAGAGAGAATGGCCAAACTATCAGGCGGTGTAGCCGTTATTAATGTTGGGGCAGCCACGGAGATAGAGCTTAAAGAGAAGAAATTACGTGTGGAGGACGCTGTAAATGCTACTAAAGCCGCTGTAGAGGAAGGTATCGTTCCAGGAGGTGGTGTGGCATTTTACAGGGCTCGCGAAGTTATAAAGGATCTCAAGCTTGAGGGAGATGCTGCAACCGGTACTAGTATTTTATATTCTGCTTTAGATCGTCCGATTGGGCGTTTAATTGAGAATGCAGGTAAAGATGCGGGAGAGGTTCTCGCCGGAATGACGCACTTTGCAAAGAGCTCGGATTATAAGGGTAAGAAGGAAAATGTTGGATTTAATGTAATGTCTTTAAAGTATAGCGACATGATTAAGGACGGTATTATGGATCCTACAAAAGTGGTAAGAGTAGCCCTTCAGAACGCTGTTTCCGTAGCTATTATGGTTCTTACAACTGACTGTTTGATCGCGGATGAGCCAAAAAAGGACGCTCCTGCTGGTGGAATGCCGGCTGGGGGAATGGGCGGAATGCCGGGAATGATGTAAAAGGTTTTCGTTCCACTAACTTGGTTAAATATGAAAGGCTCTGAATTCTCAGGGCCTTTATGGTTCGTTATATTTCTTAGACTTGACTGTAGTTTTCTTATCCTCTATTAGCCCGGCGGTGTAAGTGCCAATTGTCAATAGTTTCATGTTCTTTTAGTCAAGTTTTCTTTGTACTTCATTAAGATTTCCTCGGTTTTATCATTCTTGTTAAAGTGTATAAGTTTAGGTGTAACTTTTTCGCTGACAATCTTTTTCCCCATATACTTTTTTTGTGCCCAATACACAGCTTTTTCTAATAGATCTAAAACCTTTGGATTAGATACCTGAAAATTTTCTATTTTTTCGAACTCAAAATTTGGAAAGAAATTTTTGCACCATTTATTTGCAGTCAAAAATCTCCAGTAAGTTTTTTCACGGTTAATTATTGGTTGCATTCGCACAATTTCTGAGGCAATGTAAAGGTTTTGTTTTTTCCTTTCCCACAACATATTATCCTCAGCTATGAGCAGGTTTGGACAGACTTTATCTACGGAGTTTTTATCTGTGCGATATTTCCCCAAAGACTTTAAGTACAGGACGATGAATAGTCGTGTTAGCCAAAGCCGTTTTTTCTGGGCCACAACAAAAACATCTACATCTCCTTTTTCCTGTGGATTAGAGGCTGCTAAGGGCCCTGTTAAAGCCAGTAACTTTATCCACGGGATTTTCTCCAAACGTTTTATAATATCTCTAGCTTGTTCTGTTTTTCTTGCCGTTTCTTTGAGCTTTTCGGGCCAGTTCTCCGCGTATTTTTGTGCAACGCAATATTTCCCCGCCTTTTGTGAAATTATCCTGCGTTTCTCCAATTCCCTTAAAGCTTTAACTAAATCCTTATATGAGCACCTACATCCTAAGTAGGTACCTAGCTGATAAAAACTTAGCGGATATTTGAAGACCTCGGAATAAGCTAGAGTCTTAAGGACCTCGTTTTTTAGCTTTTTTGGTGAAGACATACCTTTTATGAATTGCAGTTGTCTAATACCTCGTTTACTAAACTATCTGCCTTTTTATTTTTCTCTCTAGGAACGTGCCTGTAATTTACCATTTCAAATTCCTTTTCCAACACTTTAATTTCCTCAAAAAATACCTTTAGACGCTCATTTTTCACTTTATACACGCCGTTTAATTGTTTAACAATTAATTCGCTGTCTAAAAAGCACATTAGGTTTTTTGCTCCAGACTTTATTGCCGTTTTTAAACCGATCGTTAAAGCTCTATATTCCGCTTCGTTATTAGTTCCTTTTCCTAGATAAACTCCAATTTCTTTTATGAATGATTTATCCGACGTGTACAAAAATATTCCGGCAGCCGAAGGTCCAGGATTACCTCTAGCCCCACCGTCCGTAAAAAGCACGAAATTTGTATCTAAATCTTTTTTATCCATTTTTTTTCTTTCTCCAAACAACTTTTTAATGCCAAGTATACCGTGCCACCTCCCGAAGCTAGAAGAGCTCCAACTAATCCAAAAACATAACCATTTCTGTATGATTTTTGAACAGCCGGATTTTCACTCAATTTTTTCAGATATAAATTTGAATCGCCGTTTTTATTTATTTCAATTGAAATCTCCCTCAAGTTCTCGGCTACTGTTTCCCAAATTTCTAAAGCCGCCTCCTGAGAGTTGTCTTTAATTTCAACCGCAACGAGCTGCGGCCCCTCATCTTTAATGCGTGTTTTGTTCTTTAGTTTCCTCAAGTCCTTGTCAGTAAAAGGGATTTTAAGTTGCTCCAGTACCTTTGCTCGAAATGATGTATCTTCTAAAATCCCTCGGATGGTTTTTGAGTACAATATGGATGTTTGTTGTCCGTAATATCCAGAATAGGTATACTCCTTTTCTTTTTCTTCAGGAGTTCTGGAGATGTAAAAAGTTCCTTTGGCAACGAATTTGTCAGGTATTAAGAAGAATACCCCGACTCCTAAAATACCCCCTACCAAAAAAGTAATTAACAACTTAATTTTCTCCCTGCCAAAGAATTTAAAGATTTCTTTTAGTTCCATAAAGGCATTATATCGAATAATTTTTTGTTATATACTGATAACAGTTTAGAAACTGCCCATATGTCAAAAGAACTAGTTATAAAAAAGACGCCTTCAATTCCTACTATTCTTATATCTAAAGGAATTACTTTCTTAGGTTTAAATCTATGCGCGAAACTTTTGGAGAAAGGTGCGCGTGTTGTTGTTTTGGATACAGTAACCGATGAAGTTAGTGCTCGTGCGAAAAAGCTTTTGAGTCACCCAAACTTTGCGTTATTCAACTTTGATCCAGACGAGGGTCTTCCGAAAAAGATTCAGTCTGTCGATTATGTTCTGTCTTTAAACTATCCGGATGACCTTTTAAGCGATAATTTTAATTTGGTCTCAGAGGCCTTTTTTACAAAAAATCTTTTAGATTTAGCCATTAGCTCAAAGGCCAAATTTGCGCTTGTAGAACCTTGTTTTCATAAAAAATCCGAAGGTGTAAACAACACGGAGACTTATTCCTATGGAAAAAACAGCTCTTTTCTCCGTTCTTTAATCTGGGATTATGTGAAAAAGAAAAGACTTGATGGACGCATAATTCGCGTTTGCCAGGTTTATGGTGCAGGAATGTCTTTGGATTCTATGTATGGTTTGGCATGCCTTGTTTCCTCTACACTGAACGGAAGAGACTTAAAAATTTTAGGCGACGGCGTTGCTAAAGGTTTTTACCTATATGTTGACGATGCTGTTTCGGGAATTATTAAAGCGTTGTTTTACAAGAGGACATCAGGAAGGATCTTTAAACTTTTGAGCAGAGATTCCCACGCTGATTTGGAACTGGCCTTTATTTTGAGAGGCTTGTCTAACACGGAATTAAACTTGCAATACTCCGATATTCCTCAACAAGGGTTTATTTTCGACAGTTCGTTGGGCGAAACCGTCCCTCGCTGGGAGCAGACAAAAACTTTAAAACAGGGTTTAACAGAGACTTTACAAGGCTTCGGATATGAGGTAAACAACCACTCATTTAAGCCAAACAAAGTAATCGAAGCAAAACTTAATGAATCACAAAAGGTGCGGGAAATAACTTCTTTAGTGGATTTGAAGAAAGAAACTTTTGGCAAAACATATTCTACGGTTTTCCCAAAACCAAAAGCTGTTTTTAAGTTTCCCAAATTGAAAATTTCTCTTCCCAAATTGCCTAGTTTAAATAAGTTCTCGAATCTGCCCAAATTTCCCAAGCTTGGTAGTAAGAAGCTTGACTTACAGAAAAGTGTCTCGGCGTTTCCTCAGTCAATTAGCGCAAAAACAGTAAGAGCTCTTTATTTGGTTTCTTTTGTCATCTTGACTTTGCTTTTTACCTTAATTATTCCGGCAACTCAGGCCTATCTTCATTGTAAGAAGGCCTATAAAGCCATGGAAGACGTTTCCCTAAATATTTCTCGTTTGCAAACTGAGCCTTCTAAAATTGCAGCAAAAGAGGCTTTTGAAAATTTCCACATAGCCCGCCTAAACTTTAAAAAACTGAGTTGGATTTTCTCATTAGTGGGTCAAAAAGAAATGTATTCGTCAGTAAACAGTCTTTTAGGTTCCGCCACGAGTTTTACAGGTACTTTTTATAGAATGTCGAAAGCGTTGGATCCTTTTAGCTCTTCTTGGGAAGTTGTAAAGCCTAATTCCGAAGCGAGCTTGGAAACCCGGGATTTTGAAACAAGCCTGATTGAGCTCTCACAGGCTCGTGACACCTTGGATTTGGCTATAGCTGATCTTAAGCTTGTAGATAGGGCGAGGATTCCACAAGTTTTGTACGGTAAGTTGGAGAGGTACGAAGAGGCCGTTAAGTTTTCGGATTCATTATTAAATGATGCCTTGATTGTTATGCGAACGCTTCCGGAGGTAGTTGGATCTGAAGGGGAGAAGCACTATTTACTACTATTACAGAATTCTAATGAAATCCGCCCTACCGGAGGTTTTATAGGTTCTTATGCTACGTTGACGTTAGAGAACGGGAAGATTAAGTCTCTAAATTTGGATGACATTTATAACCCGGACGGTCAAATAGATACAAGGGGGATTGTTTCCGCCATTCCCCCCCCACTTGCTGAGTTTTTGGATGAGGACATTATGCATATTCGAAATGCCAACTGGTCTCCGGACTTTCCTTCAAGCGCCGAATCTATCGAAGATCTCTTTTTCAGGTTGGATAGCACTACATTCGATGGTGTTATAGCTTTAGATTTGGATCTAATAAAGTCGGTTTTAGATGTTACAGGTCCTGTGTTTTTGGCGGCTTTTAATGAGGAGGTTAGTTCCGAGAACGTTTATGAGAGAACTCAGTATTACAGTGAGTTTGACTATCAGGAGGGTATAAGCGATAAGAGAAGTTTTTTAACGGTTCTTTCAGGTAAACTCTTGGAAAGCCTTTTCGCCCTACCTAACGAGAAACTCCCAGCTTTTGTTGATGCCATATCTATTGCCTTAAATCAGAAGCATTTACTAATAACAATGGATAATCCTTCTATGGCCTCATTTTTGGAAAAGAAAGGATGGACGGGTTCTATGAAAAATCCTAGTGGGGATTTTCTAATGGTTGTTAACTCGAACTTAGGAGGTACTAAAGCGAATTATTTTGTCGAAAATTCCTATGATTATTCTGTGACTTCAGATACCAGAGATGGCTTATTGCGCTCTCATCTAACATTGGATTACAAGCACAATGGTTTGGATAATGCTTGGCCCGGAGGACCATACACGGATTATTTGCGAGTTTATGTTCCTTTGGGATCTAGGTTAACGGGGGTTACAAAGAGCCTAGAAAATTCGCTTCCAAAGGATATTTTTGAACAGGTGATTTCTTACGATGAGGGGAATTACACGGTTTTTGCAACAAGTTTCGTTTTAGAGCCGCAGGAGAGTTTAAGGCTGTCATTAAACTACGATTTGGCGGATAAGTTGTTACTTCCAAAAGAGGACAAAAAATATTCGCTATACTGGCAAAAGCAAGCGGGGACGCAAGATGACGTGTTTAGATTTTACTTTAAAGGCCCTTTTGGTACGGAAATAACGACATATAGTCCTTCTGAAATGATTAAGGAGAAAAATATGGCTTCGTTTGAGGGCTTTTTGAACATGGATACAGAAATGAGTCTTGTTCTGAAGTGATATACTGTTACTGTGCATATAATGCAATCTCCAGAGTGGGAGAAATTTAAAAGTTCTTATGGTACGGAAACCGTTCGTGTAGGCGGGCTTTTGTATACTAAACATCGCATTCCTCTTACTAATAATTATTATGGCTATAGCGCAAAGATGGATCCTTTTTCCCTAAATTTTGAAGCTATTCGAAAGTCGTTGGAGGAAAATAACTGTATTAACTTGAATTTTGATGTACCTAATGTTTTGGCAGATTCTGAAGATGCTGATGAGGCTCGAAAAGTGTACGCAGATGCTGACTGTGTGCTGTCTCCAAAGACCACATTCACCACCTATAATCTATTATTGGATTTGACTCTTTCGGAGGAGGATCTGCTTAAAAATATGCACAATAAGCAAAGGTACAATATTCGATATGCAGAAAAGAAGGGTGTTGTTGTGAAAGAGGAAAAGGGCTCTGAGGCTTTTGATATTTTTTGCGACTTGGCTATGAAAACAGCTGATAGGCAAGGTTTTTATATGCATCCGGAGGAATATTATAAAAAGCTTTGGGAGATTTTAGGTCCCGCAGGCATCGCTCATATTTTAGTTGGTTACTACAAGGACGAACCTTTGGCCGCCTGGATGTTTTTTGTTTACGACGGTGTTTTGTACTATCCGTATGGAGGATCTTCGGCCAAATACCGTAATTTGCAGGCCAGTACTTTGGTTGGTTGGAGAGGAATACTCTTGGGTAAGAGCCTGGGTTGCGAAATACTCGATCTGTGGGGAGCTTGCGAAGATCCAGACGATAAGACAGATCCCGAATGGGGATTTACCAATTTCAAGAAAAAATTTGGGGCTGAACACGTGAAGTATATTCCCTCGTATGATTTGGTTTTGAATCCCGTTATGTACGAGACCTTTAATTTTGCTAACAAGGCGCGGTGGGCTTTATTGAAATTAAAAAGAAGGTTTTTTAGCTCGTGGAATTTCCGTTGGATTTGAGACAGTCGGATGCGTGGGGAGAGTATTTGAAGTTTTTAGGATGGAGTATTTGCAGTACTTCTGCCGGCGTTAATTTTGCGACCATGCAAAGTAAGTTTGGTAATGTTGTTAAGGTTCAGCGGCCTGCAAAGTTGTTGGAGGAGGATTTGACTGAGATTGAATCTAAAGCTTTGGAGTT
>FUWD013181502.1_pt1 | contig 30515 bp, 40 predicted proteins | sample 1063281 | NCBI WGS metagenome assembly FUWD01 (sample SAMEA79048168, study PRJEB19326) | metagenome | biome: marine | reverse complement strand
AAAAACAGACCTTCTTTATTTAATTGATGGTTCTGGTTATATTTTTAGAGCTTTTTATGCTCTACCTCCACTTACAAGAAAAAGCGATGGAATGCCGGTAGGTGCAGTTAGTGGATTTTGCAATATGCTTTACAAATTTTTGGAAGATGCAAAATTAAAAGATGGCGATGAAAAACCTACTCACATAGCCGTTATATTTGATAGTGCTAGAAAAAATTTTAGAAATAATATTTATCCAGAATATAAAGCAAATAGAACCGAAACGCCGGAAGATTTAGTACCTCAATTTAGTTTTATACGTGAAGCTGTAAAAGCATTCAACTTACCAAGTATTGAGATGGAAAATTATGAGGCAGATGATTTGATAGCTACATATAAAAAAGAAGCCTTAAAAAAAATATAAGAGTAAAGATTATTTCATCAGATAAAGATTTAATGCAGTTAATTGACGATCAAACAACACTTTTTGACTCTATGAAGAATAAGGATATTGGCATAGAGGAAGTTAAGGAAAAATTTGGTGTAACTCCAGATAAAGTTATAGAGGTACAAGCATTGGCTGGGGATAGCTCTGATAATATACCTGGCGTTCCAAGTATAGGAGTTAAAACTGCAGCGGAGTTAATTAATGAATTCGGTTCAGTAGAAAATTTATTAAAAAATGTAGATAAAATTAAACAACCGAAACGAAGACAAACAATTTCTGATAATAAAGAAAATGCTCTCATTAGTAAAAAATTAGTAACACTAAAAGATGATGTTCCGACAGTTGAAAAAATTGAGGATTTTATAGTTAAGGATTTAGATAAAGGAAAAATTATTTCATTTTTGAAAAAGATGGAATTTACAAGACTTGTGGAAAGAATTGAAAAGGCTTATGGAGCACAAATAGATAAAAAAGATATTCTTTTACAAGAAACAAAAGATAGCGTTTCTTCGAGCGCTGGTGTTTCTAGAGAAAATTATAAAACAATATTTAAATTATCTGAACTAGAAAAAATTTTAGAGGAAGCAGAAAAAAAAGGCTTGATTGTTGTTGATGTTGAAACAAACTCTTTAAATATCAGGCAGGCTAATTTAGTTGGTATTTCTTTATGTATTAAAGAGGGTAATGCTTATTATTTGCCTTTAAATCATTCTAATAAGGAAGATAAACAAATTAAATCTCAATTAAGCACCGACTTAGTTATTAAAAAAATTAAGCCTATTCTTGAGGATAAAAGTATAAAAAAAATTGGGCATAATATTAAATATGATTTTAGAATATTAAAAAAATATGGGATTTATCTAAATCCAATAGAGGACACTATGTTAATGTCCTATGTTCTAGATGCAGGAATAAACCGTCATGGCATGGATTTACTTTCTGAGGTTCATCTAAATCATAAAACTATTACATTCAAAGATGTTGCCGGCATTGGAAAGTCCCAAGTTACTTTCGATAAGGTTAATATTGATCAGGCAACTGAATATGCGGCTGAGGATGCTGATGTCACTTTAAGATTGTACAATTTTTTTAATAATAGAATTTTTAAAGAGGAAGTATTAAGGGTTTATGATGAGCTTGAAAGACCAATGGTCCAGGTTTTGTCACAGATGGAAGAAAATGGAGTTAAAATTGATGAAAAAATTTTAAAAAATTTATCATTAAAATTTGATAAAGATTTAAAAGTTTTAGAAAAGAAAATTTATGAACTTGCGGGTGAAGAGTTTAATATTGCATCTACAAAACAACTTGGAGAAATTCTTTATAAAAAACTTAAGATTATCGCCACTAAAAAACAAAAAAAGGTAATTTCGCAACAAATGTAAATATTTTGGAGGACCTTGCTTTTCAAGGACACGATTTACCTAAACTTATTTTAGACTGGAGACAAAAATCTAAATTAAAGAATACCTACACTGATAGTTTGCAAGAATTTATCGATCCTAAAACCAAAAGAATTCACACATCTTTTTTACTTGCTGCGACTAATACAGGCAGACTCGCATCTAGTGATCCAAATATTCAAAATATTCCAATCAAGTCTGCTGAAGGAAAGGAAATACGCTCAGCGTTCATTGCTGAAAAAGGTAATTTTTTAATTTCAGCAGATTATAGCCAGATAGAAATGAGGATACTTGCGCATATGGCTGACGTTAAAGAACTTAAGAAAGGTTTTTTAAATTCTGAAGATATTCATAATATTACAGCAGCTCAAATCTTTGAAGTAAAACAAAGTGAGATTAATGAAGAAATGAGAAGAAAAGCCAAGGCAATAAATTTTGGAATTATTTACGGAATTTCATCTTATGGTCTTGCTAAACAAATTTCAGTTTCTAATACTGAAGCAGAAACTTTTTTAAAATCTTATTTTAAAAAATTTCCTGAAATAAAAGATTATATGAATGAAACGCTTAAAAATTGTAGAAAATATGGTTATGTAAAAACATTATTTGGTAGAAAATGTAATTTTCCAAATATCAATGATAAAAATCATACCTTAAGAACTTTTCAAGAAAGAGCATCTATTAATGCTCCAATTCAAGGAACTGCAGCAGACCTTTTAAGGCTGGCTATGATTAAAATAGATCGAAAAATTCAAGATCAAAATTTACACTGTAAAATGCTTTTGCAGATTCATGATGAATTAGTATTCGAGTCTTCTGCTGATAATATTAAAAAATCTAAAATTGATATTGTCGAAATAATGTCAAAAGCCTCCGAGCCAAACTATAAATTTTCTATTCCTTTATGCGTAGATATTAAAGAAGGATTAAATTGGACTACGGCTCATTAAAACTTTTGATTATACGAATATTATTATAAAATAATTTATATGAACAAAACAATCGCTCTAGTTGATGATGATAGAAATATTTTAACAAGTGTTTCAATGGCACTTGAAAATGAGGGATTTAAAGTTCAAACTTATTTAGATGGTGAAAGTGCATACATCGGAATGACCCGTTTCCCTCCCGATTTAGCAGTCATAGATTTAAAAATGCCAAAGATGAACGGTGAGGAGTTATTAGAAAAACTTAGAAAAAAATCTTCTATCCCTGTAATTTTATTAACCTCTAAAGATGATGAGGTTGATGAATTGTTAGGATTGAAACTTGGCGCGGATGATTATGTTAAAAAGTCTGGAGGTTTTTCTATTAAAGTACTTATAGAGAGAATTAGAGTTCAATTAAGGAAGTTAGAGCCAAAAATCACCTTGCAACCAAAAAATATTTTAACGGTTGGCCGATTAACGCTGGACTCTGAACAATTAGAATGTGCGTGGGGTGGAAAAGCTTTGCCTGATAAATTAACTACAACCGAATTTAAAATTATTTATGAACTAGCAAAAAGACCAGGTGTTGTTAAGGAAAGAGCATACCTAATGAATATTGCTTATAAACAAGATAATGACATTGAAGATAGAACTATTGATAGCCACGTTAAAAGAATACGTAAAAAATTTAAAAAAATTGATCCAAAATTTTCTGCAATTGAGACGAGATATGGAAGTGGATATCGTTGGAATATTAGCTAGATGTAATGAAAAGATTTATTAGTTTAAAATCACTATTAGCAAAATTTTTATTTATAAATTTATTTTTCTTTTCAATATTAACTCTAGCAACTTATTCATATCTACAATCCATCGAACCGGAACTTGTTAATAATAAAAAGAAAGAACATTCCAAACTTATTAAAAATATTGCCTTAAATATAGAGTTGCAGCGCACTCCACTTAAAAGAGATAATTTAAAAAGTTTTTTAGCAAATTATAAGTATTTATTACCTAATATTAATCAAATTAGAATTTATGACTTGAAAAAACAAATTATAACAGATGTTCACTCTCTAGATATAAACGCAAAACCATTTTATAAACTACCAGAAGTTCAAGAGAGAAAATTAACAGCAGACAATATACCAGATACATCTGACCTAACTACTCAACAAGAAGAAAAATTACTTAACAAAATTATTAGCGATAATTTAAATATATTAGGGTCTGATAAGATTTTAACTTTTTCAAAAAAATTAAAGATAATTTTATTGTTGTTAGCTTATCTTCATTGATCTTAAATGACGAAAATAAGGGCTTTATTGTTATTACAGAGGACTCAAACGACATTCAAAACGCTGTTATTGAGAGAAAAAATTTTGTTATTAGGACAGCACTTAGTGTTGCTGCAATCATATTAATTTTTTCAATATTCTTAAATGCAAATATAATTAAACCAATTAGAATCCTTGGTCGCTACACCACCTCTGCAAGCTCTGATCATCCTGATAATAAAATTATTAATAGAATTAATCTAAGACCCGATGAGATTGGTAGTTTATCAAGATCACTTTCGGGGATGACAGATAATTTATATAAACGAATTGAATTCGCTGAAAGATTTGCATCCGATCTTACTCATGAAATTAGAAATCCTTTAGCATCATTGAAAGCTGCATCAGAATTATTACCCAGTGCAAAAGATTCTGAAAAGAAAAAATAGGTTACTTGGGATTTTAAATGATGACGTTGTAAGAATTGAGAGATTAATAACAGACTACTCTAACATGCTTAAAGGCGAGGCGTTGGAAGCCAAATTACAATTAACTAGATTTGATTTAATTAGACTTATAAACAAAGTTGCAGAGGAATATCAACAGGTTATTAATAATACTAAAAAAATATTTTAATAGAGATTAATAATTTAATTAAGAAAAAAACTTTTATTATTGGTTTTGAAAGTAGGATTCAACAAGTTATTTCAAATATATTAGAAAACTCTATTTCTTTTAGTCCAGATAAAAGTATTTTGAAAATAAAAATTGAAAAAATTAAAAACGATGCAAAAATAATTATAACTGATGAAGGACCAGGATTTAATGAAAGTAATATTGGAAAAGTTTTTGAAAGATTTTATAGCAATAGACCAAAGGAAATGTTCGGTCAGCACTCTGGATTAGGATTAAATATCGTTAAAAATATAGTCGAATCTCATAAAGGGCATATTAAAGCTTATAATTTGGACGGGAAAAGAGGCGCAGTTATAGAGATTGATTTGCCAATAGCTGACTAAAGTCGATAAATAAATTTGATATGGCCAAGTTTTGTTGTTAATTAACTTTTCAAATGACCCAAGATTTTAAAGTAAAAGACTTAAAGCTAGCTGAATTTGGAAACAAAGAAATTTCCTTAGCAGAAACTGAGATGCCAGGCTTAATGGCAATTAGAAGTGAGTATCAGGCAAGTAAACCATTAAAGGGAGCTAAGATAATTGGTTGTTTGCATATGACAATTCAAACTGCAGTTTTAATAGAAACATTAATAGTGCTTGGAGCCGAAGTTAGATGGTCATCTTGCAATATATTTTCAACACAAGATCATGCAGCAGCAGCTATCGCTGCAAAAGGAATACCGGTTTATGCCTGGAAGGGCGAAACTGAGGAAGAGTACTGGTGGTGCATTGAACAAACTATTAACGGAAAAAAAGATTGGAAACCTAATCTCTTGTTAGATGATGGAGGAGATTTAACTATGTTAATGCACGATAAGTACAAAGATTTATTAAAAAACATTAGGGGAGTTTCTGAAGAGACGACTACTGGAGTTAAAGCTTTAAAGATATTGGAGAAAGAAAATAAATTATTAATTCCAGCAATTAATGTTAATGACTCAGTGACAAAATCTAAATTTGATAATTTGTATGGTTGTAGAGAAAGTTTAGTAGACTCAATTAGAAGAGCAACTGATGTAATGATGTCGGGAAAAGTCGCAATAGTTGCAGGATTTGGAGATGTTGGAAAAGGTAGCGCAGCATCACTCAGACAAAGTGGAGCGAGAGTTTTAGTTACAGAGGCAGATCCAATTTGTGCGTTACAAGCCGCAATGGAGGGTTATGAAGTTGTATTGATGGATGAGGCTATATCATCAGCTGATATTGTTGTTACAGCTACAGGCAACAAAGATATCGTAAATATTGAGCATATGAGAAAAATGAAAGATAGATCAATACTTTGTAATATCGGTCATTTTGACAATGAAATTCAGGTAAGCGCATTAAAAAATTATAAGTGGAATGAAATAAAACCGCAGGTGCATGAAATTGAATTTCCAGATAAAAAAGAATTATTTTATTAGCTGAAGGAAGATTAGTAAATCTTGGCTGTGCAACAGGGCACCCAAGTTTTGTCATGAGTGCATCTTTTACTAATCAGGTTATTGCGCAAATAGAGTTATGGAATAGTAATGGAAAATATCAGAATAAAGTTTACGTTTTGCCAAAACACTTAGATGAAAAAGTTGCGATGTTGCATCTTGCCAAAGTAGGAGCAAAACTTACTAAATTAACTAAAGAGCAAGCCGATTATATTACTGTTTCTCAAAAAGGACCTTTTAAACCAGATACATATCGTTATTAATTTCAATTAAATGGAATTAAAATCATTAGATTCCACAAAAAAAATAGCCCAGGCAGTTGCCATTAATTTAAAAATAAATGATTTTATATTGCTTAGTGGAAATTTAGGAACAGGCAAAACCACATTCACTAGATTTTTAATAAATTATTTACAGAAAATCAATAATCGTCCATTAGAGGAAATAGTTAGTCCAACTTTTAATATCGTTCAATATTATGACTTAGGAAAAGATTTGAAAATTGCTCATTACGATTTTTATAGATTGAAACAAGAAAGGGAAATTTTAAATATAGGATTACTTGATACAGCTAAAGATTTTATAAATATTGTTGAGTGGCCTGAAATTGCCATGAATTCATTAAGTAACTTTTTGCAAATTAAATTCACTTATGACCCTGATAAAGACTTAAGATCTTTAGAGTTTAATGGAAAAGGAAAATGGTTAGGCTTTAATATTGATGATAAATAAAGATAGATTAAAAATAATAAAAAATTTTCTTAAAAAAAATTATCTAGAAAATTATAAAATAAAACAAATTAAAGGAGATGCTTCTTTTAGAAAGTATTTTAGAATTTATAATAAAAATAAATCTTATATCCTTGCTTCTGCAGAAACTGAAAAAAATCTAATATATTAAATTATGTTCTTATTAATAAGTTTTTAAACAAACAGAGCATTAAAGCTCCAATAGTATTAGATTTTGAATATAAGAGCGGTCTAGCTCTATTAGAAGATTTTGGTAATAGAACGTATCTTCAGTTAGTAAAGAATTCTAAAAACAAATTATATATTTATAAATCGTTAATAAAGTTTTTAGTTAAATTACAAAGAATAAATTTTAAAACAAATATATTTCGATTTCAAAAATATAATTTTAAAATTTTAAAAAAAGAAATAGATTTATTTTTTGTCTGGTATTTACCTTATATAGCAAAAATTAAGAGTAATCCTAAAATTATAAGATTAAGGAAATTATTACTTAAAATTTTAAAAAATAATTTTATTAAAAATAATTATTTTGTTCACAGAGACTTTCATATTTCAAATCTTATGGAATGTGGCTTGGCATTCAAAAATAAAATTGGAATTATTGATACTCAAGATGCCCTAATTGGCTCTAGAGCTTATGATATAGTTTCTTTAATTGACGATGTTAGGATCAAAACCACCCCCGACTTAAAGGAAAAATTATTAGATTATTATTTATCATTAGCCAAAAAAGAAAAGAATTTTGATATCAAACAGTTTAAAAAGGAATTTTCCATTCTGTCAGTACAAAGAGCTATGAAAATTATTGGAATATTTTCAAGACTTTTCAAAAGAGATAGAAAAAATGGATATTTAAAATTAATTCCTTACACTTGGACAATACTTAATAAAAGGTTAGAAGATCCAATATTTAAAGAGGTAAGGGTTATCATTAATCAGCAAATTAAATTAAGATCTAAGTATGTTAATTGATAAAAGATTTTTTGAGGAGTCAGAGGCTTGGCCCTTTGCTGAAGCTAGAGAAATATTAAAAAAAAGACTGAAAATAATAGAGAAAAAGGGCTACGTTTTGTTTCAGACCGGCTACGGTCCAAGTGGTCTACCTCATATTGGAACTTTTGGAGAGGTTTGTAGAACTACTATGGTTATGAACGCTTTTCAAAAAATATCTAATATACCAGTAAAATTATTTACATTCTCAGATGATATGGATGGACTTAGAAAAGTTCCAGATAATATTCCAAATAAATCAATCTTAGAAGATAATTTAAATAAGCCACTAACAGCAATTCCTGATCCTTTTAAAAAATTCAATAGTTTTGGAGAACATAATAACAATATGTTAAAAAATTTTTGGATGAATTTAATTTTAAATATGAATTTAAAAGTTCTACCGAACTTTATACCAATGGTAAATTTGATGAAGCCCTTACTTCAGTTTTAAAAAATTATGATAAAATAATGGAAATTGTTTTACCAACCTTGGGTCCGGAGAGAAGAAAAACTTACAGTCCATTTTTACCTATATGCCCTATGACAGGAAAAGTATTAGAGGTGGCCATATTAGAGAAGAATTTAGATACTAAAACTATTATTTATCAGAATGGAAATAAAAAAATTGAAACAAAAATTACAGGAGGAACATGTAAATTACAGTGGAAAGTAGACTGGGCCATGCGTTGGGTTGCTCTTGGAGTTGATTTTGAAATGTATGGAAAAGACCTCATTCCAAGTGCAGAACTATCTAGTAAAATTTGCAAAGTTTTAGGAGGTATCCCGCCCACAGGTTTTGCTTATGAATTATTTTTAGATGAAAATGGAGAAAAGATATCTAAATCAAAAGGAAATGGAATTACAATTGAACAATGGCTTAAATATGCGTCACCAGAAAGTTTATCTTTATATATGTACCAGAATCCAACCAGAGCTAAAAAATTATATTTTCAAGTAATTCCAAAGGCAGTGGATGAGTATCTCTCCTTTTTAGAAAAATTTGAAAAACAAGAAGAAAAAGAAAAACTTGGAAACCCAGTTTGGCATGTTCATAACGGAAACCCACCAAAAGAAGAAATAATTATTTCATTTAATATTTTACTAAACTTAGTCAGCGTTAGTAATACGGATAAAGAGGAAGTTATTTGGAAATTTATAAAGAACTTTAATCCAAATTTAGTTAAAGAAAAACATCCAATTCTTGCAAAATTAATCTTAAATGCAATTAATTATTTTAATGATGTTGTAAAAATAAATAAAAAATTTAAAAACCCGACACGGCAGAAAAAAAAGCTTTACAAGATCTTGCTGAGCAAATTTCTAAAATGAGCTCAAATCTTACGCCAGAAGAGATGCAGACTATAGTTTATTCTGTTGGAAAAACGCATTATTCAAAAGAAAGATTGCGAGAGTGGTTTAAAATGATTTACGAAGTGCTTTTTGGAGATGAGCAGGGTCCTAGAATGGGCTCATTTATAAGTTTTTATGGTATTAAAGAAACAGTAAATTTAATTAATAAGTCTATTAATGATTAGTAATCAAAATGAATTATCAGATTATTAATTCTTTTATTAATAAATTTGATCCCGAACTTTCTCATTCGTTAGCTATTAAACTTTTAAAAAACTTTTATATTCCAATTTTTTCATCGAAGGACGATGAAATTTTAAAAATTAATATTTTAGGAAAAGAATTTTCAAACCCAATAGGTCTAGCAGCAGGATTTGATAAAAATGCTGAAGTATATGATAAAATGATTGCACTTGGATTTGGTTTTGCAGAAGTTGGAACTATTACACCTAAACCTCAAGAAGGAAATTTAAAGCCAAGAGTTTTTAGATTACTAGAAGATGAGGCGATTATTAATCGCTTAGGATTTCCAAATGAGGGTTTAATTAAAATAAAAAGTAGGATTGAGACAAAAAAAACTGAAGGGATTTTAGGAATTAATATAGGACCTAATAAAGATAGCGTCTCGCGCATTGATGATTACATAGAATGTTTTAAAAATTTTCATAATTTGTGCAGCTATATATGTATTAATATTTCATCCCCTAATACTGAAAATTTAAGAAATTTTCACGATCAAGAAAATTTAAAAAGTTTATTAAGTGAAATTTCAAAAATAAAAAAAATTTTAGATAGTAAAATCCCAGTCGTTTTAAAAATATCACCAGATATTAATGATGTTGATATCGACGTAATTTGTAAAAATATTTTAGAATTCGATTTAGATGGATTGGTATTAACTAATACATCGGTAAAGTTAAGAGAGAGTCTATTGAGCACTCAAAAAAATGAATTGGGTGGTTTATCAGGGGCGCCAATTAAGGAAAATTCAAATTTAATAATTAAAAAATTTTTTAAAATTATAAAGAATCAAGTGCCAATAATTGGTGTGGGGGGAATAAGTTCAGGAATTTCTGCCTATGAAAAAATAAGAGCAGGAGCCTCTTTATTACAGCTTTATACTGGCTTGGTTTATAAAGGACCTTTTATTGTAAAAACTATTAAACAAGAACTAGCCGAGTCTTTTAAAAAAAGATGGATTTTCATCTTTAGAAAAAGCGGTAGGAGTTGATAGCAAATAAGTTAATTACTAAAGTGAAGATAACTAAAAAAGTTAATCTTTTCCTAAGATTTAAATACCAAAAATTATTAGTTTCAAAAAATTATTTTTTTATCAATGAAATTAGTTGACAAAAAATAAAACAACGTAAATTGCAATTTTCACATCTTGGTTTGAAAAAAAATCTAAAATAAAAGAAAAAAAAGGAATACAAACACTTAAAATTAATAATAAACTTTTATTATCTATAATATTGCTATTTAAAATCTTACTCCAATGGCTTCCACAAATAAAAGCTAGAATTATATTGGCATAAAATAAATACACATCTACAACATAGTTATTAAAATTAGAAATAAAGAAAATTACAGTAAGTGAAAAAAAGGGAATAAGACCAAGATATCCTAATATTGTAGCTAATTTTTTTTTATCCATATCAATACTGAAGCTTTTTAAAAATAAAAGAACTGAAGTACCCAATGAGTAGAGCAAGACCTACAGCAGTTAACGCATAAAGGATTGGACTCGTATTTACAAATTGGAAAATAAAATCTTGAAAAAAATTAAGCTGATCTTGACTTTCGATTTTCTTAAAGATTTTAAATTTTAATTCTTCCACGAATAATGAATAACCAAATTTTAATCCAAAAATAATAATGATAATGGACATTAAAATTCTAAGTTCTTCGTTTTTTAAATTCATACCTAGCCTAGTACCAAACTGCACTCCAATTACAGACCCAATCATTAGAATAGATACTAAAATCAAATCAATGTTATGGTTAGTTATTGCATGAAAAAAAGTTATAAATGCCATGACAAAAATCATCACAAATAAAGATGTTCCAGGTACAAGTTTGGACGGCATACCAAGAATATAAATCATTACTGGAATTAAAATAAATGCTCCACCTACGCCCATCATGGATGAAATAATTCCAATTAAAAAGCCAAAAAATATTGGCGGAATAATACTGATATAAAGTCTTGAAGAATTTAATCTCACTTTAAAAGGAAGACCATGAATCCACGTATGTTCATGAAGTTTACGTTTTATAAATTTTTTATTTTTTATTCTTCTTAATTCAGACAGACTTTCAATAAACATCAAAAGTCCAAAACTAGTTAACAAAACAAAATATAAAACTGAAGTTATGGTATTTATTTTTCCTGATTGAATTAATAGTTTTACAAAATAAATTCCTATCGTTGCACCAAAAAAACCGCCTATTAAGATATAAAGACCCATTTTTATATCTACTTGTTTTTTATACCAGTGAGCAAATGTCCCAGAAACAGAAGATGCTAAAATATTATTAGACCCATTTGCAATCGCGTGCATTGGAGGAATACCAAAAAAAATTAGAGCAGGAGTCATTAAAAAACCTCCACCAATTCCAAGTAATCCACTTAAAAATCCTATAAACCCACTAATTAAAAACAGATATAAAATGTTAACATGAACCTCTACAATGGGCAGGTAAACTTGAAGCATGAAAATTTTAGTTTAATTAATAATTATTGGACTAATCTTGTAAAAACAAGAAATCAATTACAGTAAATAACTTAGGATTTATAAGATATATCTTGACGTAAATTCATCATCTTACTATACCCCTTTCAGGAAAAATTATGTCAAAACTTTGTGAACTAACAGGCAAGAGACCGCAAACTGGTCATAATGTTAGCCATGCTAATAACAAAACCAAAAGAAGATTTTTTCCAAATTTAAAAAAGGTTTCTTTTAAGAGTGAAAAATTGAATCGTGATATTCGTATCAAAATTTTGCACAAGGGCAATTAAAGCTGTTGATTTTAGAGGAGGTATCGATGAATTTTTATTAAGAGCAAAAAATAAAAATTTATCTCCTAGAGTTAAAAAAATAAGAAAATTATTATTAACTATTGTTCCGTTCGTTAAAAAAATAAAGAAAGAAATTAAACCCAAAAAAGAGACAAAAGTTAAAGTTAATTAGTCTTCTTGGTTAACTCAAAAAATATATTCTTATATTCTGCCTTTATGGCAGCAGTTATTTGTTTATCAAATTATTTAGTACAATTTCAATTTAACTATTTAGGTCTTAAAGAATTTTTAACCTGGGGAGCCTTTTCATATCCAATTACTTTCCTAATTACTGATCTTGCAAATAGATTTTTTGGAAAAGATTTTGCCAAAAAAATAGTTATTTACGGATTTTTATCTGGAATTATTTTTTCTTTTATTTTAACTTTTGAAGAATTTAATTTAATTATTTTAAGAATTGTCTTGGCTTCAGCAACTGCTTTTTTGGCAGGTCAATTTCTAGATATTTTTTTGTTTAATATATTAAGAAACAAATCATGGTTTATACCCCCACTTGTTTCTTCAATTTTTAGCTCTCTCTTAGATACAATAGTTTTCTTTGGTATAGCTTTTTATGGAACAGATTCTTCTTGGATTATGTTAGCGTTTGGAGATTTAACTATAAAATTTATTTTTGCTTTTGCTATGTTATTGCCTTTTAAAATTTTAATTACTAAATTTAATTAATTATCTTTTTATTTTTAGTTTTCTCAATAAATAAATCAGCAAGTTGATCAATTAGAGCATCCCCTAGTTCTTGTACATCTGCAATTTTTAAAGCTTTACTATAATAGTTAGAAACATCATGACCAATTCCAATTGCATTAATTTCTACATCCTTTTTATTTTCAATCCACTTCACTATATTTTTTAAATGTTTTTCTAAGTAGTTTCCTGGATTTACAGAAAGTGTTGAGTCGTCGACAGGAGCTCCATCAGAAATTACCATTAAAATTTTTCTTTCTTCGCTTCTTTTTTTTAATCTTTGATAAGCCCATAAGATTGCTTCTCCATCAATATTTTCTTTTAAAATTCCCTCTTTTAACATTAGCCCTAAATTATTCTTTCCTCTCCTCCATGGTGTGTCGGCTGACTTATAAATAATATGAGATAGGTCATTTAATCTTCCAGGATTTTCCATTTTATTTTTTAACCAAAGCTCTCGACTTTTTCCCCCTTTCCAATTTAAAGTTGTAAATCCTAATACCTCAACTTTTACAGAGCACCTTTCTAGTGTTCGTGACAAAATATCAGCACAGATAGCGGCGATGGAAATGGGTCGTCCGCGCATTGATCCAGAGTTATCAATCAATAACGTCACCACTGTATCTTTAAAAATTGTATTTTTTTCTTTTTTATAAGAAAGAGAGTTGTGAGGATCAATAATTACTCGGGTAAGTTTTGCCGTATCAAGCATTCCCTCTTCAAGATCAAATTCCCATGACCTATTCTGAAATGCAAGTAATTTTCTTTGTAATTTATTTGCTAATCTTGAAATAAAGTTGTGAAAAGATTTTAACTGATTATCTAAATTTTCTCTAAACTTCACCATCTCATTTGGATCAACCATTTCTTCAGCATTAATAATTTTATCAAATTTATTTGTAAAAATTTTATATTTAATTTCGCTATTATTTTTTTAAAGTTAGATGATTTAATTTCATCATTCGAATTATTTTCATCTTCAATTAAGGATTCCTGCTCATTTTGATTTGCATTAATCTCGATATCAGGAATTATACTTTCAATGCTAAAATCTTGTTTATTAGAATTTTTGTCTTGATTAACTTGATTATCATTTTGATCTTTTAGTTTATTTTCATTTTTTCTTCATTATTACTTTCGTTTTCATCAGGACTTAATTTTTCTTCTAATTTTAAATTTTCGATTATAGAGTTTAAAATATTAGAGAACTTTTCTTGATGAGAAATATTTTTTTTAATAAATCTAATTTATTCATAATATGTTCATCAATGATTTTGCTCCAATTTTTTAGACTTTTATTTTCTCCAAGATCTAATTCTAAATTTAGTAGGTGATTTGCCAGAATAATATCAAAGGCTTTTTCAATACTATTATACATATCATCACTGTGCTCTTTAAATTTATTTTGATAATAGTTTTTAAAATTTAAATTTATTCCCGCAAAATGTTCTGAACCTAACTTTTCATAGCGGATTTTTTCAGCAATTTTATAAATATTTTTTGCAATCGTGCCTCGTGGTTCAAATTTTTTCGAAATTTCATAATTACTATATTTTATTTTTAAAGCTTCGCTATCAGCAAGAGCTCTAATGGTTTGATATTCATCTATCGAGAAAAGATTAATTTTAGGAAGGTTAATAATATTACTTTCCTTTACCGGGCTATCTGAAAATAAAATGTTAAGATCTTGTTTCTTTGCTAATGCTTTAATGGTTGAAGAGATGGCTATTTTAAAATTCTCAGCCTGTTTTTCATTTTCCATTTTTGAGATTTATTTTTACACTTGCTGATGTTTCTGTAAGCTCTTTAGCGAAGCATCTTTGAAAGTATTCTCCAATAATGGTTCTTTCTAATTCATCACAACGATTTAAAAACGATATTCTAAAAGAATAACCAATATCATTAAAAATTTTATAATTATCTGCCCATGTCATTACTGTTCTTGGACTCATTACTGTCGAAATATCTCCATTAGCAAGGCCAGATCTTGTTAAATCAGCAACCTGGATCATCTTTTGAGCAGTTTTTTTTCCTTCAGCATTATTTAGATGAGGGCATTTAGATAGTATGATTTCAAGTTCATTTTCTTGTTTTAAATAATTTAAAGTAGTCACAATATTCCATCTATCCATTTGTCCCTGATTAATTTGCTGTGTTCCATGATAAAGTCCCGAAGTATCTCCAAGACCAATAGTGTTTGCTGTTGCAAATAATCTAAAATACTTATTTTGTTTGATTACTTTATTTTTATCAAGCAAAGTTAATTTTCCCTCACTTTCAAGTAATCTTTGAATTACAAACATAACATCAGGTCTGCCAGCATCGTACTCATCAAATACTAACGCTACAGGATTTTGCAGCGCCCACGGCAAGATACCCTCTCTAAATTCAGTAACTTGTTTATTATCTTTTATTATGATTGCATCTTTTCCTAAGAGATCAATTCTACTAATGTGACTGTCTAAATTTACTCTTATACAAGGCCAATTTAATCTTGCTGCAACCTGTTCAATATGTGTTGATTTTCCTGTTCCATGAAAACCTTGAATTAAAACTCTTTTATTAAAAACAAAACCAGCAAGAATTGCAAGAGTAGTATCGCGATCAAATTTATAAGCACTATCTAACTCAGGAACAAATTGATTTTTTTTGAAAAACTTTCAACAGTCATATCTGTTTCAATATTAAAAGTTTGTTTAACAGAAATTTTTATATCAGGAGTATTTTCGAAAATATTATTGTCCATGATTTACATTTTTTTGATTATTTCTTAAAAGAGTATAAGCGATAGTTATTTCTTTTAATTTATTCTCAAATTTTTTATCACCAGAATTTGTATCTGGGTGGTATTTTTTTACAAGTTTTTTAAATTGTTCTCTAATTTCGCTCCATTTTACATTACTTTTTAAATCTAGTTTTTTTAAAGCCTCTATTTCTTTTGAACTATAAATTGTTTTTTTCTCAAATTGTTTAAAATAATCAGCAGGAAAAATATCTTGTTCTTCTAAAATATTTCTCCAGACTTTATTAAAGAAATTATCTTTAGAGCCAAGTTTAGAGGTTGGTTTATGCCATGTAATATCTGAATGAATAAACTCTTCAATTTTATCTTGTGACATTTCAGAAAAAAAATCCCATTCGTGATTATAAATTTTTATATGTTCTGAACAAAACCATTTGTATCCACCTGCGCTTTTTGAGGGTGCTTTAAACTCCCCTGGTTGCTTACATCTTTTCCAGTCGCACGAATTATCGTTAGTCTTGTTATGTATTTTAAGATGGTCACCGCAAAACCACTTATACTGTTTATTAATATCTTTCTTTATAAGACCCTGACCAGAGGCCAACTCTTTACATTTACTCCACTCACAGATCTTTCTCATTTGCGTATTTTTTTAAATTGTCTAAAATTATTTTATGTCTGACTTAAAATATATTATCTTAGATAAAATTAAACAAAATATCGTATGCGAAAATGTAACAGTGAATAATAAATCACATCTGCACCAACACCACGCTCAATCACCAAAAAATAATAATAGTCATTTCGAATTGATTATTTCTTCTAGTGAATTAAAAAAGTTAAAGCCAATAGATGCTCATAAAAAAATTTATACAATTTTAGATGAAGAGATGAAAAATATTATTCATTCTCTTGAGATAAAAATTAATTAAATTGTTCAATTAAAATAGGTTTGATATTTTTATTTAAATCAGAAGGTAAAATCTTAGCCTTCCCAATTTTATTTAATAAAATTAAGTTAATTTTAGAACCTGATATTTTTTTATCATGTTTCATATAATTAAAAATTGCAGTTATATCTTTCTTATTAAAAATATCTTTAATTTGATAATTAATATTTAATTTTCTGTATAAATGTTTGATACGCTGATGTTCGTTTATATTTAACATTTTCATTTTCACAGATAATGAAGATGCAATCATCATTCCATATAACACAGCTTCTCCATGAATAAGGTCATTTGAATATTTTTTTACCGCCTCAAAAGCGTGTGCAAAGGTATGACCAAAATTAAGTATCGCTCTTAAGTTTTTTTCTTTCTCATCTTTTTGCACTATAATTGCTTTACTTTTGCAACTCTCCTTAATTGCATACATTACCTGATCCATGTCAGTTAAATTAATTATGCCTCGAGAATTTTTTTCTAGCCAGGAAAAAAATCTTGAATTCATAATCAAAGCGTATTTTAAAATCTCAGCATAGCCCGCAACTAAATGTCTATGGGGCAAACTTTTTAATGTATGGGGGTCAATTAAAACAAGCTTTGGCTGGTAAAATGTTCCAATCATATTTTTACCTTCTCTAGAATTGATACCAGTCTTTCCGCCGATGGAAGAGTCTACTTGAGCTAATAAAGTTGTTGGTATTTGCACTAAATTAATACCTCTTTTAAATATGCTGCCTGCAAAACCTGATAGATCTCCAATAACGCCTCCACCCAGGGCAATTACACAATCATCACGATTAAAATTATATTTAAATAACTTTTCAATAATTCTATTAGTAAAATTCATGTTTTTGGATTTTTCTCCAGCAGCCAAAGTAAAAAGATATTTTTCTTTAGTCTTTAAAGAGGACAAAATTGAATGAATATAAGATTTTGGAATGTTTTTGTCGGTAATTAATAAAAATTTTTTTGCCTTTGGGATAATTTTTTTAATTTCTGCACCAGTATTGTTTAATAAATTTTTTGAAATAATAACTGGATAACTATTATTCTTTAAATTAACTTTAATTGTTATTTTTTTCATAAAAATCTATAATTTTTTCAATAATTTTATTCTTACTATTCAAATTACAATTAATTTCATAGTTGGCCAATTTATATATTGGGTCTCTAGCTTTTTTAAATTTTTTATACTTTTTTCAATATTATTTGGATCTACCATTGGTCTTTTTTAGAGTTACGTTTAATACGGTTAATAATTAAATCTTCATCCATATTTAACCAAATAGATAGATATTCTTTTAAAATTTTCTTTCTAATAAACTCATTGATAAATGCTCCACCACCTACAGAAATTATTTTTCTTTATCATTTTTAATTTTTAAGAAAATCTTTTCTTCGAGTTCTCTAAAATATTTTTCTCCATTTTGTTTAAAAATTTCTGTAATAGTCATATTAGCTTCGTCTTCTATTAGCATATCGGTATCAATGAATTCAATTTTTAATTTTTTTGCAACTTCTTTTCCAATAGTACTTTTGCCGGTGCCCATCATTCCTACTAGTACTAAACTTTTAAGCGTTGCCATTAATCAATGAATAATTTATTAACATAATTTTAATTGAAATATTATATAATTAATTTTTTATGCCTTTTAGAACTTCAATACAAATTATCTTAATCGCCCTAGTTACCTTAATTGCAATTCTTTGTATTCTTTATTACTTTGGATCAAAAGATATTGTTTTAGAAAAGACAGTAATTATTGAAAAAATTCCAGTAGAAAAGATCAATATAGTTAAATAAATAATTATCTCGTCTCTGATCTAATAATTTCGTTATAAGCAGGAATAGTTAAAAAATCTTCAAATTGATTAGCAATTGACATGTCTTGAAACATTTGAGCAGCACGTTCGTAATTACCTTTCTCAAATTTATTTTCTCCAACTTCTTTCTTAATTTGTGCCATTTCTTCTTTTACAATTTTTTTTACATACATAGGGTCAATTGTCTTGCCATCAATAGTTTTACATTGATGTTTATTCCATTGCCAAACTTGCGCTCTTGAGATTTCTGCGGTGGCAGCATCCTCCATTAAATTGTAAAGTGGAACACAACCGTTGCCACTAAGCCATGCAGCTAAATATTGAATTCCTACAGAAATATTTATTCTAAGACCCTCTTCAGTAATATCTCCTTTTTCAGCTAGCAATAAATCATGAGCTTCAATTTTTACATTATTTAAAACTTTATCTACCTGATTAGCTTTTGGCATTTTTTCATTGAATATGTCTTTTGCAATTTTTACTAAACCAGGATGAGCAACCCAAGTGCCATCATAACCATCATTAGCTTCTCTTAATTTATCCTGTTTTACTGCATCCATTGCTTTTTGATTTAACGCTTCATTATCTTTAATTGGAATCTGGGCAGCCATCCCACCCATCGCATGAGCACCTCTACGATGACAGGTCTTAATTAATAATAAACTATAGGATCTTAAAAAATGTGAAGTCATTTTAAGAATTGACCGGTCTGGTAATAAGAAGTCTTTAAAGTTTTTGAATTTTTTTATATAGCTAAAAATATAATCCCACCTTCCAGAGTTTAGTCCTACAATATGATCTTTTAACTCAAATAGAATTTCATCCATTTCAAAAGAAGCTAGGATCGTCTCTATAAGGACTGTTGCTTTAATAGTTCCTTGTTTAATGCCTAATTTTTTTGCCCTTCAATAAATACATCGTTCCAAAGTCTAGCTTCAAGATGGCCTTCCATTTTTGGTAAATAGAAATACGGACCCGTTCCATTATTAAGTAGCTGCTTAGCGTTATGATAAAAATAAACAGCAAAATCAAATATACTCCCTGAACATTTTTCGTTATCAATTAGAAAATGTGCTTCATCTAAATGCCATCCTCTTGGTCTTACAAGAAGCACAGCATGTTTTTCATTTAATTTATATTCTTTGCCAGTAGTTTTATCTTTAAAATTAATTTTTTTATTAATTGCATTTTTTAAATTAATTTGACCTTCGATAACACTATTCCAAGCGGGTGTTGCTGAATCTTCAAGATCTGCCATAAAACAACTTGCTCCAGAATTAAGAGCATTGATAATCATTTTTTATTAGCTGGCCCTGTAATTTCAACCCTACGATCTTGTAGATCGTTTGGAACATTTAAAATTTTCCAGTCTTTTTCTCTTATAGATTTAGTTTCCTCTAAAAAATTTGGACGCCAACCTCCATCAATTTTTTTTGGATATCTTGTCTACGTTTTAGTAATTCAAGTCTTCGAGAATTAAATTTTCGATGTAAATCAGCTACAAACTCTAAACAATCTAAAGTTAAAATTTCTTCAAATTCTGTAGAAATTTTTCCTGTAATAGTGGTATTTTTTGGAAAAGATTTCATATAGTCGACAATTTATATATAAACTTTATTTGAACTCAATATGTATAAAAATAAAACTATTAAATGAATTACTTAGATTTTGAAGACGATATTAAATTATTAGATCAAAGAGTTCAGGAACTAAAAGCCCCTTATATTGCCAAAGGAATCACCACCGTAGAAAATCCTACAGTTGTTGACGCTGAAAGAAGGTTGAATGAAGCATTAGAGCGAGTGTATTCAAATCTTAATCGATGGCAAAAAACAAAAGTTGCAAGACATGAATTTAGACCTCGTTCTATTAATTATATTCAAAAGATCTTTACAGATTTTACTAATTTATCAGGAGATCGCTTGTACGGAGAAGACCAGTCTGTTCTAGCAGGCTTTGCAAGTCTTGATGGGGTTTCAGTTTTAGTTATTGGACAAGAAAAAGGGAATGATACTCAATCTAGACTTCAAAGAAATTTTGGAATGATGAAACCAGAAGGGTACCGCAAGAGTATGCGTTTAATGAATCTTGCAGATAGATTAAATATTCCGATTATAACATTTATAGATACTCCAGGCGCATATCCTGGAAAAGGAGCAGAAGAGCGAGGCCAGGCAGAGGCAATTGCCAAATGTATTGAGTGTTGTCTTAATGTAAAAGTTCCAATGATTTCAGTTGTTATAGGAGAAGGAGGCTCAGGAGGGGCAATAGCTCTTGCGACTGCTAATAAAGTTTTAATGTTAGAATATTCTGTCTATTCAGTAATATCACCTGAAGGGTGTGCATCGATTCTTTGGCGAGATCCAAAAAAAGCAAAGGAGGCGGCAGAGGCTATGAAAATTTCTTCGCAAGATTTATTTGAAAATAAAATTATTGATGAAATTATTAAAGAGCCCAAAGGTGGAGCTCACCGAAATCACGATGAAATAGTTTCAAATGTTACACTAAGCATTAAAAAAAATTTAAATGAGTTGATAAAAATTTCCCCGGAAGAGCTAATTTATCAACGAAAAAATAGATTTTTAAGTATTGGAAGAGATGTGATGATTACTAAAGAAGAATTTTATAAAGACACACATATTAGCACGGTTACTTTCAATCCATTCAATTGGAAATTGTTACTTCAAAATAATCGTAGATTAGTCGCAACAGTTGTTGTGATTATAATTTTATTTATTTTAGTATTAATTTTTGCTTAAGGCTCCACAACAATTTTTATATTTTTTACCTGATCCACAAACACAAGGTGCGTTCCTTGATATTTTTTCTTCAATAGCAGGCTGCTGTGGTTGTAGAGATTTTTCCTCTTTTGTTACTTGAATATTAATTAAAAAAATAATTAAATTTTCTTTAATCTTAGTAAGTAGTTCTTTAAACAAATTAAAGCTTTCTCTTTTATATTCATCTAAGGGGTTTTTTTGACCATAACCTCTAAGACCTATAACCTGTCTTAATTGCTCAAGATATTGTAAGTGACTTCTCCATTCGTAATCAAGATTTTGCAAAAAGATTCTTTTTTCAACGTCTTTATTAATTTCATCCCCAACAGTTGAAATTCGAGTGTTCCTTTTTTGGTCAAAGTGTTTTTTGAAAAATTCTTTTTTTCTAAACTACTTTTTAAAAGCCAGACATCAAAGTCACTATCATTAATTTTAGTTCCGCATAATCTTTCTGTTTTTGTCTTAACTAATTTTTTTGTATTGGCATCTGCATTTTCTCGGTAGCTATTTATTTCATCTATTAAATTTTCTACAATTTCATTGAAAATATCATTTACCACATCATAAATATTTTGATTTTTTATTACTCCCAACCTTTGTTCAAAAATTACTTTTCTTTGATCATTCATTACATCATCAAATTGTAATAAAGTTTTTCTGATATCAAAATTTCTTCCCTCAACTTTTTGCTGAGCTTTTTCTAAAGCTTTGTTGATCCAGGGATGATCTATAGATTCTCCTTCTTTAAGTCCTAATTTTTGCAACATAAAATCAATTTTTTCAGATCCAAAAATTCTCATTAGATCATCTTGCAAACTTAAGTAAAAAATTGAGCCACCCACATCGCCTTGTCTTCCTGTTCGACCTCTTAATTGATTGTCTATTCTTCTACTTTCATGTCGTTCTGTCCCAATAACAAACAATCCACCACTAGATAATACTCTAGCTTTTTCATCTTCATGATCTTTTTTAGTTCTTTCAACTAAAACTTTGTCATTTGTTCCACCTTCTTTAATCTTTAGATCTAAATTTCCACCAAGCTGAATATCTGTTCCTCGACCAGCCATATTAGTTGCAATAGTGACTGCACCAATCCGTCCAGCTTGTGCTATTATATTTGCCTCTTGTTCATGAAATTTAGCATTCAAAACATTATGTTTTATTGATTCTTGTTTTAAAATTTTGGAAATTCTTTCCGATTTTTCAATACTAGTAGTACCAATCAATACTGGTTGCTTTTTTTCATTTGCAGAAATGATTTCTTTTATAATTGCATTATATTTTTCTTTTTCAGTTCTAAAAATTTTATCATTTAAATCTTTTCTTACCATTGGTCTATTAGTTGGCACTTCAACTACATCCAATTTATAAATTTCATAAAATTCCTCAGCCTCAGTCATTGCCGTTCCAGTCATGCCAGAAAGTTTCTCGTATAATCTAAAATAATTTTGAAAAGTTATCGAAGCTAAAGTTTGATTTTCATTTTGAATTTGTACTCCCTCCTTTGCCTCAATCGCCTGATGTAAACCGTCCGAATATCTTCTGCCTTCCATAATACGACCGGTAAATTCATCAATAATATAAATTTGATTATCTTTTACGATATAGTCTTTATCTTTACTAAAGAGCATATTTGCTCTTAAGGATTGATTTATATGATGAACGATCGATAAGTTTTGTGGATCATAAAAATTAGAGCCCTTTAATAAATTTATTTTTCTTAACTTATCTTCAATAAAATCAATTCCTTTTTCTGTTAGTAGAGCGCTACGATCTTTTTCATCAGTATCATAATGTTCTTTACTAAGTTGGTTAACCAATTTGTTGCATAAAAAATACTGAGAAGAATTATCCTCTGTAGGTCCAGAAATAATTAAAGGGGTTCTAGCTTCGTCAATTAAGATACTGTCTACTTCATCAACAATACAGAAATAATGTTTTCGCTGCACCATCTCAGCAATGGAATATTTCATATTGTCTCTTAAGTAATCAAATCCAAACTCATTATTTGTTCCATAGGTGATGCCACATTCATATTGAGCTTTTCGACTAACATCATCGATACCACTTACAATGCAACCAACACTTACACCTAAAAAATTATAAATTTTAGACATCCATTCGGAATCACGTTTTGCAAGATAATCGTTTACCGTCACAATATGAACGCCTTTTTCAGTTAGACTATTTAAATAGGCTGGTAAAGTTGCAACAAGTGTTTTTCCTTCACCAGTTTTCATTTCTGAAATACTTCCTTGATGAAGAATAATTCCCCCCATTAACTGCACATCGAAATGTCTTTGTCCTGTAGTTCTAATACTTGCCTCACGTACACATGCAAATGCTTCTGGTAAAATTTTAATTAAATTTTCACCATTTTTAATTCGATTTTTAAATTCTTGTGTTTTATTTTTTAATTCTTGATCTGAAAGTTTTTGAATTTCTGGCTCTAATAAATTAATTTTTTGAACTAACGGCTGTATTTCGGTAAGCTTACGCTCATTAGATGTTTTAAATATTTTTTTAAAATGTTTAAACCCGGTATCATTTTGAGATATTATTATAGATAAATTAAATAGTATAAATTTAGCAACTACCTTATAACTGAAAAAACACTAAATAAAATACACATGACTACGCTATTTCAAAACTTTTTTAAGAAAAAACAATTGAATAGAGTTACTAAAGATTTTCCTGAAATGCCAAGTATCGATGGACTAGAGATTTCAACGACAAGTGCAGGTTTGTATAATACCAATAGAGATGATGTAAGCTTATTTTATTTTCCAGACGGTGCAATATTTTCAGCAGTTTATACAAAATCTTCAATAAGATCTGTCTGTATTGATTGGAATATTAAAGCAAATAAAAAAGATATTAGAGCCTTACTAGTCAACACTAGAAATGCAAACGCATATACAGGCAGACAAGGCTTAAATAGTATAATTGAGTTAGCAAAAATTTTTTTCAGATAAAAAAAAATTTCGAACAAGCAAATTTTATTTGCTTCTACAGGAGTCATCGGCCAACCATTTCCCCTTACAAAAGTTAAGGGGGCTTTACCTAATTTAATTGAAAAATTAAAAAGACCCATAAAACTTACTTGGATTAAGCAGGCACTGTCTATTATGACTACAGATACTTTTGGAAAAATGAGTTGTGCAGTTGTGCAAACTAATAAAGATTTTATAAATATAGCAGGAATTGCGAAAGGTTCAGGAATGATAGCGCCAAATATGGCTACAATGTTTGGTTTTATTTTTACTGATGCAAATATTTCTCAAGAAGTTCTTAATAAAATATTAAAAAGAAATACTGAAAATACTTTTAATGCAATCACTGTTGATGGAGATACCTCAACGAATGATATGGTGTTAGTTTTTTCAACTAGAAAAGCTAAAAATAGAATTATTAATGATATTAATTCTAAAGTTGCAAAAGATTTTGAAAAAGCCCTCTATGAAGTGATGCTCGATCTTTCAAAGCAAGTTGTTTTAGATGGTGAGGGAGCTAAAAAATTTCTTACAATAAAGGTTACAGGAGCTTCTAATGATAAATTTGCAAAAGAAGTTGCGATGTCCATTGCTAATTCTCCCCTTGTAAAAACTGCTCTTGCGGGAAGTGATCCTAATTGGGGAAGAATACTTATGGCTATTGGAAAGACTAATGAAAGAGTTAAACAGGATAAAATTGAAATTAAAATCGGCGACTTTTTGATTACAAAATATGGAATGCAGGTACCTAGTTATGACGAACACAAAGTTAAAAATTATATGCTTGGGGAGGATATTATTTTTGATGTGAATTTAAATTTAGGAAAAGGAAAATTTACTGCTTATACCTGTGATTTTAATGCGGAATATATTTCTATTAACGCAGATTATAGATCTTAAATTAGCCCGTACCAATCAAAATTCCAGCAGCTAAAACTAATCCACCGCCCACAACGATTTGTAAAGTTGCTCTAAGAAAAGGTGCTTCCATATATTTATTTTGAATCCAAACAATTGCCCATAATTCGAAAAACACAATAATCATTGCAAGGATAGTTGCAGTCCAAAAATGAGGAATCAAATACGGAAGTGCGTGTCCTAAGCCACCAACTGCAGTCATTATTCCACATGCAAGTCCGCGTTTTACAGGTGAGCCTCTTCCTGAAATCACTCCATCATCAGATACAGCCTCCGTTAATCCCATGGATATGCCAGCACCAACGGATGCTGCTAGTCCTACGACAAAAGTTGTCCATGTATCTTGTGTTGCAAAGGCTGTTGCAAAAATTGGAGCAAGTGTAGAAACAGAGCCATCCATTAATCCAGCTAACCCAGGTTGTACCCATGTTAAAATAAATTGTCTTTTTGCGGTTCTCGCTTCCATTTCTTTTGTATCTCCGGCTACATGCTTTTCAATAAGACTGTCAGCAGCAACTGTATGACCAGCCTCAGCAGCTGCTAAATCACCAAGTAATTTTCTTGTTGATGCGTCAGTACTCATTTGAGCGGCCCTCATATAAAAGTTATATGCATCACGTTCCATCATTTCAGACTCAAGTCTAATTCTATCAATACTTAGATTTTTCATTAACCAAACAGGTTTTCGATTATAAAAACCAGATACATGATCTCTTCTTATTAAAGGAATAATATCTCCAAATCTTTTTTTAAACGTATCTAGCAGTAATTTTCTGTGAGAGTCCTCAACTCTTGCCATATCATGGAATATTTTAGATGTATCAGGATAATCATTTTTTAGATGCTCAGCGTAGTTTCTGTAAATAGAAGCATCGTCTTCCTCAGATGATATTGCTAAAGCTAATATTTCTTTCTCACTAAGATCTGAAAATTTTTTTCTAAAACCAAAACCAGGTATCATTGATATAAACTTTTTTCTAAATTATTAACTTCAAATTAATTAATAATTATTAGATTACCTTAAGCTCACGAAGGCCTGCATATAATTCTTTAGTACCCTCATAGCCAAAATAAATTGAAAGCATTAGTAGTAAAATACTAGAAATCCTAAAAAAAACTCCAATGGGAAGAATTTTTGTGATTTTTTTAAGCCCTATATAAACAAAAATTAATGCGAAAGTACCAGTTGCCGCCCCAGCAATTACTGGAACCGTGCTATAAATAGCTGATGTAAATAATGCAGCGTAAAATAAAACTATCTCAAAACCTTCTCTGATAATTGCAAAAAAAACGGTCAAAGATAAAAATATTGGATTTCCTGTAGCAACAGCTTTATCTACTTCTCCCTCAACATGTTTTTTTGCGTTGTGACTAAAATAAGCAACGTAAGCTAGCATGCCAGAAGCAATTAGCATTACTGAGCCCTCGAATATTTCTTCATGCGCATGTGTGATGGCAGCAATTTGTTTTACTGCTAATGCAAGAATTAATGATGCAACAACACCCGCAACTAACCCCCACATTACTGCTGGACGCTGATGTCTTGCATTTACTTTATCTAGATATGTGAAGACTAATATTGCAATTAATAAAGCTTCAAATCCCTCACGAAAAAGGATGAAAAAAGAACTAAGATAAGGAGCTAAAGATTCGTACATTTTTAAAGTTCGATATGATTATTTAATAGCAAATTGAAAGTCAATTGTGAAAAAAAATATTATCAGTTAATTCTTAGTAAATTAGTAGGGATTGTAATTGATTTTAAAGAGAAAAAATTACTTCAAACTCAATTTGTCGCATTAAAAAATTATTTATCCAATTTTTTCCAAACAAAATAAGTATTTAAAAAAATAAGTTCATTAATAAAAAGTAATTCCATTGAATTATATTTTTAATATACCAGGGTGTGGTTAAAGAAAAAATATCTATCAGTAAAATTAGTATAATTCCGAATATAATTAATAAAAAAATAAAATAAAAATTAATATTTATAATTTTACTAGAAATTATGACTTTATAATCATTTTTTATTTTAAGGTAACTTAAAACTATTAAAAATTGCGAAATGATTAGAGAAATAATATAAATAAAAATCCCACCTCTTCGCATAAATCTCCATATTTCTGATCCTTCAATACCTAAAAAAATTATATAAATAAATAAGGCAAAGCTTGAAATTAAACCTGATAACAATATTAAATTTAAATATATTTTATTAATTAAAAATTTTTTGAAAATTCTATAGTGCTCAAAAAAGTAAACGATCATTAACACAATTGTAATAACCATCATTGGCTTAAATATTAAAACTGCAGGGTATGATCTACCAACTCGACTTACAGAGTAACATCCGCTTATGAATGGATTGCAGATCTCTAAGATATTCAGGTAAATTGCCATCCCAAGGCAAAGAAATATTGTTGCACTTGGAATAATGAACAATCCAAGACTAATCCTCTGCAATAACATTAAAAAATATTATCTTCTTTATCTTTTAAATCAGTTAAATGATATTCTAGTGCTCTTGCCGACATTTGAACTTCTACTATAAAAAGAATTATTGCAACGCCAAATAGCCCAACGGCTATACCAAAACAATTTAACGAAATATTTGGTTCTTCAATATATCCAAAAAAAATAGTTAATAAATTTGTGAAGAGGGCTAGTCCAGATAAGGTTTGAATAAGTTTAATGAGTTTAATTCTATAAGTAAGAGTTTTAATCTGGGCTATATAACGTCTACCCATTACATCTTTTGTATCTATTTTTTTTTCAATAATTTCAGCATGAATCTTTCTAACTAATGCTGCGCAACTATTGTAACGATGAGTAAAATTAGTCATCATTAATGGTATGGCCGGAAATAATAATGCTGGGTAGATTATGAAATTATCCATCAATTTTTAAAAATTTGGATTTAAATATCTGTAAAAGTTCCAGTGCGAGGATCTTTTTTCAATTCTCTAATTTTATTTTTTTTAACCCTTTGATAAAAAAAGAAGAATATTGCAGTTATAGTAAGAACTATTAAAATAATTGAGTATTTAGTCATATATATTAATAAATTGTAATTATGCTTATTCGTAGACAATCACTAGGGTAATATTATGCAAGTAAAATCTATAATTTTTACCCTTCTCTTATATATAAGCAGTTTCTATTTTTCTCATGCGTCTGAGAAAATTTTTATTAATGAATTAAGAGATGGTGGTAAGTTAATTCTAATTCGTCACTCTATTGCACCTGGCACGGGCGATCCTTTAAATTTTGATATAAATGACTGTAAAACCCAACGTAATTTATCAATTGAAGGTATTGAACAGGCAAAAAAAATAGGGGAGTTTTTTAGAAAAAATAATATACCTTTCGAGAAAGTTTATACTTCGGAATATTGTAGATGCAAAGATACAGCTAAAAATGCATTTAATAGTTTCGAAACATTTTCTGGTTTAAATTCAACTTTTGCTGATCAAAGCAAAACACCTATATATATAAAGAGAACCAAAGATCTAATTAATAGACTAGATAAAAACAAAAATTATATTTTTGTTGCTCATCACACTACTATCCAAGGATTAGTAAATTATGCTGCATCATCGGGTGAGATAGTAATAGTAGATAGATCTTACAAAGTAATTCAAACCATTCAAGTCAATTAGCATAGCTCATTTTCCAACATTGCATTAGCTAGTTATGCGTTTTTTGAATAAAATTTATTTAATGAATTGGGAAAAGCTAAAAGTATTTAAAAAAGTAGCTAAAGCTGGGAGTTTTTTAACAGCATCAAAGCAAGATAACAAATCTCAATCAACTTTTTCACGCGCAGTCATGGATCTTGAGAAAGAAATAAATCAAAAACTTTTTAACCGAACGAGCAAAGGAGTTATACCAACTTTGCATGGCAATACACTTTTAAATTTAGTGAATGATTTTTCAAGTAAACTAAATCAATTTAGGAATAATATTACAAAAACTTAAATTTTTGGTTATGCATTCTGATCATATCTGAATCATTGAATGGTCATTTCATCTTAAAAAAAATCTTTGTTACTGCTGTTATTAATTTAAATAAACAAAACAGGGAGTAATATGAAACTAATTACCGCAATCATAAAACCTGAACAAGCTGATAATGTTAAGAAAGCTCTTAACAAAGTTGGTGTTGAGGGTTTGACGATGTCAGATGTAAAGGGATATGGAAGGCAAAAAGGCCATACTGAATTTTATCGAGGCTCTGAGTATGAAGTCACTTTTCTTCCAAAAACAAAACTTGAAATAGCAGTCTCGACAAAAAGATATGCCAAGGCTCTAGATGCCATACTCAAGACAGCTAAAACTGGAAAAATTGGAGATGGTAAAATTTTTGTAACTAATTTAGCACAAGTAATTCGTGTTCGAACAGGAGAGAAAGGAGAGAAAGCAATATGATCAAAATAATATCTAGGATTTCATTATTTTTCATAATTTTACTTCAGTCAACTGTAGCTTTTGCACAAGCTAAACCAGTTTTAAATTCTGGTGATGCCTCATGGATGTTAACAAGTACGGCGCTTGTATTGTTGATGACTATTCCAGGACTTGCACTGTTCTATGGAGGATTGGTTGGTAAAAAAAATGTTGTTTCAACCATAAGCCAATCATTTATGATCACATGCATTGTCACACTTATGTGGTTTGTTTGTGGATATTCACTCACTTTTGGCGAGGGAAATTTATTTATAGGTGATTTTTCAAAAACTTTTCTTAAAGGCGTTGAGGTTGCTGGTTTGACGATGACGATTCCAGAGTCAGTATTCGTTGTTTATCAATTAACTTTTGCAATTATTACCGTTGCACTTATTTGTGGATCAGTAGTTGAAAGAATAAATTTTGGTGCATTATTTATATTTGTAATCTTATGGGTAATTTTAGTTTACGCACCAGTAGGCCATATGGTTTGGGGAGGTGGTTATCTTTCTAAAATGGGCGTGCTGGATTTTGCAGGCGGAACAGTTGTGCATATTAATTCAGGTATCGCTGGTTTAGTAGCAGCAATTGTTATTGGAAAAAGAAAATCAAAAGCTCGACCACACAACGTTGCATTAACTATGATCGGTGCATCTATGCTCTGGGTTGGTTGGTTTGGTTTTAATGCCGGTTCAGCAGTTGCTGCAAATGGCAACGCTGGAATGGCGATGCTTGTAACTCAAATTGCTGCAGCGAGCGCTGGTATTGCGTGGATGTTAGCAGAATGGTCTACAGGTGAGAAAAAACCAAGTCTTCTTGGATTGTGTTCAGGTGCAGTTGCGGGTTTAGTTGCAATTACTCCTGCAGC
>FUWD013229933.1_pt1 | contig 30620 bp, 33 predicted proteins | sample 1063281 | NCBI WGS metagenome assembly FUWD01 (sample SAMEA79048168, study PRJEB19326) | metagenome | biome: marine | reverse complement strand
CAGAAAGCGCCTTGATAAACCGGTTGTACTTCATATCTAACGGGCGAAGTGCTGCATTGATTCGTACTGTCCAGAGACGTCGGAAGTCACCTTTCTTGTCTTTTCGGTGATCAAACGCGTAGAGCTGTGCATGGTAAATAGCTTCACGTGCAGCAGCTACTTTTGTTGAACGACCGAATCGGTATCCTTTTGTTTGTGCGAGGATATTCTTACGCCGCTTGTTTGGCGTTGTTCCTCCTTTTACTCGTGCCATAAGTTAGTTTTTAGGTATTAATAATTAGTTTTTAGTATCAGGTTGCTTCCTAACGTGCTCAATTGAATGAAATGCAAGGCGCAAGGAAGTGAACGATGGAGCCGTATGTCGTATACGGTGACTGAGTGCACTGACGCTGCAACGAGGCAGTTCGTCAATTGTGCTCGTTAGGCTCCTGTTCCGGGGAGGAATCTTCGGGTAATTCGTTTTGAATAATTCAGTAGCTGTGTTCGTTTTCGCGCAAGACGCTGTCGTCCAGTCTGCTTCGCATTGAAGTGGTTCTGACCAGGTCGTCGCGCAACAAGTTTTCCATTTTTGGTAACTTTGATTCGCTTGCTGTATGACTTGTTTGTTTTCATAATGATAATTCTTTTAGTAAGGCAATGTGTAAGAAAGTGCCCAAGCACTTTCGCAAGAGGTGGTAACTATCGTATAAATAGCAGTACCCATAACAGCGCCAGTGTGGGGGCAAATATACCCTATTTAGTAGGTAATGTCCAGCCAAAATACGTTACTGTTGGCCTGAAACACTATCGTCTACTCATGGTGCCTGTGCTAAGTGGCTAAAACAGGCCTCCTTCAATATTCAGCAAATCATCAAGTGATTTTTCTTTGATTGGGCAACCTGTTTTCTGCCTTTTCTTCTGTTTCCTGTACTTCTTCAGCTTCTTCGGTGATGATTTTTGGTCCCTTTACACTTTTACCAACTCGTTCGATGGTGCAAGTGAATCCTTTCGGGCTTTTTCGCAGTGTGTCCGCCAGCTTGTAGTCTGCAGGAATGATTTTCAGAAATCGTTCAAGGCGCTCTTTAAGGAATGCAGGTTCCATGTACTTGTAGCGCCCCCCATAAAAAGAGGTCTACTTTTACCCGGTGTCCTTCATTGAGCCACTCGGCTGCTCGTTTCGCCTTAAGTGCCTGGTCGTGTTCTCCGGTACCAATTTTTACCTGCACACTCTTGGTTTCAGTAACGTGTGCCTTTGATTTTACTTCACTAGCTTTTCGTTTTGTTTCGTAGCGGTACAGACCAAAGTCCATAATCTTTGCTACTGGAGGTTTTGCATTTGGGGAGATTTCAATAAGATCAAGTTTTGCATCGTCAGCAGCCTTCAATGCTTCTTCAGTCGATAGTACACCGAGGTTTTCACCCTCCGCACCAACAACCCGTAGTTCCTTCGCATAAATAGCGTTGTTAATACGGGTTCGATTTTTTGGATTGTATTGCTTTCGTTGTTTTCTCAAATATATTGATCTTATTGTATAAGCGCGTATGCAGTTCGGGGGAACTGCCAGTCTGTCTATAGAAAGTAACCCTAATTACTTCACCCAAGGCACTAATCTTTGGTAGCGAAAATGTACCATGTAGGGAGTGCTATAGCAAGATATAGTATACCAAAATAGACTGTATATCTCATGTGATAATGCCTATTGTTTGAGATACTCACATAAAGACTCCATCTCTGCAGAGAACATAATGTCATCTGAGATAAAAGGGAAAATTTCTCGGACCTGTACATAGTGTTGATGGAGTTGCTTTGGCATCTGATTCTGTATCCCCAGTACCTCAAGGGATTGAGCAATCGTTGCACAGAGAATGCTTTGGATTTGAAATGTATTAGCAATAACAGTGCTGGTAAGGAGTGCACTATTAGTGCCCATACTCACGATGTCTTGGTTATCATTATTAGTACTGATGGTGTGTGTAGACATGGGTGTTGCCAGTGTTTGATTTTCAGCAGCCGTAGATGTCGCAACAAATTGGGCGGCTTGTAAGCCAAGATTGAGGCCCACAATGCCGCCATTGCTAAATGGAGGGAGGATACCGTTCTGTTTTGGATTAAGTAAAAAGTTTAGCTGTCGCTCTAGTAGGAGCGAGAGTTTTGTGGTGGCTATTCTGCACTTGTCCATCTCAAGAGATACATAATCTCCATGAAAGTTTCCATTATGAAATGTCCCATCAGGAGGATTGATTATGGGGTTATCTGTAACTGAGTTGAGTTCTGTTACAATCACCTGTTCTGCATTGCTGATGGTGTCGTATATCGGACCAAGTATCTGAGGTGCACACCGTAATGAATAAATCTCCTGAGGAGTTCGCTGCAGTTCTGTGGTGGTCTCCACTTTGTTTGGAGCTGTGTAGCTCGTTCTTTTCTGTACTCGGGTAGAAGTAGATACAAGTTCTTGGAGTTTTTGGGTGACATACTTTTGCCCAGGGTGGGGGCGGACTTCAAAAATAATGTCGTCAATACACTCGGTATGTGCTCCAATAATTTCGTATAAAAATGCAGTATGCAAAATTGCATTTTCCATAAGTGTGTGTGCCTTCAGGATATTGACTGCTGCAATCCCAGTCATGGCAGCAGTACCATTAATAAGAGCCAGACCATCTCTGCCGGAGAGAGTAGCGGGGGATAGGTCACATGCGGTGAATACGTCAGTTGTTTTTTGACGTGTACCCTCGAAAAACACTTCGCCTTCACCAATTACTACCAGTGCCATATGCGCAAGCTGTACAAGGTCACCGCTGGCTCCTACGGACCCGTGCTCTGGTACTATGGGTGTGATATTTTTTTCCAGTAACGTTGCAAGCAGAGTAAGTACCTCATCGCTTGCACCTGAATATCCTTTAGCCAAAGTATGTAGTCGCACCAGCATGATTGCACGTACAGTTTCAGCTGGTAACGGGGCACCCATTCCGCAGGCATGACTACGAATTAGGTTGTACTGTAGCTCAGTTTGTTTTTCAGGACCTATAAACGTGTATGCCATAGGACCAAAACCAGTGTTTACACCATAGACAACAGAGTCTTTAGAGATATCTAACACATGCTTCTTTGAAGCCATAGATCGTTTTTTGCCATCAGGGTCAAAGGCAATCTTTGGAGTTGTAGAAATGATTGACGTAATATCTTGAAGAGTCAGTTCTTTTCCTACAATAATATGTTTAGTATGCATACGCTTTATCATATCTGGTAATCAATAAAAAACAAAACCTGCAGCATGCTGCAGGTTTTGTCTTACATAAAATAGTTTATAAAATAGAATTGCATCCACTAAAGTGTGGGGCATCTACCGTCTGATCTTCTGCGCTACATGTGTTTGTTTCGGTGACACGAATACTCTCTCCGGAGGCTACACCTTTTTGGAATGCAGCTTGTGCTTGCTGGAAACTAAAGACAATAAGTGAAACAACACCAACTGCTAATAGTGCTACAGAAGCATAAAAATTTAATGTGAACTTTTGCATAGCTACAGTATAATACATATCCTGTGGTGCACAATTACTATATGAGTTAAAACTGTTTACAATTCATTGCAAAACAAAAGACCTGCGGCATGCCGCAGGTCTTTTGTTTTGCAAAGGTTTCTATGATTCGTATACAGCAGGAAGTATTCGGACATCATTTTCAATAGAAGCTCCTCCACATTCTAGTGTGTACCTGTGAGGGCCTGTGACCCGAATTTCCATGGCTCCAGTTGAGTCAGCGTAATTACCGGCGCCATCATTACTGTCACTAAATGTGAATACCGTTCTTGCTGCATTGTAGTTTGCTGGGTCACCAGGTGAAGTATTGGAAATTACTTTTTCAGCAGACAGAGGTCCTGAAATTGTACAGTTTGGAGGGTAATTTGTTTTCAGGTCCCAGTTGATGGTTACGGTATCACCCTCTCGGACCAGTTCAGGCGTAATAAGAAGTGAGTCAGGATCATCTAGGGGAATATTGAGACATTGAGAATCAGGTGGTGTGGTCGCTGAACAGGTTCCGCATGAATTTGTTCCTGTTCCCGTGCTGCCACAAAGAAGATTAGGGGAGCTGGTACATGCAGTAGGGGGTACTAATGACGGATCAACTACACAGGATGAACCATCACAGGATATGATACCCTCCAGGTCTTCCGAGGCGCATGTAGGGTCAGGTCCAGTGCAGGGGCCGCCAGATGTGGCAACACAGGAGCCACTACCACTATCATTACCACCACATCCGAGGCCACCAAGCAGGCAGATCACTACCAGGTCAGCCACAACAGCGGCTACAACAACACCAATTGCTAGCGGTGCAGCTACAGAAGCTGCAACAATGAAAAGAATAACACCTTCGGAAGGTTGTGGAGTAACAGTAAACACCATCGCAAAAATCATTATCGAAACAATTACTGACTTACACCATGGGACCCTTGCTGACTGAGAATACATATTTTAGAAGTTATAGTTATAAATGTTAAGTATACATGCCTGTACTACTGCTTTAGAGGGACTCTCCAAACATAATGTTGATTACTATCAAGGCAGCAAATGCTATGCAGTACCCGATGATTGCAAAATAAGACACTAATTTACCTGTACAGTATGTTTTAGAATATATGATAAAACACAAGAGAACAATAAAGGGAATCGTCGAGATTGCTGAACTCATCATGAGACGCTCGAGATTAAAATAAGGGAGTAATAAAAAAGTATATACAAGTGAATAGCCTACATGAATACTTAGTACCACCAGGATCCATCTACGACAAAAATCAATCCATACCCTAGAAGAAACTGAATAAAAATAAATATAAAGAGCACTGGAAACAATATGCCTGGTAATCCATTTTGGGTTGCAATTAGTGTGATGCTTTGGAGCAGTGTGAAAGACTGCTTCCGAGAAAAACAAGCCTGCAACAAAGTATGCTGCATAGATTAACTTAGAGGTGGTGTCATCAGCTGATTGGAGGCTGTGTATTGCTGAGTTTTTAAATAATCGGCTGTTCATAAATAATGAGATAAAATACTGGTGTTAATGATATTATTTTAACATAATAAAAGTAGTAAAATTTTATGTATGCCTAAAACAATCATGTACACTGCTATAGGCATCGTTGCCCTCCTTATCGTAGTAGCTTTGACACTGCTTGTAGTGGGATTATATTCTGTTGATCCAGAACCAGAACCAGAACCAGAAATTTCTGGAAGCATTGAGATGCTGACTATTTCATATAAGAGGCCAGGTGGCAGTGATGTTGATTATGCTTCCCTGGAAGCTGTATTTACAGCAACAGATTTACCAGAGGAAGTTGTGCTTCCTCGAACTAGTGAGACTGTCAGTCAAGACTATATGACTGCATATTCAGCAGTAGTGAGTGATGCTAATCAGTTGGAGACACAGATGCGTGTGAACGTAGCAGCTGCTATGTTTGAAGTCCAGAAAGAAGCAGAAGCAACAAATTACCTGCTTATGTTTCAAAGAATTTTGGATGCAAAAGAAGTAACCAAGGTTTCCTATGAACTTACTTCTGAATTTTCAGCCAGTAACAGCAGCTTTAAAAGTATTATACGGTCCGATGGAGTGTCAGGTGACATCGCACGTTCATCCACGCTCCTTGCTCAGGACGCAGATGTGTTTTTTACAGCATCAGTTGTACTGCTTGATGCTCTAGAAGTAGCACTCAGTGGAGCCCCTCCAAGTCAGACATTAGTCGACAAGGTTGATAGATTGTCAGAAGAGCTTCTTGTGGCAGCAAATAATTTTTCTCAGGGTATAATACGTGTGAATACTGCGATACAGCAGATCTAGTGCTCTTCAGCACAACTGCTGCATCAGTTTTAAAACATACTAAAGACCGACCCCCTGTAGGGTCGGTCTTTAGTATGTTACTCAAGTGTTGCTTTTGTATGCATGCAGTAGCCAATGCCAAGCAGGACTATTAATGCCTGAAGACTGGGGTAGATACTAAGTGAACCAATAAGAATCATTAATATACCAAAGTACATAGGATGTGTTACATGTCTGAAGACGCCATCAGTTTTATAAATTGGGTTGATTGAGAAAAATATCTCTGTAGCAGTAATATTTTTCATAGCTAAGCGGGCGCTGATCATTAAGTATGCACCCATGACCATAAATACAATACTTGTAAGTAGCTGTGTGTTTGTCGGTATGAAACCTAAAGAGAAAGTGGGGGTATAGAGTATTGTGTAAAACACAAAAATTAATATAAATGTGAGTGATGAATACCTGAGTAAGACAGGATGCTTTGGAAGAGTGTTTTTTCTTGTTCCCCCGAGAAAAAACGTAAGCCATATTGCTATCCAGAGAGTCATAATAAATAGTACTATAGGTTCTTGTGAGGTTTGCATACAAACTAATCTAGTTACTGGTATTTTCTATATAATACACTACAGTTCACGTGCATGGCAGTGCGGTTTACAAGGTGTCTGTTACACACAGTGATGAGCAGGGGGTATATTTTGCAAGATGCAATCAGAATACGTTATACTTTCCAGATGATTCTCTGGGAAGATGTAAAACAATGCAAGGCTCTTATTCAGCAGGTGCAATCAAATGCCTATACTTCCTTTTATAAAGACAAGTTTGTAGGTGTCTGTGAGAAAGATATACAAAGTATTGAAGACGTACCATTGCTAGAGAGAAAAGATCTGACAGAAACGCATCCTTCTAATCGATGTTTTGTTCCTGCTGAAGAAATCGATTTTATTGCATATACATCAGGGACTACTGGAGGGGAGCCTTTGCTTACCTACGTAGCGGAAGTTGAGAATTATTTTATTGACCCTGCCTGGGGGCTTGAAGTTTCAAAGTTGTTTGTAGTGTATCCTCCACTTAATAAGAATTTTGGTGGCACATTTATCCAGCAGTGTCGTCAGTCACCGAGCCCTTTGGTGCCAATTTTTGGCGATGTAACTAACATGGCTACCAGTGCCTACCTTGCAGGCTCTGTTGGGTGTGATGCCGTATATGCAACTCCATCACTTGCGCTGTCTCTAGCACCATACCTTAAGAAATATTATTCAATAGAGGCTATTACATTTCTCGCTATTTCTGGAGAAACCATAGGTGAAACGAAGCTTGCAACACTTCAAGCGTTGTACCCAAAGGCGTATATAGCAAATCTCTATGCATCTTCTGAAATTGGTCAGTTTATAATGGGTCCGACAAAACAAATGATGATTGATGGGGTCAAGGGTTTTCGTATGTTGCCTGAAGCAGTAGCAGCGGCAGAGCTTGTTGATGGGGAGCTTGTTATTACGTATGCACTAAATAAAGCGTTTCCACTAATACGCTATAAAACAGGTGATCACTTTGAGATTTCTGAAAGTGCAACTAAGAAGTATGGTGAAGGAATACCGATATTGACCTGGACTGGGAAGGGAGGAGTGGATGTTGTGCGTGTGCATGGGGTTGAAATTCGTACTGGCACCGTAGATGATTTTTTTGATACCCTTCCACAGAGCATGAGTGCGTATCAACTGCATGTTCTTCCAGGAGAGATGCCTGGGACGTTATCTCTTCGTGTGGAGTATGTAATGAATAGTCCCTCAGACGTCATTTCGAGCCTCATTCGAGATAGGTTTCTTGCAGATTTTAAACTGAGTCAGTCATGTAGGATGACTGATGCTATTGATCAAGGTCTGGTTGACTCAGTATTCGTGCAGGCAGTTACTGAAGTTTCATTTGTGTCACAGAAGCGAAGAGTGTTAATAAATCATATTGTATGAGTGACGTGATACGAGAATCGCTTGACTCATATAGCTGGGGACTTCCTTTTCTATCAGCTGTCTTGTTAATACTTTCTGTGCCGCCAATTGACCTCTATGGTCTGGTCTTTATTGGTCTGGTGCCGATGTTTCTCTTTACGTATCTGGCCTCTTCAAAGAGGCAGATTTGTTTTGGTTGGGGTTTGTTTGCTTTTATTCACGCGGGGTACCTGACATACACTACACTCTCTGGCTTTCACTGGTTGACTGGTGCGGAGCTTTTTACTTTTTTTGTACAGTTTGTTGGATTTGTAGCAGTTGTAGGTGTAGTCCTTATTTTTATGGGGTATGCCTACCTGCTGGCTACAATACAAAAGTATTATAGCCAGCCGTATGATGTTGTTCCTGTGGCCGTGTGCTTCCTTAGTTATATAGTGATTGAATATTTTCTGTACTGGCTCTTGTCAGGATTCAATTATGGCGCTCTCTTCTTTGCTGCACAGAATGTACCCTACCTACTTACCCTAGGAGCTGTTGCTAGTCCGGTAGCTATCTCTGCAGCTGTGGTAGTTATAAATATTTTTATCTGGCTTTCATTTTTGTGTGTCATGCGTGTCATGTCTACACGCAGCTACGCGTATGTAGTGTTGCTGTTTGTCTCGCTTTGCTTAATTCCTTTGATGCTCTCTGGAGAGCCACTAATGCCTGTTGCTGTAGAGCGTGCGGTGAAGGTTGCAGTTATTCAAGAAACAGAACGTAATCCAGACCTGACATTTGGTTACATTGTTGACGGTGAGTTTACTTTTCCATCATTAGAAAAGCATATACGGGACGCCTCAGGTGAAAAATCAGATTTCATTATCTATCCATTTGCACCATGGAGTGGTGTACTGGGGAGTTCTCTTGATAACAGCCATTTTGATAGAGAGGTGATTACTATGGATGACGCTACCTTTTCTAGGTGGTTACGTGTGCACATCCCAGAAGATGTCATTTTTGTTTCATGGTACACCGCATACCGTGAAGGTGAATATTATAATCAGATTGGTTTCTTTAAAAATGGAATACTCATTTCTGAGTATTCAAAAGAGAAACTGTTTCCATTTTTCGACTATACACCAAAGCGAGCACTGGATATGGGGATTGTAAGTTTGCCATATGATGGTACTCCTGGATTGGATAATATTCCGTTTGATTATAATGGTGTGAGTATAGGTTCATTGATTTGTTCAGAGATAGGTGATGCAGGAGCTACTGCAAATAGTGCAATCGGCAATGATATGATTTTCTCGATTGGTTCGGAAAGAATGTTTTCCCATGAGATACCAGGTGAATACAGTGCGCGTCAAGCACAGCTGAGCGCAGTCAGGTACAACGTGCCTGTGGTGCGGGCAAATAAGTTTGGACCGTCTGTTGTGTACGATGCACACGGAAAAAGTCTAGGGAGAATCGGATATGAAGAGACTGGAATTCTGTATGCAACTATACTGGTTCCGCGCTAAAGCCAGTAGTACTAGAGGTAGGTTCGTCAAAGGACAAGAAAAGCTTGCTTTATACGATTTATGTGGTACATTTTTTTATGCCTGTTGCCTAAGTCGCAACACAACTTTCGTGGAAGAGGAGATACACCATGAAAACACGTTCCCCCTTGTTCTTGCAGCCTTGGCTGCCCCTATGTTGGCTGCCTGTAGCGGCAGCGTGCCGTTTGACCCATCCTTGTCTGCTTTCGAGCAGCCCGCAACTGTCGCGACCATGGACATCACGTGGTCATCCTCTACCGGTGAGGTCCTCACCGGTACAATCTGGGCCTATGTTGGCTATTTCAGTGAATATCGCCTCTCTTCCACGGAGGGGGTTGTCTGTGAGGGTGAGACCAACCGTCAGGGCATTGGCGTCATGGCCTGCAACGACGGTCGTCAGTACCCGATTGCCATTGAGGGATATGGACGCTTCAGTGGCTCCTACACAGCCAGCTACCCAGGCGAAGAAATCCAAATCAGCTGGCAGTAAGGCAGCTAATCTCAAATAAAGCTGACCACCAGTTACGCAACTGGTGGTCAGCATACCAAGTAACAAAGTCTGTAATGCAGGCTTTTTATTATGCTGCGCTTGATAGGCTGATGCAGCAGATGAAGAATGGGTGCTGGTCTATGTGTTTGGTGAGAGAACGTAGGACAGGTCTGGTAGGTAGAGGGTTGCCACAGGGTATACTAAGATATCGTTTATTGACTAAGTATATTTGTATGGATTTTCTAGCATTATTTGTTGCACTAGTAACTGTGTTGTACGTTAGCGGAAAGGTAAGTCGTTTAGAAGGTAGAGTGCAACAGCTCGAGAAAGAAAAACTTGGAGCTCCAATGCATCCATCATCTGTACCAGCTGGGAATACAGCAGTTTCTCCTGTGTTAGACAACACGCCTCCACCACCTCCTGCACATACCGGTGCTCTGACGACACCAGCAGGAGTGCAATACCATCAGACAATTCCTCCGGAGCATAGTCCATTTGCACAGTGGTTAAAAGAAGATCTTATGGTGAAGCTAGGAGCCTTCTTGCTCTTACTTGCCCTGGGCTGGTTTGTTAGTTATGCCTTTGCAAATGATTGGATTGGTCCGGTGGGGCGTATTACTTTAGGACTGCTTATGGGTGTTGCATTCCTCTGTGCGGGTGTGTGGCGAATCCAGAAGTATGTCCACCAAGGTGGAATCTTTACGGTCCTTGGCGCAACCACGGTGTTACTTACTATTTTTGCAGCCCGTGAGATATATGAATTCTTTACACCGCTATCAGCCTTGGCACTGATGTTTGGCACTGTGGTATTTGTGGCGTTTGTAAGCGTACGGTACAACAGCCAGGCTCTGGCCCATGGAGGTCTTATTTTAGCCAGTGTTGCCTGGTTGTTTACTAATGCACCAGCACCCGATGTGACTGAACTGTTCACCTATCTCCTGATTGTGTTAGCAGGTACGTTATGGGTAGTTTGGAGGACAGGGTGGTGCATGCTTACGTTTCTGTCTATGCTTATAGCCTTTGCGTATAGTCTTCCATTCCTAAGTGGGAGCATGGACCCTGCTTCACAAGACGTGGCGCTCATGTTTGCCTTTATATTTGTGGGAATATTTTTCATCACAAATATCATCAGTCTCATCTTTAGAAAAGATGGTTCATATGCACAAGCACATGTCATGACTGCGCTGGGCACTGGAGTGTATCTTCTTACGTGGGTGAGTGTCGCCGCCAGTGAGCAATGGCAGAGTTTGCTGTATATCGCGTGGGCACTGGTGTTTATGATTGGTTCGTATATCGTGTATACGCTTACTGCTAATCACATTGCTTTCTATCTGTATGCAAGTACGAGTATTGTGCTTATAGGAGCTGCAACTGCAGCTGAACTGCAAGGAGCAGTCCTTACTATCGCGTACACATTGGAAGTTGCAGTACTGCTTATTGTTGCAGTGATACTGCATGGTCATGCCCAGTTGGTATCTCGGCTGAGTCTTTTGTTTACAGTACCGATAGTACTTTCGCTTGAAAGTTTTGTGTCATCACAATGGAGAGATGGTGTCATGCATAGTGACTTCGGAGTACTTCTCCTTATCGCTGTGTCACTTCTGACAGTTGGACTGTTTGTGAATGCAAAACGACAAAGTAACGATGATTCTTCAGTGCTGACAGTGGTGCAGGGACTTATCATAATCAGTGCCGTGTACTGGGTATCTCTAGTCTGGCTGGTGTCACACGCGGTCTTCATTATTGATGCATTTGCTACTACAGTGGCGCTGGTCATATATACCGTTGCAGGAATCACTATGTTCATCTCAGGCAAGGTGAACGATATGACTGCACTTCGTATCGGAGGAGCTGTGCTCATCGGGCTGGTTATCGCTCGACTGCTCCTGATTGAAGTGTGGGATATGAGTATCGCTGGGAGAATTGTGGCCTTCTTTATTATTGGTCTACTCCTGGTTTCAACTGCTTTTTTCAAAAAAGTAGCTGGAGAAAAAGAAGTGCCTACAACTAATCTCTCATAAGTATGAAACATATATTCCCACTACTGCTACTGGCCCTGATGGTTGTCGGCACACCGGCTGTTGCCCAAGAAAGTGACCAACGGGCTTCATTCCAGAGTTATAAAACAGTTGGACCGTTCGACATTGTGGTTCCTACTGTGGTGAGCGTACCTTTGGAAGGCAATCTCTATTCCTCAGATGAGTTCCTCGTGCGTGACAAAGAGTCAGCTGCTTTGATTGGTTCTTTATTTCAAAAAGACTATTCCAAAGAGGAAGTACTGTACCGCGCAATTGCTACACCACCAGCAGTTGACGTGTCTAATCTGGTAGATAAAAACCTACGAACGTTTGTTCAGTTTGATGTGGAAGAGACTGGTCAAAGTCAGGTGAGTATCACGTTGCAAAGTGACACTCCATACGCAGCAGCAAAACTCTATACGCAACTATCTGCACACGTATCGCTTCCTTTGACGGTCTCCATTATGGCGGACTCAGGGGGCGAAATGAAGACTGTCGTAGCGCAAAAGCGCATGACCAATTCGGTTGTAACCTTTCCTGAGACGGTGTCTGATACTTGGGTTGTTACCTTTACGTACGCGCAGCCATTACGTATCGCCGAGATGACACTGCGGTCAGATACTGCTCTGCAGACAACGACACAAGACCTTCGTTTCCTGGCTCGTCCAGGTAGTACGTACGATGTATTTTTCAATGCAGATCAATCGGTATTTGCTGCTACTAGTGAGTCAGGTTACTTAGCAGATGATACTGGTGTTCTGGTGCTAGAATCAGTCCCCACAGCAGCCAATCCATACTATACGCCGGCTGATGTGGATGCTGATGGAGTACGAGATGTACTCGATAACTGTGTAAATACTGCAAACACCTCTCAAGAGGATATTGATGCCAATGGCAGAGGTGATGCCTGTGATGACTTTGATAGAGATGGGCGACTCAACAGTGCTGATAATTGTCCTAATGAGCCCAATAGAAACCAAGCAGATGAAGACGGTGACGATATTGGGGACGTCTGCGATGATGAGGAGAGTCGGTTTACTGAGCAAAATCCCTGGATACCTTGGGTAGGAATGGGGATTGCTGTGGTCGTATTGATTGTCTTATTTGCATTTGTTGCAATGGGTACAAAAAAAGAAGATGAAGTGCTGATTGAAGAAGACGAAAATGAGGGTGAGGATACACCATAATAGAAGCAGGTAGGAAACCTACAATACCTACACTACAAAAGCCCCGATGGGGCTTTTGTAGTAGACTGATTTACTACTCAATTGGTCTGGAACATTACGTAGCAACGTATTTTTGAATATTTCAATCTTAAGTTAAAATTTTTGGTATACTCAAGCTATGATTTTGGGTGTTTCACTTGGTTTAGCAGCAGCCTTCTTTCAGGCTCTGTCGTTTATTTTTCTTAGAAAGAGTCTTTCAGAATTCCCAGCTAGTATGGCATTTTTTATGAATGCTATTACAGGTTTTATAATCTGGATTCCTTTCGCTTTATTTACAAATGGTGTGGTAGGTGATGTTGTTAAGGTTTTACCAATAGCTATTCTCAGTGCAGTGTTGTCTGAGGCTTTTGTCTTTTATGCACTTGCTAAAGGAGAGTCTATAGTTACTGGAGTCCTATTCTCAACATATCCGTTGTTTACTATACTCTTTGCTTTTTTACTCCTCAATGAAAGTCTTAGTAGCTATGTGTGGATTGCTTTAATGCTTGTCATAGTTGGAACATTGATTGTTGTAGCACCGTCTGCTAAGCAACGGCTTTCAACTGGTGGTGCGTACTGGAGATTCCATTTAATAGGCTGGCCTGTAGCAGCTGCAGTTGCAGTTGGAATAGCTGATATTGCTGGAAAGACTAGTGTTGACCTAACTTCTGCAGGGACTTTTTTGATTGCGTTAGCTATAGTAGAAGTCCCAATTAGTCTTATTTTCCTGAAACTCCAAAATCAGCAGCTATCTGATATTAGGCATTTCTTTACTAAGTTTGAGGATTATAAGTATGCTTTCTTGTCTGGGTTACTTGGAACACTCACAGTATTAGCCCTGTGGTTTACATTTGAAGCATTACCAGCGTCTGTAGCCTCCCCTATAACAGCTATTACACCAATTTTTGTCTTTATACTAGGATTAGTCTTTCTTAAAGAGACCGTTTCAATAAAGAACACTATAGGATTACTTTTTGTTACTGTTGGAGTGATATGTGTAAGTCTTATGGGGTTCTAGGTCTGTCCCACTTGGCTCACCACGTACACACACCACTGTTGTACCCAAAGCCCCAGGCATATGGTGTGCCGGTGCAGGGTGCCCCTCCTAAGCGGACTGCTCGGTACACTGTCTCCGCCACTACTTCATAGAGAAACATGGCTTCTTCGTCAGTACGCAGGCCGGTTCGGTCTTTTATTTTTTCCGTATTAGCAATCCCATAGGAAATGATCTCGCTTCGTAGTGTATGGTCGGCGAGTAATCGTCCTGCGTAGCCACCTTCGCCTGTATGGTATGACTTGTCGTGCGCGATGCAGGCATACTCAAAGGGAATATCTTTTGTGTCAGCGTACAGCCCTTCAAACCGAGAAGATACTTTCGATAATTCTTCCACTGCGACACTCCAGCCACGCGATGCACTACCTGAACAGCCATCAGAAATGAACGTACCTATAGTGTAATGCTCTTGTGCTTCTGCGAGTTGTTGCATGTGCTGTCCTTCGGTGACTGGATTCATCACCACCGTTCTAAAGAATGAAAAGTAGGTAAGTATACCGAATACTATAATTGCTAGTATGATGAAAGTTCTCCTCTGGAAAAACTTTTCTTTGAAAAGAGTTTTAGACATGTGCATGTCCCTAGTATGGCACGGTGTTGCCAATACACACGTGTCATTTTTTGCTAATTGATATAAAAATTGCGTCAATCCAACGGATTAAAAATACCGGTTTTGGTGCGGTACATTCTCGTGGTGTTCAGTGGTAGTCGTGAGGTGCTTTGTATATTGAGAATAGCATAGGGTTGCTACGTGCAATGTAGTGCTAGGGTGTCCAATTTTACGACATGTCTACATGTGGTAGCATTTGGTATATGAAAAAAATAATCTGCAGTGACCTCGGAGGTCCTGAATCATGTGAAGTTGAACTCAAAGGAAATACACCAGATGAGGTAGTCAAGAATTGCCAAGAACATGTAATGGACGAGATGGAAAAAGGAGACGGTGCCCATCAAGATGCCGTTGGGGGCATGATGGGTATGTCGCCCGAAGAGCAACAAGAAACCTTCGATGGATACCTAAAGATTTGCGCTGATGCCTTTAAGAGAGATTAAGTAGAGCGACTACGTTACCTACAAAAACAGCCCACATTGTGTGGGCTGTTTTTGTTGTAGAAAACCGGGTCACAGCATCTGTCTGGCTAGTTCCAGCCAAAGCCCCAGTGTGATCTAATCACTCGACTGACTCCGTTGTTGCCAAGATAGGCTAGGCTCGCATACATAACAGGACTTAAGACTGGTCCCAGGGGACCTACGTCTACAACGCCCTGTTTGAATTCTAGGTTGACTGTTTTTTGTCGTTCTTTAGATCCACCAGCCCAATAGGCTATATCATGCTGCAAGCAGACATCGTTAAAATCATGAAACGGTAGCTTGTCAGGGAACAGCGTACAACCATCACGGGCAAATTCTCTATCAGGTTCTGGTAGATTATGTACAGCTAAGTATTCCGCTGCCATTTGTCTATCCGCATTGGAAGTCTGCATCGGGGTTAACAGGTCGCCAGCAAAGTGGAGGGCATACAGCGTCAACAGCAAGACAACTGGATATATCAGTATTCTAATGACTGGATGTCTATAAATAGTACGGGTGACTAACATTGCGCCACTATATCAAAGTATGAACTATTTTCAAACGAGCTACTGCCAGATGGATTAGTCTTTTTTGAGAGATAGGGTCTGGAAAGAGGATATTCATACAAGTAGTACATACAAGCAAAATTAATTGAATCTGCTCGGGTAATAGTCAGAAGTTGTAAAAACTAATAAAGACCTTTAATGAGCTATTTTTTTGAGTAATTTGTTGCGCAGTTATCTTTTTGTAGGATGGTCAATATATCGCAGACACCTTGAGTGATAGGTAGCGGGGAGGTATAGCTTGCGACTGCTTTTAGTTCCGGGATTGCGTTGGACACAGCAAAAAGTTCGTCGACTTCACTATGTAGTGCAACGTCATTTATTCCATCACCAATGGCGATAATTTTTATGTACGGATGTAGTTTGCGATACTCTTTCAGGGCAGTTACTTTTGAGACACCTTCTACTTCAATCGTGACAGAATGTCCGTGTTCATGGGCGATAGCTACCAGTGGAAGCTTATTAGAGTCAAAATATATCTGCATGTAGGTGGCAATTTCTGTAGCTAGGGTAAAATCTGAAGTACCATTGAGTCGATGATGTACGCTACCAGAGAACTTACGGAAAGCATTAATATAGATTTGTAGGCCGTTTTCTGGAATTAAAGCACCTGTGTAGAGGCTTGTGGTGTCTACTGTCTGAACACCAGCTTCCTGATTGTTTCTTATGTATCCAGCTATTGCCAGTTGTGTAACACGCTGCATGTCCAGCGTATGATTTGTACATACAAGCTCATTGGCTTGGCCGTCGAGCATGTAGGCACCGTTCTCTAAGATAAAAGGACCATCAAGTGAAAACATATGAATGACTCCCTCAACATCTTCTCTAGAGCGATTTGAGTTGAGTCCGAACTGGAATCCTTTCTGTTGCATTGTTCGTATTTGTTCATACAGGGCATCAGTATTTGGCTTTTGATTAATATCAATGAGGGTACCGTCAATATCTAGGAAGATTGTAGTATGTGGTTTCATAATTAGAATATACCATATTAGAATTCAGTAAAACAACGTAATTTTTTACGTAGGTAAGGCGCTGTAAGCGTTTGACAATGTAAGATAGGTGGTTATAATTGTATACATGATTCAAAACACTCACAACCAAACTTGGTGGAGCTGGCAGTAAAGTCGGCTGGTGTTTTTCTTATAGTTTGTGTTGCACATAAAAAAACCAGCCTTCTAGCTGGTTTTTTTATGTGTCAGTGTTTGGTAACGAATATCGTTTCTAAGAGCTGGCCCGTAATAAGGTCAGGTTGTTCTTTCTAATCACATACACACTAACCAGCAAAGGAGATATCAAAATGGATATCAAAACACTTCTTAAGTTCCATGCGTATATGAACATACCACTATGGTATGAACAGGCGTATGACCTGGGGTGTACAGCGATTGCAGCTTGTGCAGCAGATGCTGACCCTATGTTACAAACCCAGAATGTAGCAGCGCTTTGTTCGCTACACAACCGGGCTACGTACGAGCATGTCGGTGACGGTGTCACTACTCCTGTGTCTGCTGCTGAGCAGATTGCAGGAATGTGTGCTGCTATCTTCGAGCATGATATTGCTAAGTCTGAATTTGGTTTTGCTCGTCCAAACGTGCCTAATGTCATGGATAACTGTGGTATGGGTGGTGACTTGATTACTACTGCCAATGTGTCAACGCTGGCTGCCCTGATTGCTGCAACTACAGGAATCGATATGTGTAAACATGGTTCGCCGGGTAACACAGACCGAGTTGGTAGTTCTGACTTTGTGGCATTGCTTGGTATTAAGCCAGACATGTCACGTAATGAGGTGGAGCGAATAGTACCCCAGTACCACTTTGGGTATACAGAAGCCCTGGATACTAGGTTCAAGCTCATTCATATGCAAACACACTGCTATGCTGCGTTGCCGCACATGAATGACATCATTGGGCCAATTACAAATCCAGTTGACCCAAAACTGATGACTAGACGCGTGATCGGGGTTAATCATCTAATCGACCCAGGTCTGGTTGCTGAGGCCTACCAAATCATGAATCGTAAGGGGGTGACTGATATGCAGCATCTGATTGCGGTACGTGGGTACATTCAACCAGGGCGACCTGATGGTGTAGACGAGTTTTCTCTTTGTGCTGGTGGTACAAAGATGGCCACTCTGCATGATGAGGATGTCACTGTTGAGCACATTGGAGCAGACTACTTTGGTCTGGAAACTGCTGCAGCGGAAGCGATTTCTCCACCAGTAGGTGTTCCAAAAGAACAGTTCTCTTTGGATATTCTCCACGGTGAAACTGGTGGCCCAGCACTGGAAATGGTGTTGGCAAATGCCGCGTTACTCTTTATTCTGGATCAGCGTTTATCTCCAATTAAGGCGTATGAAGCAGCACGTGATACCTACTTGTCTGGCACGGTACCAGACTTGGTGTTGCGTTTGTGTGATGAGCTACCTGCCAAGTAAATGGCAGTTTAAAAGTACTGTGGGGTGGTATGCTACAGCTATACCACCCCACTTTTTATATTACATTTTATGTCTATTTCTCTTAAACAAATTTTTAAATCAGAGACAAAGCTCGTCATCGGGTCACTACACTTTCCACCGTTACTGGGGTTTGAGGACTTTCCTGGGTTCAAGGCCTCACTAAAAATGGCTCTACAGGATCTCAGAGCGTATGAAGTAGGAGGGGCTGATGCCATTTTTCTAGAGAACAACTATGGTTTATCCGCCGAAAAGATAACTAAGCCTCAAGCAGTAGCGATGGGGTACTTGATAGGGGAGATTCGTGCTCACACTACACTTCCTCTAGGTGTCAGTGTCCTATGGAATGACTATGAGACCGCGTTCGCGTTAGCTACATCCTACAACCTGCAATTCATTCGCATCCCGGTATTTGTTGATACGGTGAAACCATACTGTGGTCTGATAAAGGGAACCCCAAAAGATGTTCAGCGAGTGCGAAAGAATCTGAGAGCCGATGGTGTAGCAATCTATGCTGACATCATGGTAAAGCATGCTGAACACATTTCTACCCACACCCTTGCAACGTCAGCTAGAAAAGCTATTAAAGCTGGAGCCGATGCAGTCATAGTTACTGGTAACTGGACTGGTGATGCTCCGACAGCAGAAACGGTAACTGACCTACGTAAGAAAATTGGTACCTTCCCAATTTTAATAGGCAGTGGAGCAGACAAAAATAACGTTGCCACGTTACTTAGCGCAGCCAATGGAGTGATAGTTAGTACTTCTCTCAAAAAGGGTGTTGTCCAGAAGCTAGAGCGGAATGTAAAAGGCTTTCAGCAGCGAGTCCAAAAGAGTAAGGTCAAAGCATTTGTAGCCCAGAGTAAGAAGTAACCATTCGTATTAGAGTTCGCAATTCTTTCTTTAAAGAGAAGGGTATAAAGATAGAGCTTAAAAGAATCACTGCTTTAATGCATGCATTAAAGCAGTGATTCTTTTATTTTGTGTGGTATGCTTATATACAAATGGTGAATGAGTAAATATCCAAAGGGTATATTACGAATTCGCCCAATTTTAAACGACTGAAGGGAGTATTAAAATGAAAATACTCCTGGGGTGATGTCCCATTTTTTCTCCCCTTGAGAAAATTGCTGGACCAAAGAAGATTATATATAATTTTAATAATATGTCCCGACGTAAACTTGAAGATGAAAATGTCCGGTCACTAAGTAAAACCTCAGGCGGAAATAGCTATGGTATTACTCTACCACTACGAGCTATCCGACTGTTTAAGTGGCAAGCCCGTCAAAAACTCCATATCACCGTAGACGAGAAACGAAAACGGTTGATTATTGAAGACTGGAAAGGGTAGGGCACTAATGGTAATTAAAACTTTTGACACTACTTCAGAAGTGCAAGAGCGACGACAGATAAAGCGATTGCAAACGCTTTGCGTGCATTCCAATGCTCATTATAAAAAATGATTGCCAGTATGATTGGAGGCAATATATAGAGTGAGTTGATTGTATACACAATACCGAGTGGTCCTCCATAAATAAAAGCTTGTAGAGTTAAGAAAAATCCACCGCCAGCAAAGATGGTTCGTAATAGGGCTATATACAGTACACCACTAGAATATTGAGTCTGAACTGACTTAGTTAGTAGCCCTCTATGCTTGAGAAAGTATTGTATTGATGAGCTACACAGTATGCCTAGTGAGATTAATGAAATAATCCACAGAGGTGTACTGCTGATATCGGTCGCAAGTTTGTGTAGACCAGTCGCGATTGCTGAAATAATTGCGCATACACCAATAAGAACCAGTCCAAATCTAAGATTGTTCTGACGAGCATGTTCTATTTTGGTGACCAATAGTACCGGGACGCATACACTAGCAGCAAGGCCAATCCACTCTACAACACTAAATGATTCACCAAAGAAAATTATACCGATAAGAATCACAAGCAATGGTCCCAGCACCTTAAAAAGTGGTAGGAATATAGCACTATCAATATAGTGCAGAACTTGAATCTTAATTAGGGAGCTAAAAGAGGAGACTATACCTCCTACAAAAGCGACTACTAGTAACTGTAGGGGCAGTGAGGAAGTATCTTCAAAATAAAGCGCTAGCGGTGTGAAAATAGCTAGGGACGTGAGCGCATTAACTATAAGTACTAATTGGGAGTTGTACTTTCTCTGAGCTGCTATTTTGTTCCCAAACGCACCTATTCCACCTACTACTGCAGATAACACTGCAAATATAAACCAGATTTCCATACTTCACAGTATACCAAAATAAAAACTTATGTATAAAAGTACACTCTTGGCCCTTCTCTGTCAGAAGGTACGCAGTCTAAAGAACTGATTTGGAGTTATAACTATGATAGTGAAGTAAGCTATGCAGGAGTACTATATAGGTATAGCAGGGTAATAACACTTACTATGAAATTATTTCGTGAGTACACAATGTCGTGGTGGCAAGTTGGCCTACTAAAGGCCTACGTATTTATATTTGGCTTGATTATCGGGTCCTATTTTGTTGACGTCGTACAGCAGTACATGACTGTACTAGTACTACTCTTCGTAGCTCTAGCAGCCTACTTTATCTACATACTATTCACTGATGGTCTGGGTGGCGGTACGGATGAGGTGGAGTTATAGAGAGCGCATACTTAATTCAGGTTGTTAAAACACGGTATAGTATTGCTTGAATTAGAGCAGTATACTGACTTACATAATGTTACGAAAACTAAAATCATGGGCTGAAGACTATATCTATTTAGTAAGCTTGTATGGCAAGACTGTCTGGTACCGTACACCACCTGAAGAGTATTTGGGATATACCAAACAGACTAAGGTGCCAATTATTTTAATACCTGGAGTCAACACCACATGGCAATTCATGAAAATTATTGCTGACGAGGTATCTCGGGTAGGTCATCCAATATATATCCTTAAGGACTTGGGATATAACAGGAAAGAGATACCAGAATCTGCTGACATAGCTAGAGCACTCATTGACAAAGAGAATCTACAAAATGTCATTATTCTTGCACACAGTAAGGGAGGACTGATAGGGAAGGAGTTATTAATTAATTCTAATGAAGATTCGCGTATTGCTAAAGTGATTACCATTGCAACCCCTTTTTCGGGTTCTCGTCTTGCCAAAGTTGTTCCTGGTACTACAATGAAAGAACTACGTCCCGATAGCAAAATTATCCTTGATCACAATATAAACAGTGATGTCAATAAAAATATCATTTCAATCTACGGTATATTTGATCATTATGTATGGCCAACTGAGAGTTGCCATCTAGAGGGCGCTGAAAATATTCAAGTACCAGTAGATGGACACCATAAAATTCTTTCATATCCTGGCGCACGTGAGATAGTGATTGAAAAAATTGCTCTGATAACGGCGCTACTTGAGAAACAGGCTGTAGTAGATGCTCTGTAAGGGTGAACCTTGACACTTTATATACAGATATTCTACTCTAGTAATGGTAAGATAGCGTGACAAATTATGATTTTTGAAGGCGACAGAGGCGTTATATCTGCCATAAAGGAAAAGAAACGCCTCATGGAGGCGGGGGAAGAGCATGGGCATATCAAACCACTGTTAGTAATTGATGGTGGCTTGATGAAAGGTGCGTACGGAGTTGGAGGAGCGTTAGCACTCCAGGAGTTTGGTTTGACAGAAGCGTTTGATAACGTGGTTGGTATTTCTTCTGGTGCTCCAACAGCAGCTTATTTTGTCGCAGATGATGTTTCTTCAGGTTCTTCAATAATTTGGGAATATTGCTGTTCCAAAAAATTTCTGAATATGTGGCGATTTTGGAACCAGGTTGATACTGATTATTTTATGTCAGCTTTAAAGGACTCCACAAAATATAGGTTACAAACTGACAAAATATTGAGAGCTCGTCCAAAGCTTCATATTGGTGTCGCTAATTTCCAGACTGGAAAACCTTCGTTGCTGCAGCCAGCAACCGAACCTGGTCTGTTTGATAGTATTCAGGCATCGATACTGATGCCAAACGTCTCGAATGACATTGTACATATTAATGATATTAGGTACGTAGATGGTGGATTTACTAATCCACATGTTTTGACATGCGTACTAGGTCACATGGAGGTTACACACATGTTAATGATAACTAATCAGGATCATATCGACCAACTAATTCCAAATCTCCCTTGGCTGGAACGTTTTTTGAACCATACATTATTCCGCAGAAGAATGCCAAAGTTGCTACGCTTTGCTACTCACGAACGATGGCGAACGAGACTGGAAGCGATTGAGGAAATGAAAAAGAATACATCCATTTCATCTGCGCTCGTGTGGGGCAATCGATCAATCAAAAGCATGGAGCGTGATGCTGAAAAAATAAAAAGTGTTATTGAGATGTCTCGGAAGTGGTGGACAGAGCAGCTAATTAGCGAAACACCGAAAGATACGCGAAATTCCTAGCGTTAGACTTTCTTTCTTTATAAATGGAATAAATTGGGTCAAATAATCTGTCAAGGGTGACTCCTGACAGCTATTACCATTCCAGTTAATCCGGATAGCTAAAAAAGGAATGTGTACAGACTATACATAGTCAGCTACGTTATTTGCTTAAGGCCTTTCCAGAAGAAGAATGTTCCAATGAGTAGTAGTGGCTGGAAGGCGAGCATTGTATAGAGTAGACCAATCTTGTCTGCTAGTAATCCAGCAGCGATAGCAACAACACTAAAAATTAGTGCTCCACCGAGACTGACGAGACTTCCCATAGTCGCACGTTGGTCTTTTGAATAACGAGCTTGTAGTAAGTCCTCAGCTGCAACTTCTCGAATGCCGTAACTGATACTAGTAACAATATTCATTAATACACCAGAGGTCACAGTATAGAGCAGTACACAACCGGCAATAATACCTCGGTCTAGCATATCGATGTGCACGAGTGCTCTCATAATTCCAAACCGATGTACTACCCAATGAGCCAGTTGCATCGCAAATCCAGAGATGAGGTTGTTGAGCATCCCAAGCAAGTTTACCAACCACTCAGGCATAATTGCTGAGAAGAACAGAGACCGAAAACGGTATTCACTATTACCAATTCCTCGAGCCACCATTTTTCCAATACTAATATCTCTCAATACTGGATCAGCAAAGAAGTATCGCCAGGCCTTTCCTAGGTCAGCAAATATATTAGATTTATCTAGCTCAAATTTACGCAAGTCAGAAAGGAAGAGGCTGGTAATGCAAGCAAGCACCAGAACAACCAAGGTCAGCAAGATGGCTGTTTTGATGTCATAGAAATAGATAATGCCAGTACCGAGAATACCTGCTACCACCAAAGAATATCTACCAATTGCTTTACGCCTGCCCTCGAGCTTTTTATACTCGTCTAACGTTCCAAGTTCTTCTACGTTTTCATATGCAAATGCACTCATCGTGCCACTCCCAAATGCCATTGAGATGCCTGTAAATACAGCAGCAATGATGAGTGTTTCTGTTGAGGTAGCTACGTAGTACAAACCAGTAGCAATAGTTCCTGTGAGGACATAGAGAATGATGGTTTTCTTTCTACCAATATGGTCAGAGAGGATACCTGTTGGGACTTCAAAAATACTTGCGGTGAAGTTAAAGATAGCAAACATCGTCATAGCTAATGCGTATGAACCAGTGATGGAAGCAAAGAATAAAGTTAACACTCCTTCGTAGGCACGGAAACCGTAGAAGAAGGACAGGATATTCATAAGTTTGAGGTTGCGTTGTGCTTTTGCTTGCATAGTAAGTCCTCAGTATATCAAAAAACGCCCCCAAAGGCGTTGCTTTTTATCGGCGGACATACAGCCTCAGAATTCTCTGTCAAGGGTGACTCCTGACAGCTATAGGGAACGGAGCGTTAGTTGTACCCAAACAAACCATTGTGTATAATGTAACGTATGTTACATTATGTGTATTAGTAGTTACATATAAAAGAAACAGAGATATGGAATTTGAAAAGAAAGTAGTTATACAGGCATCAGCAGAAGAAGTGTGGAATGTTCTTGGTCGGGACTTTGAGAACGTGAGCAAATGGGCAACGTTAGTATCAAATTCAGAGATTAATACAGAGGCTGCGGTGGTAAATAACTCTCCGGTAGGAGGTCGTTTATGTAACACCAGCATTGGAAAAATATCTGAAGAGTTTACCGAATATGATGATCAGAATATGAGCTTTAGTTTTAAGGGTGTCATTACTTCAAAATTATTTAACAGTGTTATTAGTTCAAATAAAGTAACAGCCATAGACGAGCATACGTCAGAAGTCACTGCAACTCCGCACATTGATTTAACATTCTGGGGAACGTTGATGTCTCCACTAATCAAACTGCAACTAGGTAAAGCTGTCGAGGGAGGATTGCAAGACCTACAATATTACGTGGAAAATGGCAGACCATCGCCTTCAAAGCTAGCGGCGATAGAAAAACAGTAAGTTGCACTCCTGTAAACATCAGAAACATCAGAAACATCAGAAAAATATGGACAACGACATCCCAACTAAAGACAGACTGATTCGTTCAGGAACGGTTCTTTTTGGTGCAAAGGGATACGCAGGGGTGTCTATTAGAGAAATATGCAAGCATGCCCATACCAGCATGAATATGGTCCATCACTTTTTCGAGAGTAAGGAAGGTCTTCTTCATGAAATTGTTAACCAGTTTAGTACAAATGTGTTTTTGCTACCTAACAAATTATTGGAATATACCCCTCGCTCAAAAGAAGATTTTCACTCAAAAATTGAGATGATTGTTGAAACGACGCTCGACGCATTCATACAAGAAAGAGAAACGTTGCTCGTTGTGCTACGAGAGCAACCGAGTCATCACGCGATGATAGATTATGCTAAGCTTTTTGTAGGTTTTATGGACCGTTGCAAGAAAGCTGGATTCATTCGTAAGAACCTTGATTCAGAAATGATTACTGGCTTTATGCTTGATCGCATTCTCAATCAAGTGCAATACGCCCCCTGGATACAGGAAACTTCAGGTGATGATTTACTACATGATGCTGAGTATAAAAAGAGGTGGTGTACCGCAAATCTTGATGTGCTTCTTCATGGCATTTTGTCTAGGTAGGGGATGGTATAGATGCAAAACATCCTTCTGTTGAAGGGTGTTTTGAGTTGGTGGAGATCTTTACTCCAAGTTCGAACCTCTTTAATAGAAATGGAGTGTCCTAATTTCCTTAAGATTGTTGATTTGTGGTAATTCTTTTGATATTGAACATCAGATTGCTTAAAGGGCCGCAACTTGGTAATCAAACATCTGATTAAGGCATATCGAGCCCGAATTCTTTTACCCAGTCCCGACCTCCACGATTCTTATTCTCAATGTTTTTTCTCAAATCCCTAATTTGTTGCAATAATCTCCTTTCATTTAATTTCTCTGCAATTGGTTCTGCTTTATTGAGTAAACCTTTCGACTTTTTAAATCTAAATTCCAAGCAGTATTTTATTGCCAGATTGTAGTAAGCGAATGCTATATGTTGTTGATCGTTGACTTTCAGACTTTCAGAAATGCACATCTCAAAATATCTCACACATTGTTTCCATAGAGTGTGAATGATCCTTCTAGATTTTCTATCAAAAAGTAGATACTTTTCGATTCCAATCTCTTTAGCCCAATACTGGTTAGCTACCATTGTTTTAAAGCTTCCTCCTTGCATCAAATCAGCCTTAGCTTGCATGAATTTAGAACTGTATAGTTCTCCAAGTGACATGTAGATCTGACTTTTGTATGAACTATCGCCATATTCTTCTATGTGAGCAAGTACTTGCTTCTCTATGTCTTCTGTCTGTTGATTAATTCTCTTGCCTTCCGCGACTATATATTCGAATTCTTGCTTATTGTCTTCTAGCGCAAACTCAATCCAATTAAATACAGAAGCTGATAAGTTCAGGCAGCTTTTCCTGTGTGTCATTAACCCTAGTCTTGCAGCTAGAGATGCAGCTTTCCTGCACAGTAAAATCCCAAACGCGTCCATTGCTCCTATTTGTGTAGCAATGGTCAAGCCCTCTTCTGCTAGCTTAAGTAGCTTCTCATTCTCCTCAACTGGATTAACTACAGCATCAAGTAAAAGTATAGCGTTGAGCTTAATGAGCGGGTTCTTTGATTTGTATAACTCCCGCATTAGTTTTTCAGCAGGTTCTAAATCACCGGCGGTAACTAGTTGTTGAGCTTTTAATATTTTAGTTTCTTCGTTCATGGTATTTTTTTATTCTTCTATGTCGTAAGTAGCTCCTGAACATCTTGAAGAGGAAAACTGGATCAATTGGGTGTCGTCTGAACCACCGTCGTTTGAGTTTAGGGGAGCGAGCGATGAAGTGTCCGTCAGCGTTGTTGTAGGTGGCTCTGTTTAGTTCATGAATCATATCTGGTTCGAATGCAAGATAACCACGTAGATTATTTACCCAACTAAAATCGACTGTGATTTCAGGAGATAGGGGCATCCTTACTTCTACGTTCCTTTGGTTTAAGTCGGGTGAATAAATTCTCTGCCACTGCATTTGAGAATTAAATAAATAACAGGGATTATCTGACGTGATAAAAGAATTTTTGCTCTTTGAACATAAAAAAGCCACATTCATTTTTACTAAAGTAGCTGTGACGCTTGGTAGAGACGAGGCTAAACTCATTGCATGAGCATTCTCTTTCTCCTTTTTTAGTTCGAGAGATTTTTTTGGTGGCAAATTTCTCGCCTTTTCCATTACTTCTACTCTCTTAATCATCTGGTCCAGCATACCTTCAATATGTCTTTTCTGTTTCAGAGTACGCTGCAACATGGCTGCCACAAAAGCGCAGAGGATAACGTGCTCCTCGGTGCTCAATGGCAGATGTTTCTTGATTTTATTTTCGAATACAGATGAATACTCACCTTCAATTTGAGATAGGTTTTTCTCAATTGAGTAATCCTTACCCTCTTCAAGTACTTTTAAGGTATATATATCTGTTTGAGTGAAGGTGTTTTTAGGTGAGCGTTTTTTACCTTTTTTACCTTTTTTATCAAAAACCCATACATAAGGCTCATGGTTTTTTGGAGTGTTTGGGTCTACAAAATGCTTTAAATAGCATTTCGGTACGATGTGTTGTTTTTTAGGCTCTGACATTAGTTGTTGCGTTAATTTTTTTGAAGGGAACTGGGGATTACTGATTGGTAATTAACAATTAACTTCTATATAATGACTAGTATATAGAATAAAATTAGAAGTTGCAACTCGTATGATAAAAAAGCGTCAAAAAGATGTCCTCGACTATGTTAAAGCATTCTCTTCTGAGCGTGGTTATGCCCCTACTCTAGAAGAGATTCAGGGAAAGTTCGAGTTCAAGTCAATTTCTACTGCCCATTACCATATTAAAAAATTACAGGAGGCTGGATATTTAGAAAAAGAAGTAGGTAGGTCTAGGTCCTTAAAGGCCACAAATATTAATTTTGGTGCTCAACTACTTAAAAAAATCCCACAGTACTTTTCTTTACCTGTAGTGGGTTCAGCAAATTGTGGTCCGGCAGCAATATATGCAGTTGAAGAACCTCGTGAGTATGTGACAGTCTCAGCAGGTAGGTTAGGGAAAAATAATAAGGAGGGATTGTTTATTATTGAAGCTGAAGGCGATTCCATGAATAATTCCAAAGTAGGTGCTAATAAACTTTCAGTTGAAAGTGGTGATTATGTTGTCGTAGATTCATCTATTACTTCACCAGCAGACGGAGACTACGTACTTTCAGTAATTGATGGTTGTGCAAACATAAAAAAGTTTAAGAAAATTGATGGAAGGTTTGCTCTTATGTCTGAATCTAAATCTAAAGATTTTAGACCAATTTATTTAGATTCGTCTGATGATTTTATGGTGAATGGTAAAGTGGTAAATGTTTTAAAATAGTTTTATGAGTAAGGATGTTATTATAAAGCACGCAATTAAGACCCCGACGTTATTTTCGGATAGAAAGAAAGACAATATGAAAAGTTTTAAAATTATAGATTTGTTTGCAGGTATTGGTGGTATTCGGCAGGGCTTTGAAGAGTTCGGTGGGGAGGGTGTCTTTTCATCTGAATGGGATAAGTATTCTCAGATTACTTACCAAGCAAATTATGATGAATTACCATACGGTGATATTACTCAAATTAAGCCGGAAGAAGTACCATCTTTTGATGTTATTTTAGGTGGCTTCCCGTGCCAACCATTTTCTCAAGCTGGATTAAAAAAGGGATTTGCTGATACTAGGGGGACTTTGTTTTTTGATGTAGCTAGAATTATTGACCATCACAAACCCTCAGTTGTCTTCTTGGAAAATGTAAAACGTTTTAAGACCCATGATAAAGGTAATACCTTTAACGTAGTCAAGGCAACTCTGGAAGATATGGGCTATGAGGTGCATGCAAAGATTTTGAATGCAAGAGATTTTGGGGTTCCTCAAAACCGTGAGCGTATTTATATTGTAGCGTTCTTGGGTGAGACAAATTTTGAATTTCCTGAGCCAACTGGTCAGAAGACAAGACTAGGTGATATATTGGAAAAAAAGGTTGATGATAAATATACTCTGTCAGATAAGTTATGGGCTGGTCACCAGTCACGAAAAAAGAAGCATCTGGCTAATGGATATGGATTCGGATACAGTATGTTTAATGAGGATTCTGTATATACAAGCACAATGTCAGCACGCTACTATAAAGATGGTTCTGAAATTCTAGTTGAACAAAAAGGTAAGAACCCCAGAAAACTAACTCCAAGGGAAGCTGCTCGACTACAAGGCTACGATGACAGTTTTATTATTCCAGTGAGTGATACACAAGCGTACAAACAGTTTGGAAACAGTGTTGCTGTTCCAGTGATAAAAGCCATAGCAAAAAACGTAGTAAAAGAAATGATGGCTATGGAGAAAAAGAAAATATCTGGTAAAAAAATTAATATCAACAGAATCCGTGATAAACACGTTAAGGCAGCAGAAGAATCTTTAGTGCCTGTCGGTGATTAGGCTTTCCCAGTAAGGGTTGTTCGCTCGCCATATAGAATATCGCCTTGATTTTCCAAAAGTCATTCCTCCGTCAAAAATAATATGACCACTCTTTAAATCATTGATCCACTTCTCAAACGGTATAGGGTCACCGAATACTATCTCTGTGTAGATACCATCCTTATTTATTAAGCATTTAAACCACCCCTGTTGATTAAATTTATCTTCAACTCGTTTTCTCATGAGTTCAGAATCCCATCTTGCGATTATTAGATCATCTTTTTTCATCGCAGCTGGAACCATAGTATTTTTGTCTTGCCGTGTGTCTATTGAAAAACTGTACTTTACTAGGACATTATTTTCGTCGTCTACCTCTAGCGTCTGACCACTTGGAGTATAGACACCAACTTTTTTTGGGCAGGTCGTTCCAGACCAAGAATAACGATTATTTTTCTTTGGTTTTGGTGTTCCAAAGATTTTAATAAAACCATTTTTATCAATTTTATACTGAAGGTCTTCGTAGATGTAATAACTTGCCATCCAATCACCAAAAGAAGTTTTGGTTTTTGTAGCATTCTTCATTTCATAGCCAAATAAGTCTGGTTTGTTGTCTGCATTATGCTTGACACCCATTTGCTTTTCTAGCCAGTGACCTTTTTTACCGTTATGCTTGAGATTTGCTTCATCAGTAACAGCCTTTTTGCCGCGTACGTTCTGATGAAATAATTGATGATTTTTGTTATTGTCATTCATATGTAAAACGTTACTCCAGAACAGCATCAAATACAAGTTTTGTAGGAATCATAGACTACGGAGATAAATGGGGTCAGCCACCTTTGTTTTACAAAAACTGTAGCCTAGTAGTACTGGACAGGGAAGATGGTGAGAATCGGTCACGAGTTACTAATTATTTTATTTTACTACGTTCATAAAAGATAAATGGGGTCAGCCACCTTTGTTTTACAAAAACTGTAGCTTAGTAGTACTGGACAGGGGAGATGATGAGAATCGGTCACGAATCACTAAGTATATTATTTCGCCACGGCTCATAATCTACTAAGTGTTCCCGACCCGATAAATAGTGTTCACACACTATTTCTCCGACTGTGGCAGAGCCACATGTTTCCTACTTTCGACTCTCACCGAACGAGACGCAGGTCTCGTTCTCCATCTCCACTAGGTAAACAAAATAACGCCCCAAAGGGCGTTATTGTTTACCAGTGGAGATGGTGGGAATTGAACCATCAAGTCACTAAGTAGATTTTGCACTTTGTACAAATTCTACTAAGTGCTTGCAGGCCCGTCTCGTCTGTTTTTATATTATGAATATAAAAACATGACTCCGACTGATTCAACTTCACGAAAGCAAAGCAGTTTGCTTTCTCACCATCTCCGCAAACAAAAATTGCCCACGCAAGGCGTGAGCAATTTTTGTAATTGTGGAGATGGTGGAAGTTGAATCCACGTCCGAATTGGTGTGTGAAGGTGGTCTACAGTGTATAGTCGTTCCTTGTTAGAACTTCTGCACTCAGCGAATTTCTTGTAAAAAGTAACCC
>FUWD013178078.1_pt1 | contig 30627 bp, 38 predicted proteins | sample 1063281 | NCBI WGS metagenome assembly FUWD01 (sample SAMEA79048168, study PRJEB19326) | metagenome | biome: marine | reverse complement strand
GCTCAATATAGAGAAATGGCAGCATTTGCACAATTTGGATCAGATTTAGATGCTTCAACACAGCAACTACTAAATAGAGGATCTAAATTGACCGAGCTCTTAAAGCAAGGTCAATACTCTCCTTTAAAAGTTGAAGAACAAGTAGTGTCTATTTTTTGTGGTGTAAAAGGATATTTGGATAATATTGAATTATCAAAAATTAAAAACTTTGAGAGTCAACTGCTAAGTCAAATTAAATCTGACTCCCCAGAAATACTAAGCAATATAAGTTCGACTGGTAAATTAGATGAAGCTAATGAAGCGAAACTTAGAACGTTTATTGAAAAATTTAAAAGTAAATTTGAAAATTAATGGCAACTTTAAAAGATCTACGCAATAGAATTAAAAGCGTAAAATCTACACAAAAAATTACAAAAGCAATGAAGATGGTTGCTGCTGCGAAATTAAGAAAAGCACAAGAACGAGCAGAAAAAGGAAGAGCCTATTCTGACAAGATGAATAGCATTATTAGTAATTTAAAAAATTCAATAGTGGATAAAACTGCAGCACCTAAACTCTTGGTTGGAAACGGCAAAGACCACAAGTATTTGTGTGTGGTTATGACAGCTGATAGAGGTTTGTGTGGAGCTTTCAATACCAGCATAGCAAGAAAAGCCAAGTCTTTTATAAATGAAAAATTAAAATTAGGAAAAGAGATATCTATTATTACAGTTGGAAGCAAAGGTCATGATCAGCTTAAACGAGTTTTTGGAAAGTATATAGTTGATAAAATTAGCTTCAAAGAACTAAAACAAATTACTATTAGAGAAGCAGATCAAATTACTTCACAAATTGTAGAAAAGTTCAGTAAAGATGAGTTTGATGTTTGTACTATTTTTTATAACAAATTTAAAAGTGTCATATCTCAGGAGCCTCAAGCGCAACAAATTATACCCACACCTTCCTTAGATAATGAAACGAAAATAGAAGAAAACCTAACTAATGTTATGCAATATGAATACGAGCCAGAAGAAGAGGAGATTTTAGAAAATTTATTGCCAAAAAATATTTCAACTCAAATATTTAAAGCATTTTTAGAAAATGCTGCAAGCGAACAAGGATCAAGAATGTCGGCTATGGACAACGCGACAAGAAATGCAGGAGATTTAATCAATAAGTTAACTATAAATTACAATAGAAGCAGGCAAGCAGTGATTACAAAAGAGTTGATCGAAATCATTTCAGGCGCTGAGTCTTTGTAGAAAATTGAGGAGAGAATAACTAATGGCAAATAAATTTGGAACAATTACACAAGTAATCGGTGCAGTAGTGGACGTAAAATTTGAAGAAAATATACCAGAAATTTTAATGGCACTAGAATGTAATAATTCTGGAATAAGGCTAGTTTTAGAAGTTGCTCAACATTTGGGAGAAAATACAGTTCGTACTATTGCAATGGACACAACAGAAGGTCTTAAGAGAGGAGATCAGGTTACAAATACAGGAAAATCAATCACAGTGCCAGTGGGTCCTGAAACATTGGGAAGAATTATTAACGTCATTGGTGAGCCAATTGATGAGAGAGGGCCTCTTAGTACAAAAGAAAAATGGCCAATTCATCGTTCAGCACCCAATTTTGTTGAGCAATCTACTGAAACAGAAGTTTTAGTGACTGGTATTAAGGTTGTTGATTTATTAGCTCCATACTCAAGAGGTGGTAAAATTGGATTATTTGGTGGAGCAGGAGTTGGAAAAACAGTTTTAATTATGGAATTAATTAATAACGTAGCAAAAGCCCACGGGGGGTACTCTGTATTTGCAGGTGTTGGTGAGAGAACTAGAGAGGGAAATGATCTGTACCATGAAATGATGGATTCCGGAGTTATTAAAATTGACGGCCCAGGTTCTAAGGCTGCCTTGGTTTATGGTCAAATGAATGAACCACCAGGAGCAAGAGCAAGAGTTGCTTTATCAGGTCTTACAATTGCTGAATATTTTAGAGATAAAGAAGGACAAGACGTTTTATTTTTCGTAGATAATATTTTTAGATTTACTCAAGCTGGATCAGAAGTTTCGGCTCTTCTTGGAAGGATTCCTTCTGCGGTTGGATATCAACCAACTCTAGCAACAGAAATGGGTAATTTACAAGAACGAATTACCTCTACTGACAAAGGATCAATTACGTCAGTTCAGGCAATTTACGTTCCAGCAGATGATTTGACAGACCCTGCACCAGCAACTTCTTTTGCACACTTGGATGCCACAACAGTTTTATCAAGACAAATTGCAGAATTGGGAATTTATCCAGCCGTAGATCCATTAGACTCAACCTCAAGAATTTTGGATCCAAGAGTTGTTGGAGAAGAACATTACAGAGTTGCCCGAGAAGTGCAAAAAATTTTACAAACCTACAAATCTTTGCAAGATATTATTGCCATTTTAGGAATGGATGAATTATCCGAAGAAGATAAGCTGGTTGTTGCTAGAGCAAGAAAAATTCAAAGATTTTTATCTCAGCCATTTTTTGTTGCCGAAGTATTTACAGGATCGCCAGGCAAGTTAGTTAGCCTCGATTCTACAATAAAAGGATTTGCAGCTATCTGTAAGGGCGAATACGACCACTTACCAGAAGCAGCTTTCTACATGGTAGGAACAATAGAGGAAGCAGTGGAAAAAGCTGATAAAATGGCAAAAGAGGTATCAAAATAAAAAATGAATGAGACTATCCAGGTTGATATTGTAACACCTGAAAAAAAGATTTTCTCAGAAAACGACATTGTGTCGGTAACAGTTCCTGGGATTGAAGGAGAAATGGGAATTTTGCATAACCATATACCCATTATTAGCTTTCTTAAACCTGGTACAATAAATATTGAAACAAAAAATAAAGAAACAAAATTCTTTATTGCTGACGGAGTTTTGGAGTTTAATAATAATATTGTAACAATTTTGGCCTCAGAAATTTATGATCTTGCAACAATAAATGCTTTTACTATTGATCAACTAAAGCAAAAATCTAAAGAAAAAATACAAAAAGAAAACCAAAGTGATAATGACATCTTTTTAGCAGGAAAATTCGAAGAAGAGGTTAATCGACTTACTTCGGTTAAATAAAAGATTTAAACTCTTCTACCAATTCTTTATATAATTCTTTTTTAAATGGTACGATCAGATCAGGTAATTCGTCTATATTAACCCACTTCCATTTCTTAAATTCAGGTTTTTTTTGATTTAAGTCTATTTCGTCTTCTTTTCCTAAAAACTCTGCTAAAAACCAAGTTTGTTTTTGTCCCTTATATTTTCCTTTCCATATTTTACCCAAAAGATAATCAGGAAGGTCGTAGGTATATATTTTTTTAGATTTTTTTATAATTTTTATTGTTGAAATTCCTGTTTCTTCTTTTAATTCTCTTTTAGCCGCATCAACTAAATTTTCTTCTTTATCAACTCCTCCCTGGGGCATCTGCCATGCTGCTTGGTTATCAATTCTTTTGCCGACAAAAATTTTTTTATCTTTACTTACAACCATTATGCCAACACCCTGTCTGTATGGTAATTTGCTCATATTTGATAAAATTTTATCCTCTAAAAAGATTTAAAGCGTATTGTAGCTGGTTATCTTTTTTGTCGTCGTTAATTTTAAAATCAGTTTTATTTTCTTTAACTGAAATATCTGGTTCCACACCGATTTCTGAAATAGAGGTTCCAGACGGCAAATAATATTTAGCAGTTGTGAGTCTGAGCCCACCCTTATCTTTAAGCGGTATTATGGTTTGAACAGATCCTTTGCCAAATGTCTTTTCCCCAAGAAGTATTGCTCTTTTATGGTCTTTAAGTGCGCCGGAAACGATTTCTGAAGCCGAAGCGGAGCCTCTATTAATAAGCACAACCAAAGGCTTGCCATTTAAAACATCCCCTTTTTTTGCAGTATAGATTTTGATGTCATCTTTATTTCTTCCTCTAATAGAAACAATTTCACCACTATCCAAAAAGGCATCACTAATTTTAACTGCTTGTGAAAGTAGTCCTCCAGGATTGTTCCTTAAGTCTAAAATATATCCTTTTATATCTTTGTTAGTTTTTGAAAGGTCTTTTATTTTGGATAATAATTGATCAGAACTTTGTTCATTAAAAGCTCTAAGCCTTAGATACCCAATTTCTTCTTTGATAGCAGAAGTAACTTCCCTTACTTTTATAATATCTCGTACAATGGTGAATGATAAATCATCATCTATGTCTTCACGTCTTATAGTTATTTTGATAGAGGTACCAACTTTGCCTCTCATTAAATTTACAGCCTCCATTATGTTAAGACCTTTGACCTGCTTATCATTAATTTTAATTATATAATCCCCCGGTTTTATACCAACACGATCAGCGGGCGAGTCTTCCATGGGAGAAATAACTTTTACAAAACCTTTTTCCATTGTAATTTCAATTCCAAGTCCACCAAATTCACCTTTAGTATCTACATTCATGTTTTTGAAACTTTCTGGACTCATGTAGGATGAAAAAGGATCAAGAGACTGCAACATCCCATTAATTGCTGCATCAATAACTTCACTTTGATCTACGTCTTTAACATACTCCTTATTAATTTTTTCCAATACATCAGAAAATAAATCTAATTTTTCATATAAAGTATTATTATTTTTTGCACTAGAGCTTTGAGAAATTAATATAAAGAGCAACAAAGTAAACTTAAAAAAAAATTTCATAACTATCTAATACTTGTGATAAGGATGGTTTGTTACAATTGTAGCACACCTATAAAATTGTTCACACAAAATTACTCTCGATAAAGAATGTGAAAAAGTTAATTTACTTAATGATATTTTTTCGCAATTTGCAGGCTGCATAGAAACACCCTCAGGTTTACCTATTAATAAATACAAATCTTTTATATTATTATTTAAATTTTTTAATATCATTTGGGTAAACTCAGTGCTTGAGTAAAGCTTTCCTTCTTCACTTAAAATTAATATTTTTTTATGAACGTTTTTTTCTTTAATTATTTTAATAATTTCTTTGGCTGTAGAGTGCTTTATATTAAAACTGCTAAATCCACTTTTTTTTATTAAATTAATTCTTTTTTGATACATTTCACACAATTCTCTCTCGGGACCTTTATTAATTCTTCCTTCGCACAAAATTGTGACTTTCATTACACAGTGATATTTTGCTTGGGAAGGATATCTTCCCACATTTTTTCTAAATTATATAGCGCCCTTTTTTCAGGATGAAATATATGAATTATAATCTCAATAGCATCTATTAATTTCCAGTCATCGCTTTCTTTTCCTTCGATTGTACAATTTTTTATACCTAACTTTTTTAACTCGTGCGCAGTTATTTCTGAAACAGCTTGTATGTGTCTTGAAGAAGTACCGCTTGCTACAATCATATAATCAGCGATAGAACTTTTATCTTTTAGATCTATAGTAACGATATTTGTTGCTTTATTGTCGTCCAGTATTTTTTTTATTTGAGATACAAGATTTGTTTTTTTTGAAATTGGCATTTAATTAGGGTTCTTTATAGACTAATTCTTAGTCTCGAAGAAGAAAGATTTAAACCTTTATTATTGACGTAAATCCACTCATTTTTTTTTAGTCTTCTTTTTTTTAAAATTGAAATATTTATTTTGAAATTAGCAAATTTTTTTGCAGCTAAAGATTTCATAGCTAACTTTTTATATCCAGGCCTATTTATTATTACAATTGTGCAAAGCTCAAATATTTTTTTATAATTTTGCCATTTATGAAAATCAATTAAATTATCTGCACCAATTATGAAGAATAGTTGAACTTTGTTACTAAGTGTCTTTTTGACAGATTTAATAATATTAATTGTTAAATCAGGCTTTTTTATATTTTTCGTATTCAAAATTTTAATTTTAGAGTTTTCTTTTATTATTTTTTTACATAAAAAAATTCTTTTTTTCTCTGATATAGAAGGTATAAATTTTTTTAAAGGATTTTGTCTAGTAACAGACCAAAATAATTTTTCTAATCTTAAATTTTTTATTGCTAAGTTTGAAATATAAACATGACCCTTGTGGGGAGGGTCAAAAGTACCTCCTAAAATTCCGATATTTTTATAAATATCTGTAATCAAGCTCTAATTTGTCCGTTGCCCTTAACTATATATTTATAGGTAGTTAGCTGCTCTAGCCCGACAGGTCCTCTCGGGTGAAGCTTGTTTGTAGATATTCCTACTTCCGCGCCAAAGCCAAATTCATAACCATCCGCAAATTGCGTTGATGTATTATGCATAACAATTGAACTACTTACTTCTTCTAAAAATTTTTGAGCACTTTTCTTGTTTTGCGTTATAATTGCTTCCGTATGGTTTGTTCCATATTTTTTTATGTGAGATATTGCATCATCAATGCTGTTCACTACTTTTACAGAGATAATAGAGTCCAAATATTCAGTTCTCCAGTCTTTCTCAGTTGCAAGAATTGCATTAGTAAAATATTTTTTTACTAATCGATCCCCAATAATTTTACATTGATTTTTACTAAGAAGGTTTAATATTGGAATGAGATGTGTTCTTAAAACTTTTTTGTGTATTAATAAAGTTTCAGTCGCTCCACAAATACTGGTTCTTCGTAGTTTTGCATTTAAAATAATTTTTTTTGACATCTCTATAGGTGCATCAGAATCTACATATGTATGACAAAGACCCTCTAAGTGACCAATTACAGGAATTTTTGATAAATCTAAAACTTTTTTCACGAGACTTTTTCCTCCCCTAGGAACTATCACATCAATATAAGATTTCATGTTAGATAATAAATAATCAACATGGTCTCTACTCGTTTTATTTATTAGTTGTACACAGTCAGGGTTAATTTTATTTTTTTTTAAAACATTTCTAAATAAATTAGAAAGAATTGTGTTTGAATAAAATGCCTCTGTACCACCACGTAAAATTGCACAATTTCCAGACTTAAAACATAAAATTGAAATATCGGTTGTTACATTTGGTCTTGCCTCGTAAATAACACCAATCACACCAATTGGCATAGTAATTTTTTGTATCGTTAGGCCATTAGGTCTTTTCCATGAGCTAACAATTCTTTTAGTAGGGTCTTTGAGTTTAATTACCTCTCTAATAGATTTAATAATCAATTCTATACGATCATTTGTTAGTATCGATCTTTCAATTATATTATCTTTAATTTTATTTATTTTTGCTCTTTTAATATCCAGAGCATTTGCGTTTAAAATTTTTTTCTTATTTTTTTAATTTCTTGAATATAATCATTTAATATTTTATTTTTCTTTTCCTCCTTCAGCTTAGCCATAGACTCGGATGCAACTTTAGCTTTTCTGCCTAGTTCGTCTAGGTATTTATTTTTTTTCATTTTTTTTATCTCTTACCAAATTATCTATATGAATTACTTCTCCACGTGAAGAATATCCAAGAACTTTGTTAATACGATCACTTTTTAATCCCTTGATTTTTTTAACATCATCGCTTGAATAAGAAGTCACACCTAGACCAATTTTTTTTTATTTATATCAACTACGGAAACAGTATCTCCTCTTTGAAAAGAGCCTGTGAGATCAACAATTCCAACAGGTAGTAAACTCTTACCCACAGAAAGGGCTACAGCAGCTCCTTGGTCAACTATGATAGTTCCTTTAGTTTTAATAGTCCCCATAATCCATTTTTTTTTGGCGTTGTACAAATTTATTTTAGGAACAAACCAAGTGTACTTTTTTCTATTTAATATATTTTGAATAGGATTATTAACCTTTCCAGAACTAATTAGCATATGGCAACCAGAGTCCATGCAAATTTTTGCAGCTTCAATTTTTGTTATCATTCCGCCAGATCCGTAGTCACTAATACTTTTTGTTGCAAGTTTTTCTATTGCTTTATTAATTTCTGTAACTTTTTCTATAAACACAGAGTCTTGAAATTGATTTGGATTTTTAGAATATAAACCGTCAATATCTGAAAGCATAATAAGGGTATCAGCATTCGTTATTTGAGCAACTCTAGCGGCTAAGCGATCATTGTCGCCATAACGAATTTCAGTCGTTGCAGTAGTATCATTTTCATTAACTATTGGAACAATTCCCATTTCAAACAAATTAGCGATAGTATCTTTAGCGTTTAAAGCCCTTCTTCTATTTTCAGTATCTTCAAGAGTAAGCAAAATTTGTCCAATTTTTAATTTTTTTCTTAAAAAAGATTTTTTAAAAATATTCATTAACTCTATTTGGCCAACAGCAGCAACAGCTTGGTGTTCTTTAAGCTTTAATTTTTTTTATTTTTTTTAATATTTTACAACCCAGAGCAATAGCTCCTGATGTTACTATTATTATTTTTATTTTCTTTTCAATTAGAAAATGAACATCATCGATTAATTTATTAATCCAAATATTATTAAAATTATCTGTTTGATCTACTAGTGTTGAAGAGCCAATTTTTATAACAATTAATTTAGAACTTAGAATATTCATTACAAGGCCCTCAAAACAGAATTAATATTTTGCTTGTTAAGAATTGAAATTTCGAAAAATTTCTTCTTAAAAAAAGTTTTAAATTTTTAAGTTTTTCATTTTTTTCTTTTTCCTCTAATAAATCTATTTTGTTAAATACCACAATCTCTCTTTTCTTTAATAATTGCTCACTATATTGTCTAAGTTCTTCTCTTATTATTTTGTAATTAGTAATCAAATCTTCCTCATTAATATCTATAATATGTAATAAACTTTTACATCTCTCTATATGCTTAAGAAACTGGTCACCCAATCCCACACCTTTGTGTGCACCTTCAATTAATCCAGGTATATCAGCCAAAACAATTTCTTTATCGTCAATTTGCAAAACACCAAGATTCGGATTTAATGTTGTGAAGGGGTAGTTTGCAATTTTTGGTCTAGCTCTAGTAGAAATTGAAAGAAAGCTAGATTTTCCAGCATTTGGAAATCCAATTAAGCCCACATCTGCTATAATTTTAAGTTCAAGCCAAACACAAATTTCTTCTCCCTCTTTTCCTTTTGTAAATTTTCTTGGTGCTCGATTAGTTGAGCTCTTAAATTTTGTATTACCAGCACCTCCCGAACCTCCTTTTGCTAAAACAAACTCTTCATTTTCTTTTGTAAAATCATAAATTAAAGTTTTCTTATCTTCAGCATATACTTGGGTTCCAAGAGGAACACGTAGATATAGATCATTTCCTCCATGACCAGTTTTGTTTGTTGATCCTCCCTTTTCTCCATTCGTAGCTTTAAAGTGTTGCGCATATCTGAAATCTATTAAAGTATTTAACCCATTTACTGCTTTTAGAATTACTGACCCACCAGAACCTCCATCACCACCATTTGGTCCACCGAATTCTACGAACTTTTCTCTTCGGAAACTAGCTAGACCATTACCTCCATCCCCAGCTTTAACATAAATTTTAGCTTGATCTAAAAATTTCATAATTGAGAAATTATACGATGATTAGTTCTTAAAAAAAGAACTGATTACTTAGTGAGGGATAACTGAAATATAGGTTTTTCCAAATTTTTTGGTTTGGAATTTAACTCTTCCACTTACTTTCGCAAAGATAGTGTGATCTTTTCCCATACCAACATTTAAACCTGGATGCATTTTTGTCCCTCTTTGCCTTAAAATGATATTTCCAGGTATAACAACTTGTTCGCCATATTTTTTGACACCAAGTCTTCTTCCTGCGCTATCTCGGCCGTTTCGTGTTGATCCACCAGCTTTTTTCGTTGCCATAGTATAATTTTATATCACTTATTTGTTTATATTTTCAATCTTTTCTTTACTCTTTTTTACTTCAACTTTGGAAGCTTTTGGTTCCAACGTGGCCTCTGATAAAAGTTTTCCATTTTTTCCAAAAATTTTAGTAATTTGAACTACAGAAATTTTTTGTCTATGGCCTTTTCTTCTTCTAGAATTTTGTCTTCTTCTTTTGGTGAAAGCTATGACAGTCCTATTTTTTGTTTGCTTAACTATTTTTCCTTCAACTTTTGCACCTTCTAAAATGGGCAGTCCAATTTCAATGTCATCATCTTTGTTTGTAAGCAAAACCTGGTCAAAATTAACAACCTGACCCTCCTCCATTGAAAGCTTTTCTAGACGCAGGGTATCATTTGCTGCGACTTTATATTGTTTTCCACCTGTATGAATTACTGCAAATGTCATAATGTATTTTTTAAAGTAGGGGCAATATATCCAGCAAGCTTATCATGTCAAGGCGTTAGATAGTAAATAACTAAAAATTATCCTTGAGTTTCCTTAGTTTTGAGAAGACTTCTAGTTCGGTTGCGTTTTCAAGTGAAATAGCTTTTCTAATTTTTGTATCATTAAGTCTAAAAAAATATTTGTTTTTGCTCATCCATGACTGTGGTTGGTATAGTTGGTATATTGTGTTTTCTCTGATCTAAAATAATTTGTTCTTTTATTTTTAAATCTTCATTATTTTTGTCAATCGACATACAAAAATTTAAGTTTGATTTTGTATACTCATGTCCGCAAAATATTCTAGTTTCAGGTGCTAGATTCTTAACTTTATTAATCGAATGATACATTTGCTCTATTGTCCCCTCAAATATCCTTCCGCAACCTAATGAAAAAACAATATCTCCCACAAAAGCTATTTTTTCATTTCTTAAATAATAAAAAACGTGTCCAGAAGTATGCCCAGGAGCGTGATGAGTTTCTATTTCTAGGTTTCCTATTTTTATCGTTTCTTTGTCTTTTAAAAAAGTATCAATACCTGGTATTCGATCTTTATCAGCAGCAAATCCTAATATGCTACAATTATATTTCTGTTTTAATAGAATATTTCCACCAACGTGATCAGAATGATGATGTGTATTTAGGATATAATTAGGAACTAAATTTTTATTTTTTAAAAAATTATCAACCGTACCAAACTCTGCAGGATCAATTAAGATAACATTTTTGTTTACTGCGTCGATGATGCAGTAAGAGTAGTTATCAGCTAAGCATGGAATTAGATTTACAATCATTTATTTTTTTTGTATTATATAAATAATTATGTATCAAGATTATAGTGAGTTTGAAAAATTTTACCGATCTGACTTAGGTGAAAGTCTCAAGTATCTTGTATCATCAAAACTAAAAAAACACATTTACCTTCATGAAAAAGAAATTGTAGGTTTTTTTGGTTACGGAAATCCTTATTTAGATTTGATCCAAAAAAAAATAAAAGAATATTTAATTTTTCATCTGAAAAAATCGGTATAGGAAAAAATTTAACAAGCGAAGATTATGTTAATATATTATTTGATGAAGAAAAACTTCCAATTGAAGATAATTTTTTTGATCACATGTTAGTTATTCACTATCTTGAAAATGTAAATAATTTAAAGAAAAATCTTAGAGAATTGTGGAGAGTTCTTTCACCAGAGGGAACAATTTATATTATTTTGCCAAACAAAAAATCTTCTTGGAATCATTCTTCGAACAGTCCTTTTTCTTCAGGATTTGGTTTTTCTAAAAATAAAATACATCATATGTTTGAAGACAATTTTTTTGAAACACTATTTATTGAAAGATTGATTTATTTCCCCCCTTGGAATTTATCTTTAATTCAAAAAAATAAATTTTTATTTGAAAAAGTAGGATCTTATTTCTGGAAATTTTTTAATGGAATATATATGTGTGCTGCCAAAAAAAGGTTATATGCAACCACAACACATCAGCGCGTACCTTTCGTAAATAAAATAAAAGTAGTTAATAAAACTAAATAATTTATTTTTTATTAAAAATATTCCAATTTCAGAAAGAAGATTTTTAATTTCTAAATTTCCTCTTTGAATATTACTTATTTTGTCCGAACTTACAGAAATAGATTTTTCAATCGTGATATTGTCTAATCTGCAAAGATTGTAAAAATCTTTAATTGTACACATGTGCAAATTGGGAGTGTTGTACCATGTATATGGAAGATTTTTAGTAACTGGCATTGTACCTCGCAATACTAGTTGAAGTCGAACTTTCCAATAACCAAAATTTGGAATTGTTATAATAGCTTTTTTTGCAATTCTTAAAAGTTCGTTCATGACCTTTCGGGGATCGTAGAATTGTTGCAGAGATTGATTTAAAATTGCAAAGTCAAAGGAGCTATTTGGATAACTTATTAAATCTTTTTCTGCATCACCCTCGATAACTGCCAAACCTTTTGCGACACTTTCTTGAACTTTTTTTTGGTCTATTTCTATTCCACGACCATCTACTTTTTATTTTTTTAAGATGTAATAATAAATTACCATCACCGCAACCCACATCAAGTACTCTAGAATTGATATCGATCAATCCTGCCAAAACATCATCTTCAAATCTCATTTTTAAATTCCTCATATGTTGAATCAATGAATCCTTTTAAGGTGTTAAAAAAAGCTGGTTCATCTACCAGAAAAGAATCGTGACCATTATTAGAAACTATTTCAACAAAGCTCACTTCAGCACCTATGGAGTTTAATGCAATAACAATTTTTTTACTTTCCGAGGTTGGATACAGCCAGTCTGTTGAGAAAGAAATTATGCAGTATTTAATTTTTGATCCATCAAAAGCTTTAGATAAATTTCCATTATTTTGCTTATACAAGTCAAAGTAATCCATAGCCCTAGTTATATAGAGATAAGAGTTGGCATCAAATCTATCTACAAATGAATAGCCCTGATATTTAAGGTAACTTTCAACTTCAAAATCAGCATCAAATGTAAATTTTACATCTGTTTGTTTTTGTAATTTTCTTCCAAATTTATTTTGCAATCCTTGCTCTGATAAATAACTAATATGTCCAGCCATCCTGGCAATTGCCAAGCCTTTTCTGGGAACTTTTCCAGATATTAAATAGTTTCCATTATCCCATTCTGGATCAGCCATAATCGCTTGACGAGCCAATTCATTAAATGCAATATTTTGTGCAGAGTGACTTGCGGCACAAGCTATCGGAATTGATGCATAAGTACGTTCAGGAAATAGAGTGCAAAATTGCAAAGCTTGCATTCCACCCATAGAGCCCCCAAGTACAGCTAACGTTTTTCTTATTCCAAAATAATCGAGCAAATGAGCTTGAGCTGAAACCATATCTTTAATGGTAATTACAGGAAAATTTAAACCATAAGGTTTACCAGTTGCTGGATCTATTTCTTTAGGGCCGGTGCTTCCCATGCATCCACCAATTACATTCGCACAAATTACAAAATATTTATTTGTATCAATAGATTTATCTTTGCCCACAGCTAGATTCCACCAGCCATCTTTATTAGTAACTGTATTTGTTTCAGTTACAAACTGGTCACCTGAAAGTGCATGAAAAACTAAAATTGCATTATTTTTTTTCTCATTAAGCTTACCATATGTCTCGTAGGCAAGATTAAATCCATTCAAAGTAACACCGCAATCTAATAGAAGTGGTTTTTCTATTTTAATTTTTTTAATACTTGAAAAGTTTAAATTCATCAATTTTTAACCATCATAAGCGATGGTTCCTCTTTAGCAGTTTCAGCCCGCAATTTGGTTAAATCAGCGAATGAAGTTGTACTAAATGATAATTTTAATGTCAAATAGCCAATGTTTTTTTGATAAACGTTCAGAGTTATTGTATGAAGAAAATAATTAATAATTGTAAGATGAACTTTCCAAAAGCTAAAAAAGTAATTATCCAAAGATACGAAGGGGGGCTTTCGAAGATACCCGGTATTACAAACCCAATTAAACTATCATCCAACGAGTCTGCTTTGGGCTGTTCGCCAGCCGCTACAAAAGCAATAGATCAAATAAAAAAAAAATTTTTCAAATATCCAGACTCAAATAGTAGTTTAATTAAAAAACAGCTATCAAAAATATTTAATGTGAAAATCAATCAGTTAATTATTGGTTCTGGTTCAGATGAAATTATCAGTTTTGCATGTCAGGCTTTTTTGGAAAAGGGAGACGAGGTAATAGTTCCTGAATTTAGTTTTCTAATGTACAGAATTTATGCGCAAATTAATGGAGCAAAAATTATTTTTGCTAAAGAGAATAATTTTAAAATAAGTACAGATTCAATTTTGAATTGCATAACAAAAAAAACAAAAATTATATTTCTAGCAAATCCCAATAATCCTACAGGCACTTATTTAACTGAAAAATGAGCTGAGGTATTTGCAACAAAGAATTCCCACCAATGTGTTGTTAGTTGTGGACGATGCTTATTGGGAGTATGTTCAAAAAAAAGATTATAGCTCAGGATTGTCTATCTTTAAAAATGCCAAGAATGTTTTAGTCTTAAGAACATTTTCAAAAATTTATGGACTAGCAAGTTTAAGGTTAGGATGGGGCTATTCCTCAAAATCAATTATTTCCTCGCTATTAAACTACAAGCCACCATTTAACATTACAACTGCTGCTGAGTTGGCTGGTGTAAGTGCACTTAAAGATAATAAATGGTTAAAAAAAAATATAAGTCATAACAAATTTTGGAGTAAAAAAATTTTTGACAAATTAAAAGAAAAAAATATCAAATGTAATTTACCAAATGCCAACTTTTTCTTGATGCAATTTAGTAAAAAATATGATGCAAATAATATTTTTAATAAATTTGCTAAGTCTGGAGTTATACTGCGAAAAATGAATAATTATAAAATTAAAAATAGTCTAAGAGTTACGGTTGGTAATGCGCAAGAAAGTAAATTGTTTATTAAACTTATAGATAGATTTTTTTAATGTTTAAAAAAGTTTCAATAATTGGCTTTGGATTAATTGGTTCTTCAATTGCTAGAGAAATTAGGAAATATAAATTATCAAAAATAATAAGCGCTTGCGATATTTCCAAAAGTGCACAAAAAGAAGTGAAATCTCTAAGACTTGCTAATGAAATAACATCAGATGTTAAAACGAGCGTTAAAAATGCTGATTTAGTTTTTATTTGTTCTCCACTTAGTGCCTATAAACAAATATTTTTAGCAATTAACAAAAGTGCTAATAAAGATGCAATAATTACAGACGTTGGATCATCTAAACTAAACGTTGTTCAGTTAGCAGAAAAAATCCTGTCTAAAAATCTCTGCTTTGTTCCTGGACATCCAATCGCTGGTACGGAGGAGAGCGGACCAAAATCTGGATTCTTGAAACTTTTTAAGAATAGATGGTTTATTATTACTCCATCTAAATTAACAAAAAAAAACAAAAATAAAAATAGAGAAAATTTGGAAAAAGTTTGGAAGTAAAGTGACCTCTATGAGCGCCCAAAGTCATGATAATATTATGGCGATTACTAGTCATATTCCCCATTTAATAGCCTATAATATTGTAGGTACCGCTTCTAGATTAGAAGAAAAAATAAAATCTGAAGTTATTAAATTTAGCGCCAGCGGTTTTAGAGATTTTACAAGAATAGCATCCTCAGACCCTACTATGTGGCGAGATATTGTAATTAGCAATAAAAAACAAATTTTATTTATGTTAAAAAAATTCAATAAAGATCTAAAAAATTTAGAAATGGCAATTAGAAATGAAAATAAAAATAAATTATTTACTATCTTTAAAAATACCAGAAATATCAGGAAAAAAATAATTCAAACTGGCCAAGATACTAAAGTTCCTAATTTTGGAAGAAAAAATTAGTTATAAATAGAGTTCTCTAACTGATTTGTAAACGAAGCACTATCTAATCCAGGTTCAATCAAATCTTTAAATTCAAAAGTAATTATACCTGGATATTTAAAAAAACTATTTTTGGGCCAGACGACCCCAGTATTTAGTTTTACTGGTAAGCAAGCTATATTTAATCCTTGATAAATTCTGCTTGCGCCTTTCTTCAGTTGAGGCTGTTCATCAAATTTAACTCTAGTTCCTTGAGGGAATATAATTAATGTTCTATTACTCTTAAGAACAAGATCAAAAACTTGAGCAAAAGAATCTGAATTTTCTCTAGATGCTTTACCTCTATTTATGGCAACGTATTTTAATTTTCTTAAATAAAGTCCATATAATGGGATTGATAACAATTCTTTTTTAATAATAAAGGTACAGTCTGGAATTAAAAAATTATAAATAAAAGTTTCAAACATTGATTGATGGGCTGAAGCTATAAAGAATTTTTTGTGTTTTGGAATTTTATCCAGCCCCTTAAATTCAACTTTAGTTTGTAGCACAATTTTAGTTATCAAAAGTAAGTATAATCCTAAATAATATGACAATTTACTTAAAAACATCTTTCTCGGTAGAGCAAGCATTGGGATAGCAATTATACATGCGATTATAATCCCAACGTATGTAAGTAAATTAAATATTAAAGAACGAATAAAATTCACAACTTTTTATTTGATAAGATCTTGCAGCTTTTGTCTAGGTCTTATCACTCGATAGGAGTTTTTATAAACAGCTATCTCTGCTGGAAGTGGTCTTATGTTATAATTAGATGATAAAGACCTGCCGTATGCTCCTACGTTAGTGAAACACACAAAGTCACCTTGGTTTAACTTGGGATAATTTGTATAAGTAAGAAATTTATCTGTGCTTTCACAAATAGGACCAACAAATTCTATTTTTTTATTAAATTTACTTTTAATTTTTTGTACTGGTACTATCTCATGCCTTGCTCCATACAAAGCTGGCCTCATTAAGTCATTCATTGCCGCATCTAAAATTACAAAATTTCTATCGTGAATAGATTTTATATAAATTACTTTTGTAACTAATAGAGCAGAATTTGCAGACAGGTATCGTCCTGGCTCAAAAATAATTTTAAATTTATGTTTTTTATTAAATTGATAAACCATGGAGGCATATTTCTTTAAATTGAATTTTTTTTCTGTATCTGAATAAGGAATCGCCATACCCCCACCAAGATCTAAATACTTAATATTAATTTTATTTTCTTTTAATTTTTGAATAAATTTATCAATGAGATTTAGTGTTTTTTGAAATGGAATTATTTCTTTGATTTGACTTCCTATGTGAACGCTGAGAGCCTCTATTGAAATATTACTATTATTTATATTTTTTTTGAAAATATCTAAACAATGTTCTAAACTAATGCCAAATTTATCACTTTTACCTCCTGTAGAGATTTTTTTTATAGTTTTGGCGTCTATATTTGGATTTAGTCTAAGGCCTATTTTTACTATACATTTTTTTCTTTTGGCTATTTTTGTAATTTCATTAACTTCATTCTCTGACTCAGCATTAATTAGTAATATATCTTTAGTAATGGCATAATCTAACTCCTCAGTTGTTTTTCCAACGCCAGAAAAAACAATTTTTTTTGGATCAATCCCCGCTTTTAAAGCAATTTGTAATTCACCTATAGATACAACATCAGTACCAGACCCGAGTTTTTTTAAGTTTTTTAAAATTGTTAAATTTGGATTAGACTTTACTGAAAAACATATTAATGGATTTGTTTGTTTAAAGGAGTTACGAAAATAATTAAAATTATCTTTTATTTGTTTTAAAGAATATAAATAAAAGGGAGTAATAACTTTTTTTGTAATTCTTTCTATAGGGGCGTTTTCTAAATAGAGATTATTACCTCTATATTTTATTGCTTTCATTTTTAGGAAAGTAGCTTTTGTATTTGAACAGATGTTGCTTTATTATCTTTATAAATAGGCGGTCCTTTTTTCCCACAAGCAAAAATTAATATACAAGATATAATTACAAAGATTATTTTTTTCATTTAAACTCTTTTTTAATCTTTTTAATCATATTAATAACATTTTTTCTACCTGTACCACCGAAAGAAATCTTTTTTTCAATAGAGTTTCTAATATCGAAAACGTTCATCACATCCTTTTCAATAACTGGGTCAATTTTTTTGATAATTGTAAAATCAAGTTGGTCTAGCCTTTTATTGCTTTTTTCAGCAATATTTACTAATTGAGCCGATTTTTTATATGCCTCTCTAAATGAGATACCTTTTTTTACTAAATAATCTGCAAAATCGGTGGCAGTCGTAAAGCCTTTTAATGCAGCTTCATATAATTTTTTTTTGTTTGGCTTTATTCCCTTAATCAACTCAGTTGCTAATAGAAGATTTAATTTTAAATTATCATAAGCACTAAACACCGCAGCCTTATCTTCTTGCATGTCTTTGAAATAGGAAAGAGGCAGACCTTTCATTGTAATCAGCAAGGAATTTAAATTTCCGTAAATACTTCCTGTTTTGCCTCTAATTAGCTCTGCAGAATCTGGATTTTTTTTTTGTGGCATCATAGAAGATCCTGTCAATAAACTATCTTCAATATCAATAAAATTTATTAAATCTGAATTCCAAAGTATAATTTCTTCTGCTAGTCTTGATAGGTGCATAGCACACAAACTGGAAGCAAATAAAAATTCAATTGCATAATCTCTATCTGAGACGGAATCGATTGAATTTTGAGTTGGCTTACTAAATCCCAAAAGTCTTGATGTTAAGTGTCTATCTATATTATATGAAGTTCCAGCTAATGCTCCAGCACCCAACGGGTTTTCATTTAAGTTATTTATAACATTATTGAATTTAACAATATCTCTTTTGAACATCTCAACATAAGCCAGCAAGTAGTGAGAAAATAAAACAGGCTGAGCATTTTTTAAGTGAGTAAAACCAGGCATTATAATATCGATATTTTTGTCTGCGAGATTTAAAAAACTTTTAATTAAGATATTAAGCAAATTTTTAATTTCATTTGATGATTTCTTAATCCATAATTTAAAATCTGTTGTTACCTGATCATTTCTTGACCTTGCAGTATGTAGAAAACCAGCATCTGTTCCAATGATTTCAAATAGTCTTTTTTCTATGTTTAGATGAATATCTTCATGTTTTGTTTTAAATATAAATTTATTTTTTTGAATTTCTTGTTCTATTTTTTTAATCCAGCGATAATTTTTTTGGACTTTGTTACATCAATAATTTTTTGCTTTGCAAGCATCGTACAATGCGCAATTGAGCCATTAATATCTTCTTGGAAAAGTCTTTTATCTATTTCAATAGATGAGTTTGCACTCTGTAGTATGGAAGAAACCACTTTGTTCATTCTAGTTCCCCAAACAGTAGTTTTTTTTTGTTTTTTTCATTTAAAAATATTATAGTTACTTAAAATGAATTCTTTTACAATTTCTTATAAAAAGTTAACTATTTTTGTTTTTTTATTCTTACTTATTACTAATTATTGCTTATCTCAACAAAATATCCAAGTCCCTTTCAAGAACATAGTTCTTCATGAAAAACCAAAAGATTTACCTGTGCTTATGCTTGAAGATAAAAAATCAGGCAAGGATGTAGAGGTGATTTTTAATAAGAAAATAACCGTAATAAATTTCTGGGCTACTTGGTGTGCACCCTGTAAAGAAGAAATGCCTTCTTTAGATCAAATGATTGATATCTTAGGTCAGGACCAAGTTGAGTTGATTGCTGTTAATGTTGAGTCCATTAGTTATGAAAAATCGAAATCTTTTTTAGATGAATTAAACATAAAAAATTTTGACAGTCTTTTTGATAAAGAGTTAAGGGTGGTAAAAGGCCTTGGTTTAAGAGGCTTGCCGACAACTATATTAATAAATAAACAAGGCAAAGAATTTTCTAGAGTAGTGGGGGCAATAGATTTTTCGGACAAGAAATTTATTGATTGGATCAAAAATTACTAAATTATTTTCCGTATATCGCAGCAAGAGCCATCAGAACTATTATTGCACAAAATTGAAGAAAAATTCTTAGTTGCATTAACTTATTGCTTTTTCTTTTTTCTTCCATATCGCCACCTTTAAAAAAAGATTTTAGGCCTCGAATAAGCACAACCAGTACTGCTAGGATGATTAAAATTCCAAAAAAGCTAAGTGTATTTTGACTCATGCGAAATAATTAACATAAATACTTTATAATGATAGATAAGATTTTATGGGACTTAAATATAAAAAGTTAAATTCTGTATCTGGACAAACAAAAAAAATAGTTATTTTGTCCCATGGTTATGGAGCAGATTGTAACGACTTAATATCTATAGGAGAATACTGGCAAAGATTTTTACCTGACATAGCTTTTGTTGCACCTAATGCACCAACTATTTGTCAAATAAATAGATCTGGATTCGAGTGGTTTGATTTAATGCAAACATCACCAACAAAAATAAATGATGAATTTAAATCAGCTTTAGTAAAATTAAATGATTTTGTTGAAGAGCAACTTTTAGAATATAAGTTAAACAAAAAAGATTTATTTTTAATGGGCTTTAGTCAGGGAACGATGATGTCACTGCAGTTGGGCCTCTCTTATAAAGAATCAGTAGCAGGAATTTTGGGATATTCAGGAAAGATATATGATTTTGAGATGTTGAAAAAAAATATTAACTCTAAACCATCTGTTGTTTTGTTTCATGGAACAGAAGATACTATTATTCCTTTAGAAGAAATGTACGCAAGTTATGAACTATTACAAGAGCAATCTGTAGATGTAACTTACAAAGTTTTTGAAAACTGTGGTCATTCTATTACTCCAGATGGTTTGAGTTTAGGATTAGACTTTATAAAAAGTAAAAGTTAGCAGTAAGAAAACTTTAACTTGAAGCTAGATTTAAATAGATATAATTTAAAGAGCAATGATCGTTAACCATATTTCTGAACTTCCACTTGAGAAATGTCCAGCCTTAGTTTTAAATGCTGACTATCGTCCTTTAAGTTATTACCCATTATCACTTTGGTGTTGGCAAGATGTTGTTAGAGATGTTTTTTTAGATAGAGTAAATATTGTTTCTGAATATGAACGAGAAATTCGTAGCCCATCCTTTTCAATGAAACTACCAAGTGTTATTTCTCTTAAAACTTTTATTAAACCTTCGGAGTACCCTAATTTTACAAGGTTTAACGTTTTTTTGAGAGATAAATTTACCTGCCAGTATTGTGGTGCCCACAAAAACTTAACCTTTGATCATCTCGTGCCAAAATCAAAAGGAGGCATCACCTCTTGGGAAAATGTTGTAACAGCTTGTATGTGTTGTAACGTAAAAAAAGGAAATAGATTATCCAGTGAATGTGCAATGTTTCCAAAAATAAAGCCTTATCGACCGACGGATGAACAGTTACATAAAAATGGAAGAAATTTTCCTCCTAATTTTCTTCATCAAAGTTGGCTTGATTATTTATATTGGGACGTTCGATTGGAAGCGTAACCAGTTAAATTTTTTTTGAAATTTCAATTGCAGCTTTTGAACCTATTTTAATAAGGGCATCTAATATACCATAAGCACCTTCTTTACTGGCGCCCTCTTCATAAGCAATATCTCTGTGTTCTAGCTCATCTTGTCTAAATTTTTTAAATTTGGAAATTAGATCTTTTTCTTGTTTTTCGTTTTTACTCAAATAATCAATTTGATCTGAGTAATGTTTGTCAATTACCTCTTCAACAGAAGCAGTGCATAGCATTGCAGCCTTTTTTCCTAACATTACCGTTCCAAACCCAAGCGCTGTTCCAAGAAGATCCCACAAGGGAAGAAATAAAGTTGGTCTTATTCCTCTCTCAGCTAACTGCTGCTCAAAATACTTTAAATGTTCTTTTTCATGCTCCTTCATTTCTGCAACTTTTTTTTCTAAATCTGGATCTGCTTTTAATAATTGCAAAGCAAGTAATTGACCATCATAGATTTTGATAGCCCCGCGTTCCCCGGCATGATCAACTCTAATTATTTCTTCTATTTTGTTTCTCATACTTTAAAAATATCCCATAAAGTAACACTAATATAATACTTAATATAAAATTTATTGTCGCAAGTGACAAACCAAAAATTTGAAAACTAATATTTTTGCAAGAAATAACAGGTTGCTTTTGTAATTCTTTTAATAAATGTTCAGCATTGTTTGATTTAGTGTCACTAGTGCAAGAGCCTAGTTCATCAAAAAAAGACTGCTCAATACCTATGTGGTAAAAACTTAGCGAAGCACTTACAAAAGAAGTAAATAACAATAGTATAAATACTTGTTTTAAATTTATTTTTTTAAAAAAAGCTAAGATAATAACTATAGTAGCAAAGTAATAAGGGTACCTTTGATAGTAACATAATTGGCATGGAGGTACGTTCAATACGTATTGAATAAAATAAGCAGATACAAGAATAGAGCTATAAATAATCGCCAGAACAATAAGTATCTGGTTTTTAAAATTGGACATTAACTAATAAAATATTGATAATTATTGTAAATTAAATAGGCAATAAAAAATCCTAGTAATAATAAAATTGATAAAATCACAATAATTTTTGCTGATTTGGCCTCTATATAAGGAATAATTTTATGACCAAAAAATCTGATTAATCCAGCTAGTAAAAAAAATCTTGAACCTCTGGTTAGAGAAGCAACTATAATGAAAACAAAAAAATTGAAATTAATAAAGCCGCTAGAAATTGTAAGTAACTTAAAAGGAACAGGAGTAAATCCAGCAATGACTAATAAAACTACCCAGGCCCAAAATCCTTTACCAAAAGAAACTTGTTCTTTGAAAGCTGAAAATCCTTCAAACCCATAAAATTCAAAAATTGGTATACCTATCTCTTTGTAAAAAAAATGACCAATTGCCCATCCAGCGCATCCGCCAGCTACAGATGCTATAGATGCAGTAGTAGCAATTTTGATCCAATCTTTGCTGCGCGCGATTGTCATCGGCACAATCATGACATCTGGAGGAATCGGAAAAAAAATACTTTCTATAAAACATACCGCTGCCAAATAAGCCCTTGCACTTTTGTGCCCAGCTAGAGCTACTGTTTTTATAAGAAGATTTTTAAGCATGCAAATAACGGAGCTTATATCTTAAACTAGAGAATATGTATTTCTAATTTTAATCTAGATTTTGACTATTATTTTAATTACAAAGCTACTAACCCTAATAAATATGCGGATGTGATGGAATGGTAGACATGTCAGACTCAAAATCTGATGCGCGCAAGCGTGTAACGGTTCAAGTCCGTTCATCCGCACCATAAATGCATGAACCTCTCTTTTTGCAATAGCCTTCCAGAACTTTTTTTTGAAAATTGCAAACAAAAGCACAATAAACAACATTTAATTTACATTAATAAAGAAACTAGCAAGCAAGAATTCTACAATTGGCAGCAAACAAAAGAAGAGGTTTTATCTTTATCAAATATATTATTTGATCAAAAAGTTCAAAAAGGAGATAGGGTGATGCTAGTTTCTGAAAATAGACCGGAATGGTTAATTTCAGATATCTCTATAATGACTAATGGCGCAATTACAGTGCCAAATTACACCACGTACTCAGCCAAGGATTTTGAATATGTCATTCAGGATTGTAAACCTGTCGGTTTAATTGTTTCAAATGAAAATATATTGAATAAAATTATTTCTGCTGCAAATAATCTTGGATATGCTTTTAATTTTATTATTCATTTAGATAAATTAGATAAAGATTATTCAGGTCACAATTTAATTTCATATGCTAAAGACATTAAGTTGAATTCAAAAAATGCTAGTTTTTTTTTTAATAAAGAAATTTTGCATAGGAAAGATCCTGCTTGTATTATTTATACGTCTGGCACCGAAGGAAATCCAAAAGGAGTTATCCTAAGCCACGGAGGAATTTTAAGTAATTGTGATAGTGCTTTGGATCTATTGAAAGACATAAAAATAAAAAATCACACCTTTCTGACATGGCTACCGTTATCTCATTCTTACGAACATACTGCTCAGTTTGTTCAAATAGCTATTCAAGCAAAGGTATTTTACGCAGAAAGTTTAGAAAAACTACTATCAAATTTAAAAACAGCAAGCCCAACTATTATGACAGCAGTTCCAAGATTTTATAATAATTTTTATAATAAAATAAAAATAAATATTTCTAAAACACAGGGATTGAAAAAAATTTTATTTGATAAAACAATCGAGATTGGAGAAAAAATAATTTTACAAAAAAAATATCTTTTTTTGAAAAAATATTAAATTTTTTTTAGATATTTTAGTGCGTAGAAAAATAAACCAAAATTTAGGCGGAAATATAAAAGCCTTTATATCTGGGGGTGGGCCACTGGATCCCAAAGTTGGTCTTTATTTAAATGCACTAGGTTTAAAAACCATGCAAGGTTATGGACTTACAGAAGCATCACCGATAGTCAGCTGTAATCCTGCAAATTTTATAAAAGTAGATACTGTTGGAAAAATACTAAAAAATACAAAAGTAAAAATAGCTGAAGATGGTGAGATACTAGTAAGTGGTGAAAACATAATGCTTGGTTATTGGAACAATGAGCAAGCAACAAATAAAGTACTAATTAATAACTGGTTATATACAGGAGATATAGGAGAAATAGATTCTGATGGTTATTTAAAAATTACAGATAGAAAAAAAGATATTATTGTCACTTCTGGTGGCGATAATATTTCTCCAGCTAAAATTGAAAATTTAATTTGTGCAAATCCTGAGATCGATCAAGCGTTTGTATATGGCGACAATAAAAATTATTTAGTGGCATTAATTTTCGTTAACAAAGAATTTAAACTATCAAAGCAAGAGGTGCAGGTAATTATAGATAAAGTTAACAATAATCTTACAGCAATTGAAAAAATTAAAAATTTTCAACTACTAGACGAAGGTTTTACTTTGGAAAATAATATGCTCACACCAACTATGAAGATGAAACGCTATGTGATTAAGAAAAACTTTTCTAAAATTCTAAATAGTTTTTATCATTCATCATAAAGTAAAAACATTCATTAAATCGTTTAAAAACAACATTATTTTTAATTATTTAATTATTTGATTGTTAGTTTCAAAATTGAATCAATTTTAATTTTTTTTTGGAAAATTTTTCAACTATTTAAAGTTTGACTTTAATGTGTATTTCTTTTTATATGAATTAATAACGAATCATTTAGAAAATATTCTAAGTGAAACTCCAAAAACAAAAAGGAGAGCAAAGATGGCTAAAAAAAGAAAAAAAGCAGCAAAGAAAAAAGCACCAGCTAAAAGAAGAAAAGCTGCTAAGAAAACTACTAAGAAAAAAGCTAAGAAAAGAAAAGATAGTTTAAGATCTAGTTTTACAAAAAAACGCTCTCTAATTAGAGGTCGTTTTTTTTATTCTACTAAATTTTTTTCTGGAGTTTTGCCAAGAGCTTTATTTAACTTTTCCTTAGCTTCTTCTTCAGTTGATTCTAGAACAACGGTAACTTCCCCAAGAAGCCTCTCAAATGCCTTTTCAAATAATTGTCTTTCACTATAAGACTGATCAACTGGCATATCCGTATTTTTATTTAAATCTCTTACCACTTCTGCAATTTGGTAGATTTCTCCAGAATTAATTTTTTGTTCATATTCCTGTGCTCTTCTACTCCACATGGTTCTTTTTATTTTTGCTTTTCCTTTTAAAATTGAGATAGCTTTATTAATTTGGTTAATGCTTGATAGGGGCCTTAGATGAGATTGCTGATTAGTAGGAATAGTTAAAACTAATTTATCTTTTGTAATTTCGATTTTGTAAAAATTTATGTCTATTCCAGCTATTACATCTTTTTCCACAGCAACAATTTGGCCAATTCCGTGCTTTGGATATATTACGTAGTCTTTAATTTTATAAACTCGTTTTTCATTATCTTGTTTTTTGATCTTTACAATTTCAACAAGAGGATCTTGAGAAGAGTGTGAAGTATAAACTCTTCCACTTTTAATAATCGGTTTTTGAACTATAGGAGCATCTTTTTTCTCAACAGCTTCTTTTACTTCTTTAGTTGCGTTTAATTTTTTTTTCTTTAACAGGCTTAGCCGCTTTAACTTTTTTTCTTTAGTAGGTTTGGTGACTTTAATCTTTTTTCTTTAACAGGTTTTTGAGATTTTTTTCTTTTGGCGCCACAGCTTTTAAAAGAGATTGTTTAATTTTTTTTAGCATTGATTTTTTGTAAGGCGATGGAAATAGCTTATATTAAGAACCTTTTCAACAAATATAATTATCTTTTGTCCCCAGAACCTGGATTTTCATTATAAAATTTATCTAATTTGTTTTCCATGTCTTTGAATTTTTCCCAATCAGGTAATGGGTCTTTCTTTTTAGTGATAACTGGCCAAATCTCAGATAATTTTTTATTAAGCAAAACATGTTTTTCCGCACCATTGTTTGTATCAGGTTCTATTGCATTGATAGGACATTCCGGTTCGCACACACCGCAATCAATACATTCGTCTGGATTAATGACCAACATGTTCTCACCCTCATAAAAACAATCAACCGGACATACTTCCACACAGTCTGTTAATTTACATTTGATACACTTATCGTTTACAACGTACGTCATATACTTAATTTTTTTTTATTTTAATTTTAATTGCACCTAAATCCGCACTTTCTATGTAAGTAAGACCAGCAACCCTTCGTATTAAATTGTCTTCAAATTCATGAATAGTCCTGTCTGAATATATAATTTCAATTAACATTTCAATTATTTTAAGTCTTTCTGTATAATCAAGTTTTTTAACTTCTTGTGTGAGGTGCAGTATTTGATTTTTATTTTCCTCTAGTATTTCACATTCACTAATCAATTCTTTTATATACTCATCCTCTGCAATAAAAAATTTCTTTACGCACTTAATAATAGTTTCTTTTTCTATTTCGCTATAAATTCCATCAAGTTTTGCCGCGTGTATAAACAAAGTAGTAATAGATAATTCTAAAGCTTTGAATTTAGGATTTTCTTTTAAAAACCAGCTCATAATTAAGAAAGTATTTTAATCTTTTTAAGCTCACTAAATGGGTTGTTAGATATTTTCTTTTTACTGATTTTTGAATTAAATTTTTTAGGAGAATATTTAAAAAATATTTTACCCTCTTTTTCTATATAATTATAATTCATTTTTTTCATTAATTCTTTAAAATCTTCTTTTGTTGAACCAAGCAAATTCAATATATCGCTTGTTAATTCAAATAATCCATTTTTACTTAAGGAAATAATTTTTAAGAATAATCGTTCCAATATATCTATTCTTATTATGTAATTATCAAAAGTTTCAAATCCGCAAATCAAAAGATATTCTTTATCGTGGTTAGAAAAATTTTTTACAAAATTTAATCCAAATGCTGGAGATTTATTGTCAGATAAATTGTGAAAACAATTCCAAAGAATTGTTTTAAAATTAACAGCGGCTGGCTTTACCATTCTTGGTTGATAAATATGATATCTTCCAATTTTAATACCCAACTTTCTTAAAATAGATCTGTCTTCTTTATTTATTTGTTTAACAATTTCATTAACATTTTCTCTTTTTAGAACGCCATTGTTTTCAAATAGTTGATAACATAACCCACGAATAAATCTATTTTCGTACTGAGAATTTTCAATTTTTATCAAATCTTGTAATAAGTTTTGTTTTTCTAATTTTAGCCAATTTGATAAACTTGAAGATATTCTCTGCTGATCTTGCAGTTCTACGCTCTCATCTACTAAAATTTTAACATCAGGATTTAGATAATTCTTTCCTGGATAAATTTTACCTATAATTTTTTCTTTCCAGTAAATATTTTTATCTTTTTTTAAACTGAAATGCTCAGGCGACGCTATTATTTCTTCAATTCTTTTCTTTAATTCTAAAGCTGCCCCATTTCTTGCGGCTTTCTTGATAGAGCGAATGTCAGTTTGTAAAGCGTTGGATGTATAATCAAGAATAATTTTTAACCCATTGATCTTTCCAACAAGCTGTCCATCCATAATAATTTCATTATTTTCTGAAATTTTTGCCTCATGTTGAATGTCTTGTTTTAGACCTCTCGACAGAATACTAATTCTTTTATCTACAAAACTTTTTGATAATTCTTCGTGAAGACGATCAGATAATTTGTCCTCTATATCTTTAGTTTTGGCAATCCAGTAATCATTATTTTCAACCCAATTTCTTTTGTTAGCCACATAAGACCATGTTCGTACGTGAGATATTCTATTTGCAATAGCATCAATATTCCCAATCAAATTATCTAGGTTTGATACCTGCTTTTTCATCCAGTCATTGGTTATTTTTTCTTTATCAGAAGTCAAAAAATTAAAAACGCTAGTAACTATTTCCATGTGCTCATTATAAGAGCTCTTGGTAAAATCAGGTATCTGGCAGCATTCCCAAAGTTTTGAGATATGATTTTCTTCATTGTTTATTTTCAATTGAGATTTTTCTGTTGTTAAGAATTTAAACATATTCTCATCGATTAATTCTCTGTTTCTTAATAGATTTGGGATAGAAGGTGGCTTATTTAAGCTCTCTATAAATTTTTTGATACTCGAAAAATCTAAACTAGAATTTCTCCAGTAAATATTAACAACACTGTCAAATTTGTGATTTTCTAATTTTTCTATTTGTTCGCTTGTCAGCGCTTCACAATCTCCAGTGATTCCAAAGCTTCCATCATTTTTATATCTACCAGCGCGTCCACTAATCTGACCAATTTCTGTATTTCTTAATCCTCTAATTTTTTTTCCATCATATTTTCTTAAATTGCTAAAACTGACATGGTCTATATTCATGTTAATACCCATACCAATAGCGTCCGTTGCTACTAAAAAATCGACATCACCAGATTGATACAAATCTACTTGTGCATTGCGCGTTTTAGGACTCAAAGATCCCATCACAATGGCTGCGCCACCTCTTTGTCTTCTAATAAATTCTGCTAATGCATAAACTTCGTCCACTGAAAAAGCAACAATTGCACTACGTGGCTGTATTCTAGATATTTTCTTGTAACCAGTATAAATTAATTTTGACAATCTATCTCTATATACAAACTCACTAGATGGAACCAAATTAGAGATAATATTTTTCATTGTATCTGCACCTAAAAACATTGTTAATTTATCTCCGCGGTAATTTAATAATCGGTCCGTAAAAATATGCCCTCGTTCTGGATCTGCGCACATTTGAATTTCATCAATTGCTACAAATTCAAAATTTAAATCAAGAGGCATTGATTCTACGGTGCACAAATAATAATTTGCAGTTGGTGGTATTATTTTTTCCTCACCAGTTATTAATGCTACTCGATTTGACCCTAATTTTTTTACACAATTATCGTAAACTTCTCTTGCGAGAAGACGAAGAGGAAAACCAATCACACCAGTCTCGAATTGTAACATTCTCTCTACAGCAAAATGTGTCTTGCCAGTATTGGTTGGACCTAAAACAGAAATTATTTGAGGATTCATCATTTATGGTCTAAAATTTATTGACCCACTATATTTAGATTTGGTCGAAGAACAAAGTAGGCATAAAGGGTGACCGAATCAATTAAAAAAATGTTCTCGTTTTGAGTGAATTTTGAAAACTACGATCTAATTTCAAAATTATTAGATGTTATTTCCTCTTCAAAATCGTCAACAAGAATATTAGTAACGCATGAATTTTTGGGTCCCAAAAAACACTCCGATAAAATATTTGTAAATATTTCATAGCCCACTTTAAAAAAAAAAGCTTCTACATCACCATTTTTTTTATTAGTAACCCATCCAATAACACCTTTATCATTACATATTTTTTGTAACCAACTCCTATAGCCAACGCCTTGGACTGTGCCAGTAATTATTATTTTTTTAGAAATGAAATTAGTCACAAAGGTCTTTTAATGGCCAAAACTTTGAGATTATTTTTTTTTAATAAAATATTAATAGTTTTCTTAATAGGCATGATAATAACTCTTTTCTTGGGACCATAGGCATGAACTAAATTTTTTTGATTAATAGCTATTGCAACATGGCCTTTCCAAAATAGCAAATCTCCTCTACGAATATTGTGCAAAGGCACATTTTTTTTAAAATAAACCATTTGATCTTTACTGTCCCTAGGGCATTTTTTATTTATGCTTTTAAATAATTCCTGAACTAATCCAGAACAATCAATGCCTTTAATTGTATTTCCACCCCACAAGTATTTTGTTTTTAGGAAATAAGAAATATCATCTAAAAAATTATTAGTCTTATTTTTTATTTTATTTATAGAATTATTTTTGATCCAAAATTTATTAATTTTAATAAAATTATTATCTCTTTTTAAGATAGAAACTTTTGAGTTAAATAAAAGTTTTTTATTTGTTTTTTTAAAACTTAAGTTACCTTGATAAAGAGAAGTTTCTTTTGCTTTTATTCTATAACTATTTTTAATATTTATTTTTTTAAAATTTTTTTTAAGACAAATCCAGGGTAATTATCAAAAATACAATAGCCCTTATAAAATATACCAATTGATTTTTGTACAGAGAACTGCTCTCCGTACAAAATTTGAGAAACAACCTCAGCTTTTTTGCTTGGTTCTTTAAAAATGTTACTAACTTGATTAATACAAGTTAAAATTCTAGGCATTTTATTTAAACAAACTTTGTGCAAATTCTGTAGCCCAATTTATACTTTGCATAATAATGTCTTTAACAATTTCAGATGCTTCAAAAAATCCGGAGAGTAATGGGTAGTGTAATAATATTAAGTCTTCGTTAAAATGAATTCCTGCAAACAATGCTGAAATAAATAATAAAGAAGTAAAAACAATTGAATAAAAATTACTACTTTTATCTTTTGATGTGCTTTTCTTAACCTCTTTTAAATTTTTATGAGGTATTGGTATTTCTGAATTTAATGTTGAACTATAAATTTCTTCATTATTATTTTCGTTTTTATGAAACCATTGTTCATCGCAAAAATCCACA